>Ga0307963_1002228_pt1:12500-15269 | contig 15269 bp, 18 predicted proteins | sample OrgLakmetagen594_FD_201829 | JGI IMG/M metagenome (GOLD analysis project Ga0307963, IMG submission 201829) | Saline water microbial communities from Organic Lake, Antarctica - #594 | ecosystem: Environmental > Aquatic > Non-marine Saline and Alkaline > Saline | place: Antarctica...
TTTGCATGCGTTTTTGTGAGAGGTATGTCTTACTTGTGGAATTTAGTTCTAAAAAGTTGCAGGCTCATTTCCTATGAGTGAGTTGAGTTGGCTGTCACTGCTTTCTAGTACCTTTATGGCTGTTTAATTGCTTCCTGTGAAGGCACAAACTGTAGGTGCATCAAGCCTAAAGCATGCTTGCTCAATTGTCCAAGCATACTAGCAACAAGTGCATGACCTTGCACAAGCTTGCAATGGAGGGTAAGTTTGCCTCGCATTGTCTGCACCGTTTCTAGGCTTAATAGTTTTAAGGTACCTCACTCTGATCTTTCTTTGCGACAAAAACACATACGTGCACAGGATGAGCTGGCAGTCAAGGCTGAGCGGCGGCGACAAGAAGATATGCGAAAGCAGCAGCAAGAGACCAAGCGACAAATGGACGCTCAGATGGCAGAGGTCAACAAACGGAGATACGAGGACGCAGTGCGAAAAAAGGTGAGGCGGCATCAGGAGTGTGGATTTTTGGGGACTAGCAGGGGTGCGAGTTGCTTAAGTTTTGTAAGGTGCCAGATCAGAGAGGTTGGAGGTCCCTTATTGAACAGCTCCTTGGTAGCACTGGAGTTATTTTGTGTGCACACTTGCCTAGCCTCTTGTTCTCTCCTTTGCTGACAACATTGAGTAAGAACAAGCAAGAGCCTCATCAGCCTGCTCAAACCCCCTCTGCTTGTTGCACTCATGGCAGGACATGGCCGCGTACATGGACAGCATGATTGCAGATAGCCAAAAACAAGATGAGAGAGATAAGTTGGAGAAAGAAAGGGCGCAAGCTGCCTTGAGTGACATGTTCACCTCACAGGTGCGCTGTTTGGAATCCTCAACTCGTTAGCCTTCACAAACAAAGGTTCATCATTCCCTGGTTAGTATCTCCGTAACCTTGCTGAAGGTCACAATGCGCGTATGGGCATCCAGCTTTGAGCCTCCTTTGCTAATTGCTGCACTGTTGCATCCAGCGGCTCTCAGAATAACTGTACTGTCTTCAAGTACGTGGCCTGCAAGTAACGAAGGAGCCACTCCAAACTGCAATTGAAGCAGGTCGTCAAAATCCCTTGCCATGTGTGTGTTTGTGTGTGTGTGTGTGTGTGTGTGTGTGTGTATGTGTGCAGCTCAAAGAAAAGGAAGCCCTGAAGCGCAACGAGGATTTGCAGCTGAAGCGAGAGACCACCTTGGTGCAGATGCAGAATGCTGAGATTGAGCGCCAAGAGAAGGAGAGGCAGGTGAGTCAGATTGATGTGGTGAAGCTGATGTGCACTATGCCTGTTACCTGTTATGCATCATATCTGTGCTAATTCCGTGCTGCTACAAGCAACTAAACTGCTGTGCCAGAGCAGTTCTCCTGATGTGCACATATTTTTGCTGCCTATTTAGAGAAAGTAACTGCAGGAGCACAAGTAGATCCGCTGTCTGCTGTTTGAGGAGAGAGAAGGCAGCGTTTGCTGTTTAAATCAATGGCTGCCCTAAAATGTCATGAACTTAGGGTGAACTCTGCAAACCTGCTGCAGACCTGCTTGAAAGAGGTACTCTAAGCCATCTTTTTTAGAACAGGAGCAGGGCTCCTCACAAACTGAGCTACGCTGTTGTGATTCAGGAAATTGCTATTCATGCCAGGCGTGTCCAGCCCTAATCATCAAAGAAGGACGTGCCTTAGACAAAGAGCTATAAGCAGTTAGTTGTGCTTTCCGTCCACAGGAACGCCAGGCCATCCTAAATCGGGAGAAGAACGAGGCTATGAAGAAGCAGCTCGACGATGCCCTGCAGCTTCAGGCCAAACTTCGGGTAAAGCAGATTCAGGAGGAGCGCAAAGCGACAAAGGACTTCATGCAAGAAATGGACCGTCAGGAGCACCAGCGTCAGATGGTATACAAAGGAAGGCAGGATAAACTGAAGGCGCTGTTTGAAAGGGCTGGTGGGTCTGCTCTCATGGCCTCCATGGAAGAGAAGGTAAGAAACGTCTTTGAAGTTGAGGGGGAAATTCCCAAGAAGAGGGTCACATTGACACACTGATAGTACTGATAAAAAGGCAGGTAAAAATTGGCTCACATTACAGTGTTTTCTTTCAGCCTAAAACCTAAAGCCTGCATTATCACCGCCACTGTATTATGGATTGTTTGAAATAAGAGGGAATACAGAGCAGCTCGTGTGCTCAGGTAGGAAGAGTTTGACGCCAGGCTCAACACCCCCCTCTCCTCCCTGATTCATGTGCTTCAGGCTAAGAAAGACGAGGCGGACATGCTGCGTGCTCAAGCACTACATGAAGCTGAGACTCAGGAGAAGGAGCGAATGAAGAAGAAAGCACGTGAAGACAATGAACGGGAGCGCAGGAGGATCATCGACCAGCAACTCGCAGATAGAGATGCCTCAACTCAAACTCGGGTGCTGGAAATGCGGCAACTTAAAGAGCAACTGGATGCTGAGCAGGTACAGGCCTCTTATGCAGCTCTTTGCCGTATGAGTCCTGCTTTCAACACCCTGGTTTGCCTGGTCAGCTCTGTCATGTGTGTGCATGCACGTAAATATCAGACGTTGATTCTTATACACACACATACGGATGATACACATGCATACGCATACGCGTGCACATGCATATTCACACGCTCACACGCACGCACACACACACATACATACATACATACATACATACATACATACATACATACATACATACATACATACATACATACATACATACATACATACATACATACATACATACATACATACATACATACATAC
>Ga0307963_1002236_pt1 | contig 15245 bp, 17 predicted proteins | sample OrgLakmetagen594_FD_201829 | JGI IMG/M metagenome (GOLD analysis project Ga0307963, IMG submission 201829) | Saline water microbial communities from Organic Lake, Antarctica - #594 | ecosystem: Environmental > Aquatic > Non-marine Saline and Alkaline > Saline | place: Antarctica: Organic Lake...
CCGGTGCGCGACCGTGAACGGCTGGTCTGGACGTTGGACCTGAGGCCGGCGCATTAGCTTGGCAGCGTAAGACCAATAGCCTGTCGGGTCAGGCTCGTTTTATCAGGCGGATTAGGAAAAGCAGAATGACCGCACCGATGGTCGAGTGGATGATCGCACCAATAATCCCTGTAGCGATACTGACGCCGATCTGCGGGAGGATGAGACCGGCAAGAAACGCGCCAACGATACCAACAACGATATTGCCCAAAAGACCAAAGCCGAATCCTTTGACTATCAGACCTGCTAGCCAGCCGGCAACGGCACCAACCAGTAGAATAACGATCAGGCTTTCAATTCCCATGAAGTGTTCCTCATTGTTTTGGCAACCCAACCGACCGATTCGGTCAGTCGCCGCTCGGCGCTGAAGGGCGTTTCATCTATTGATAGACCTATCAGGTTGACCAGGATGTGGGAAGCTGGTGAGGCAGACCTCGATAATTATGGTTTGGTCAAGCACTCGAAACCGTTGCGAGTACTCAGATGGACCAGCAATATGAAGTTCAAGCTTGACATCACGCCCGACCTCGCTTCGTTGATGGCCGCCGAGATCAAGGCGGGCGAGCGCGCGGTGACCACGGCAATGCGTGAGGCCGGGACCAGCCTCAAGACCGCCTGGCGCGCGCAGATCAACGGCGCGGGGCTGGGCACGCGGCTGGCGCGCACCATCCGGTCCGAGCAGTATCCGAAGGGACAGCCCAGCCTGAACGCCGCAGCCCTTGTGTGGTCGAAAGCGCCCGACATCGTCCATGCTCATGACACCGGGCCGCTGATCCGCTCACGCAACGGCTTCTGGCTGACGATCCCGACGGCAGCCGCCGGCAAGTCCCGCCGTGGCGGCCGGATCAGCCCGGTCGAGTGGGAGCGCCGCACGGGTCTGCGCCTGCGCTTCGTTTATCGCCGCTCCGGCCCAAGCCTTCTGGTCGCCGAGGGGCGGCTCAACAAGGGTGGCCGTGCGGTTGCCTCGCGCTCGAAGACTGGTCGCGGCCTGACCACCGTGCCGATCTTTCTGCTGGTCCCGCAGGTCAAGCTGCCGAAACGGCTGGATCTCGACCGTGACACCGCGCGGGCGCATGACAGCCTGCCGGGTCTGATCGTAGCGAACTGGGTGGACGAGCGGTTTGGGTGACGGTTGGGTGCGTCAATGCACATTGGTCAACCCTTCAGAGCGGCGAATCCGATCTGCCTTGCTTTTAAACCGGTGGTCCAAAAGGTAACCTGCCTTGAGGATTGACGTTGAAACGCGCCGTGAAAACCCATGCCGACGACCGCAAGATTGCAACAGGACAACGCCTTTCTGCTGAAAGCCCAGCAGCAGTTTCGGCGGGCAGCAGATGTGGTGACGGAGGCATGGTCGACTTTCCCTGAGGTGATGACGATCGCGGTCATCGGGTCGGTTGCCAGGCCCCTGTGGAAGGAAGTCCCGCGTTTTGCGCCATACCGGCGTCGTGGCATACCGCTCTGGCATGAATGCAAGGATCTGGACCTGGCTCTATGGCTCGATGATTTGACCAATCTTGGCGCGTTGCGGCGCGCAAAGGCAGCGGCGCTCCGAAGGGAGCATGAACAGCAGCCGGACTTTGGCGTTGCGGATCATCAGATCGACATCTTCCTGTTCGAGCCGGGAACAGATGCCTATCTTGGACGCCTCTGCAACTTCAACCGCTGCCCAAAAGGGCGGCCGGAATGCACAGTCCCGGGCTGTGGAACTGTGCCGTTCATGCGCCGGTTTGCGGATTTCTCGGTGTGGTCCGATATCCTCTCGGATGCGGACAACGCGACGCTATACACGCGAGATGGCGGCATCCAGCGTTCGGCCTTGACCCTGGCCGAACCTCTCGACGGTCCGTAATCGTCGCAACTCGCTACCGGCCAAGCTGCGATCTGCATGCCCATCCGCTTTCAGCAACCAAACCCGAGAAGCCCTTCATGCCCTCGACCCGCGAGACGATCCTTGCTGCGCTGACGGCGCAGCTGACCGCGCAGGCCGGGGCGGAGGTCCGGCGCAACGCGACGCTGCCCGAGCGGGTGCCGGCCGAAGGGCTGGTGGTCGTGCGCGACGGCAACCCGGGCGAACCGGACGTGACGCTGAGCCCGTGGCGGGCCTATTACCGGCACCGCGTGGAAATCGAGGCGTTCATGCCGCCGGGGGCGGCGGAAGTGGCGCTCGATGCGCTCATCACCCGCATCGGGGCCGCGCTGGCGCATGATGACAGCCTTGGCGGGCGGGTCGAGCTGATGACGGCCACAGCTCCGGAACTGCAGCCCGTTCCGGTGGAGGGCGGCGCGCCGTTTCTCGCCGCGGCGCTGGCGGTGACGCTGGAATACCAGGTCAGCGACCCGCTGAGCGGGTGAGCGCGCCCAACGGGCGCATTTTTCGAACATCACAGGAGGACCAGCATGGGCAAGCAACGCGCCTATGGCGCCGATGCCACACTCAGGGCGGTGCGCGAGACGCATTATGGCGGGGCCACCACCGGCCCGGTGCGCGCGCTCGATTTCAAGACGGCAGATCTGTCGGCGAGCATCCCGCTTGGCGACGACCCGCTTCTGGGGCGCGGGCGCAACGCGCAGGACCCCTATCGCGGGCTGGTCACCGATGAGGGCCAGCTGGAGATCCCGTTCGATCTGCAGGGCACCGGCTGGTGGATGACGGCGCTGTTCGGCGATCCGCAGACCACGCCACAGGCGGCAACGGGGCGGATCACCTTTGCGGACAATCCCGCGCCGGGCGACACGCTCACGCTGAACGGGATCACCTGGACCCTTGTTGCGGGCGTGGCTGCCGGCGACGAGACGGAAATCGGCGCCACGCTGGCCGATACGCTCGCCGCGCTTGCCGCGGATCTCAACGCCACCACCGATCCCTCCATTGCGGTCGCGAGCTACACGGTCGAGGACGACACGGCGCTGGTGATCACCCATGATACCACCGGCCCGGACGGCAACGCCTTTACGCTGGACGCCTCAGTTGCACAGCGCGCCTCCCCAACGCTAACCGGCGGCGGCTACCGCCATGTCTGGCGCAGCGGGGCCGACAGCATCCCGTCCTTCCTGATCGAGATCGGGCACCCGAAGCTTACGAACCCGGTCTTTTTTCGCCATGCGGGCGCGGTGCTGGAGGAGCTGTCGTTTCAGATGGGCCAGGAAGGGCCGGCCAATGCCACCGTCTCGGTCGTGGCGCAGGGCGAAGAGACCGCGAGTGCGACGCTGGACGCAAACCCTGCCGCCTTTGCGCTGCGCCGCTTCAGCCAGGGGCGCGGGCGCATCGCGCGGGCAGGATCACCGCTGGCGGGGGTCACGGCCGGATCGCTGACCTTCTCCAACGGCATCGAGCGGGTGCGGTCGATCCGCGAGGATGGCCGCATCGATGGCGCCGATCCGACCCTTGCTACCTGCGAGGGATCGCTGACCGTGCGCTTCGATGGCGAGACGCTGATGGCTGAAGCCGCCAGCGGCGATCCGGTCGCGCTGGTCTACGGCTTTGCGATGGCCGAGGGCTATGCGCTCAGCTTCACCCTGCCGCGGGTCTACCTGCCCAAGCCGAAGTATTCGATCACCGGCCCCGCCGGGGTCGAGGCGAGTTTCGACTGGCGCGCCGCCGCCGATGCGACCGGCGTGATGCTCGAGGTCGCGCTTCTCAACGATATCCCAACCCATGGAGACCCTTGATGATCCGTCTCGACCTGTCCGCGTCGCCCGACTGGCTCGATCTCGGCCACGGTGTGCAGCTGCGCGTGGCGCCCATAACCACCTCACTGATGAACCGGGCCCGCGAGGAGCCGATCCTCGCGGAGCTGCCGGAAGAGGCCAGCGCGAACCGGCGCGGCATAGCCCTCGCAAAGGCGCTGGCGCGGGTGGCCGTGGATGACTGGGCCGGCGTGCATGACGCCGAAGACGCGCCGGCCGAACTCACCCCCGAAGGGCTCGACGCGCTGCTCGAGATCGTGCCGATCTTCGAGGCGTTCCAGCTGCGCTACGTGGCGCCGGGCCTGCATCTGGAGCAGGAAAAAAACGCCTCAGCGCCCTCGCCGAGTGGCACTTCGGCGGGGGCGCGCAATACTGCAACAACTGCCCGCAAATCTGCGAAGCCTGCCCGGCGCGGCAAAACGCGCCGCTGACGCGCGAGGGCATACTGGCCTGGGATGTCGCGCAGGCGGCCACAGGCCAGCTGCGCGTCGCGGAGGGCGCGGTGCTCGGCTGGGACATGGGCGCGGTGCTGGCCATGGCCGCAGCTGCCGGGCTCGACCCACGTGCGGCTGTCGAGCTGCTGCCGGTGATCGAGGCGGCGATGGTGCGCGCGGTCAACGCGCAGATCCGGGCGCAGGGCCCGCAATAGGCGTTTACGCCGTCCAACATCAAAAGATCGGGGGCCAGCAGCATGACCAGCGCGTCCAAACAGGTCACGGTTCGGCTGGCGGCCGAGGGCGGCCGGCAGGTCCGCGCCGAGCTCAAGGGCATTGGCGACGACGGCGCCACCGCCTTCCAGCGGCTGAGCTCGGAAATGGAAGCCGCCAATGCGCGCGCCGACCGGTTCTTCCGCCGGCTGCGGATCGCGGCGGCGGCCGGTGCTGCGGCCGTGGGGGCTGCGGCCACGGCGATGATCCGCAGCGGGCTGCAGATCGTCGACAGTCAGGCCAAGCTGGCGCAGTCGCTGGGCACCACTGTCGCCTCGATCCAGACGCTGGAGCGCGCGGGCGAGCTGGCGGGCGTGTCGATGTCGGGCATCGAGCAGGCCACCAAGGATCTGACGCGCCGTCTCAGCCAGGCCGCGGCCGGGACCGGCCCCGCCGCCGACGCGCTGGACAGGCTGGGGCTGTCGGCGACCGACCTGATCGCGCTGCCGCTCGATGAGCGTGTGGGGGCGATCAATGCGGCCATCGAGGACTTCGTCCCCGCTGCCGAGCGCGCGGCGGTGGCGGGTCAGCTTTTCGGCGAGGAAGGCTCTATCGCGATGAGCCGGATCGACACCGCTACGCTGCGCCAGGCGACGAAAGACGTGCGCGCCTTCGGCGTCGTGGTCTCCGCACAGGACGCCGCACAGATCGAACGGACCAACGATGCGATTTCGCGGCTGGGGCTGATCTGGCGCGGGCTGGCCAACCAGCTGGCCGTCGCCGCGGCTCCGGCGCTGGAGGCCGTGGCCGACGCGATGGCGGCACTCGCGGAGCGCAGCGGCCCGGTGGGGCGCGCCATCGAGCTGGTGCTGGGCAATCTCGACCGGCTGGCCGCGACGCTCGCGGCGACAGCAACACTGGTGGCCGGTCGCTTTGTTGCCGGGCTTGCGGCCGCAGCTGTCAGTGTGCGCGGGCTGGCCACGGCGCTGGCGCTGCTGCGCGGGGCGCTCATGCGGCTGCCCTTTGTGGCGCTGGTGATCGGCGCGCAGGAGCTGATCCTGCGCTTTGGCCGGCTGGTCGCGGCGGCGGGGAGTTTCTCCGATGCCCTCGATCTGCTGCGCGGCGTGGCGTCGGAGGTCTGGGATCGCATGGGCACCGGCGCGCGGGCGCTCGGGGCGACGGTGGCGGCAGCATGGGCCGGGATCCGCGCCAGCGTGGCAGACGGCGTGCAGGCCAGCCTGGATGCGGTGGCACGCGGCGCGTCGCTGATCATCAACACCTGGCGCGGGGCGTTCGCGGCCACGCAGGCGATCTGGTCCGATCTGCCGGCCGTGCTGGGCGAGGTCGTGACCGGTGCGGCCAATGCCATGGTGCGCGGCGTGGAGCGGTTGCTGAATGCCGTTATCGGACGCGTGAACCGCTTCATCGCGGGGATCAACAAGATGCTTGCCGCATTGCCGGCATGGGCCGTGGGCGACGGCGGGCTGCGCATCGGGGCGCTGGACGATGTCAGCCTCGGGGACCTCGAGAACAGGTTCGCGGGCGCGGCGCGTGATGCCGGCGGCCGGGCGGCGGAGGCGTTCACGCAAGCCTTCGAGCGCGACTACCAGATCCCCGATCTCGGGCTGGGGGCCTATGCCGAGGAGGCGCGCGCCACGCAGGACGCCCTGCGCGGCGTGGCCGAGGAACTGCGCGGGGCAGCAACCGGGCCGCTGGAGTCGGTCGAGGCGATCCGCGAGGTGCTGGCTCGCACCTCGGAGGCGGCCGATGCGTCAGCGGACTCCGTCGCCGGGATCGGGGACGCCTTCGACGGTGTCTCTGGTGCCGGCAAGGATGGTGCAGCGGGTGGCAGCGGTACTGGCGGCGCGGCTGGTCGTGCTGCCGAGGCCGCGACGACCGCCGGCAACGCGATCGCGGCGGCGGGCGAGACGGCGGCGCGGGGCTGGGATGCCGTCTCAGACAGTCTGCAGGGCTATGCCGACAGCGCGATGCAAACCGGCCGGCAGATCGGCGACGCGCTGGTCAGCGCGTTTCGCGGCGCCGAGGACGCGCTTCTGACGCTGGTCACGAAGGGCAAGGTGGATTTCCGCGATCTGGCGAACTCAATCCTGGAGGACATCACCCGCATCGCGCTGCGCTCGGCGGTGCTCGGCCCCCTCGCCAATTGGCTGGGCGGCGCGCTTGGCGGTATCGGCGGCGGTCTCGGAGGTAGCCTTACCGCGGCGGTGGCGCATTCCGGTGGCGTGATCGGTGTCTCGGCGCTGCCGCAGCGGCAGGTGCCCGCCATGGCCTTCGCCGGGGCACCCCGACTGCACGCGGGCGGCATGGTCGGGCTCCAGCCGGAAGAGGTCCCCGCAATCCTGCAGCGCGGCGAGCGGGTCCTGTCCCGCCGCGAGGTGGCCGAGGGACAGCGTGGTGGTGGTGGCGACCGCGGCGGCGGTGTCACCGTCAACATGACCATCACCACGCCCGATGCCGACAGTTTCCGGCGCTCGCAGGGCCAGATCACGGCCGAGATGAGCCGCGCCATCGCCCGGGCACGGCGCAATCGGTAGTGCCAGTAGATAAGGCAATCCATGACCGACTTTCATGATGTGCAGTTTCCGGCCACCATCGCCTACGGGGCCAGTGGCGGGCCGCGGTTCCTGACCGCTATTACCGCCACGCAGAGCGGGCGCGAGCAGCGCGTGGCGCAGTGGCAGCGCTCGCGCGGCGAATGGAACGTCTCGACGGGCATCCGCTCGCGCGCCGACGTCGCGGCATTCCTCGCCTTCTTCTACGCCCGGCGCGGCCGCGCGCACGGGTTTCGCTTCAGGGACTGGACGGATTTCCGGGCGGCCGGCCAGCTGCTCGGAGTTGGCGACGGGGAACGGACCGCGTTCCAGCTTGTCCGGCGCTATGACAGCGGCGGCGCGGTGCACGAACGCCGGATCACCAGGCCGGTCGCCGGAACCCTGACCGTTTACCGGGACAATACAGAAGTGACCAATGGCGTGTCGATCGATCACGCCACCGGAGTAGTGACCTTCTCGAGTGCGCCCGACGCGGGAACAGAGATCACAGCGGATTTCGAGTTCGACGTGCCGGCGCGGTTCGACACCGATGCCGCCGATCTCACCGTCGAGACCTTCGAGATGCAGCAATGGGGCCGCATCACCGTGGTGGAGATCCGCGAATGAAGGTGATGTCATGAAGACGGTCTCCCCCGAACTGGCTGCGCATCTCGAGGGCGATGTGCTCACGCTGGCCACCTGCTGGCGGCTTGCCCGCCGCGACGGGGTGGTGTTTCGCGCCACCGATCACGATGGCGATCTCGAAGTCGAGGGCGAGACCTACCGCGCCCGCGCAGGGTATTCGCGCACCGCCGTGGCCTCCGAGGCGGGGCTGGCGGTCGGCAATGTCGATCTCGAGGGCGTGCTCGACGATGCCGGGCTCGAAGCGGACGCGCTGCGCGCTGGGCTCTATGACGGCGCCGAGGTGCGGATCTTCGTGGTCAACTGGCAGGACCCGTCGCAGGGCACCCTCCGGCTGCGCCGTGGCTGGCTGGGCGAGGTCACGCTGTCGAGCGAGGGGCAGTGGCGCACCGAGCTGCGGGGCATGTCCCAGGTGCTCGCACAGCGGCTGATCGAGCCCTACACGCCGGACTGCCGCGCCGATCTCGGCGATGCGCGCTGCGGGGTGGAGATCGGTGACCCGCAATGGACACGGCCCGGGCTTGTCACCGCGCCGCTCGACGCGCTGTCGTTCACCGCGGCGATCGATATGGCTGATGACAGACCGGATGACTGGTTCGCCGGCGGCGTGATCCGGTTCACGTCGGGGCAGAACAGCGGCCGCGCCATCGAAGTGCGCGGCTCGGATCTGGCAACGGGCGATCTGGTACTGTCCTTCCCGCCGCCCTTTCCGGTCGGCACGGGCGACGCGTTCGAGATCTATCCGGGCTGCGACAAGCGGCTCTCCACCTGCATCGATCGCTTCGACAATGTGCTCAATTTCCGGGGCGATCCCTTCGTGCCGGGGGCCGACAAGCTGACGGAGACGCCCAATGCCCGCTGACCCAATGCAACGCGAGCCAATGCGCGCTGACGACGTGATCGCCGAAGGACGACGCTGGATCGGGGCGCGCTGGCGGCACCAGGGCCGCGGCCCGGCCGGCGTGGACTGCATCGGGCTGCTGATCGTCGTGGCCGACGCGCTCGCCGTGCCGCATCACGATGTAACGGGCTATGACCGGCGCGCGACCGGCACCAGGCTGCTGGAAGAATTTGCGCGCGCGCTGGATCCGGTCGCACTGCCCGACGCGCGGCCGGGCGACATCCTGGTCTTTGCCGAGACGAGCTATCCCTGCCATGCGGGCTTTCTCACCGCGCGGCACGGGACCCCGCATCTTCTGCACGCGCATGCGCTGCGGCGCTGCGTGCTCGAGGAGCCGCTGATCGAGCCATGGCTGTCGCGCCGGCGCGCGGCCTGGCGCATCCCAGAGGTGGTCTGATGGCGGTGCTGGCCATCGCCGGCGCCAGCGCGCTCGGCAGCACCGCGCTCGGGCTCGGCTGGCAGGCCGGCTGGCTGATCGGCTCGACCGTCGGCTCGCTCCTGTTCGGTCCCGACCAGCCGGATATCGAGGGCCCGCGGCTGCGCGATCTGTCGGTGACCTCCTCGGCCTGGGGCGCGCCGATACCGCTCATCTACGGCACCATGCGCGCCTCCGGCAACGTGATCTGGGCGCCCGGGATTCGCGAGGAACGCCAGACCCGCAAGGTAGGCGGCAAGGGCGGCGGCGGTCAGCGTCAGACCACCTATGGCTATTACGCCTCCTTCGCGCTCGGCCTCGCCGAGGGCTTGGCCGGCGACCTCATCCGGATCTGGGCCGATGGCAAGCTCATCCATGACGCGCGCGGCACCAACCCGGATGTGTCGATCCCCGGTCTGGAGTTCCGCTTTCACGAGGGCAGCGAGGACCAGCTGCCCGATCCGCTGATCGAGGCCACGGAAGGCCACGGCCGGACGCCGGCCTTTCGCGGGCTGGCTTATCTGGTGTTCGAGGATCTGCCGCTGGAGAACTTTGGCAACCGCATCCCCAACATCACCGCCGAGGTGACCTTCAACGCGCAGGAAGCATACCCCGCGCTCAAGAGCACCAACCTGCCGGGTGGGGCGCTCGACAGCGTGCTGACAAGCTACGGGGCCACCGACTGGCCGCGCCAGCGCCAGCTCATGCTGACCCCGGACGGTCTGCGGCTGTTCGATCTGCGCACGCTGGAGGAGCTCGCGCAGGCACAGCCCGAGGATATGATTTCCGACGCGCTGGCCGACGCATTGAACCTCTACAGGGACAATTTCAGGTTCGATCACTGCTTCATCGGCGGCGATGGGTATGCCTACACTCAGCTGGGCATCAGCAACACCAAGCCGATCGTGAAGATCGATCTCGACGCCATGGCGATCGTGGACAGCTTCGGGCGCCGCAGCAGCAGCCTGAGCAACAACGCAGGCGGGTTCGTATCACTCACGACACTGGGCTGGATGCGCGCGCTCAGCCTGACCGGGCCGATCGACGTGCTGATCGCCTCGGGGCGCTTCGGCGGCGGTCATGGCTGCGTCCGGGCCGACACCATGGAATTCCTCGCCAACCTGCCGCGCATGGGACCGGGGCCGACGAATGTCGAGAATATCGTTCAGGGACTTGTGGGCGAAGGCCTTGGCGAGGCATGGATCCTGCGCACGTCGAACACCGGCACGGCCAGCACCATTCCCATCGAGCGGCTGCGCGTGCGCCCGGGCGCGCTTCAGCCGGTCGTCGAGAATGCCGGGCACTGGCAGCTGACCCCGGCCGACATCCACCCTGACGCGACAGGATTCACATATGAGCCGGCCGGCGCGGTGTATGATCCGGTCGATGACGCGCTGGTCTGGATCAGCGCGCTCGCGTTTCCGGACGCGATGAGTGATCTCGCCGGGCGCTATGCGGTCAAATGGCGCCCTGATGACGGGGTGATCTGGGCGACGCGGCTGTCGCTCTTCGCGTTTTCCACCAGGCGCAAGGAGAACATGGCCATCGCGAAGTCCCGCACCGAGGGCCGGCGCATGGCGTGGCATCGCGAGCCGCAGGTCAGCCAGGTCGATCTGCGCACCGGCGCGGAGATCCTGTTCACCGAAGGGTTTGCCGCGGGCAGCATCTTCGGCGGCGGCGAGGCCGCGGGGTATGATGCCCGCTCGGACACGCTCACGGGCTATGTGCAGACCGGATCGGCCGCAACCCGGCTGTTTCTCAACCGCACCGCCGGCGAAGGGGTGACACCGGGCAGCCTCATTGCGGATATCTGCGCCCGTGTCGGGCTGGGGCCGGCCGATATCGATGTGTCTGAGATCAACACGCCGATATTCCGGGGCTACGCCATCGGCCGGCAGGGCTCGGCGCGGTCGGGCATAGAGCCGGTGGCGCAGGCCTTTTCCTTTGATGCCGTCGAGTCCGACGACCGGATCCGCTTTGTGCCACGCGCGCGATCCGCAGATGAGGCGCAGCGTCTGACCGCGGACGATCTCGTCTCTGCCCGCGAGACGGGCCGCGTCGTGCAGCTTCAGCGCGTGCAGGAGACCGATCTGCCCGAGCGCGTCACCGTCACCTACCAGGACACGAGCGGCGACTACAATCAGGGCGCCCAGTCCGCCACGCGGGTGTCCCAGCCCGTCGCCACCATGGGCTCGCGCGACAAGCGCGACATCGAACTGCCCATGGCGCTCGAGGCCACCGAGGCCAAGCGCATCGCCGAGCGCCTCATGGCCTCGGCCTGGATCGAGCGCGATGGGGTCGAGTTCGCGCTGCGGCCGGGGTTTCTGCGCCTTGACCCCACCGATCTTCTGCGCGTGGAGGCCCCCGGCGGTTCCGAGATCGCGGTCCGGCTGACGCAGATCGAGATCGGCGCGGACTGGGAACTGCGCGCCAAGGGCGTGCGCCATATCGGGTCGGCCTATCTGTCGGAGGCCATCGGCGCGACCGGCACCGGGGCACGGCCCTCGGGCGTGCTGGGCGATGTGCCCTCACGGTGGGTCGTGCCACAGGTCCCGCTGCTGCGCGATCGCCATGATACCGGCGGCGTGGCCTCCAGGCAGTATCTCTTTGCCGCCCCGCGCGTCGCGGGGCCATGGACCGGCCTGTCGCTCTTTCGCTCGCGCGACGGGGCGGACTGGGACATCCCGGCGCGCATCAGCGATCCCGCGCTGATCGGCACCCTGCGCGCACCGCTCGGCCCGCCGCGGTCGGTCTGGACATGGGACGCGGCCAACGTGCTAGAAGTGCGCCTGCGCGATCCCGACGGCCAGCTCGAGACGGTCTCCGATCTGCAGCTGCTCAATGGCCGCAACGCAGCACTGGTGGTCGATGCGGATGGCGGGGCCGAGCTGATCCAGTTCCGCGATGTCACGCCTCTCGGCAATGACATCTACCGGCTCTCGACGCTGCTGCGCGGGCGGCGCGGCTCTGAGGCCCGGCTCGCGCATGCGCCCGGCGCGGTGATCGTGGTGCTGGAAGATGACGGCGCGCTCTTCACCGAGCCCCTCGGGCTGGTCGGCCAGCCGCTGCGCTATCGCGGCGTGGGCCGGGGCGAGGCATTCGACGAGGCGGACACGGTCACGCAGACCCTGCGCGGTACCGATCTCAAGCCCTACGCCCCGGCGCATGTGACGGGCGCGTGGACGGCGGCCGGCATCACGATAAGCTGGCGCCGGCGCACCCGGATCGGCGGCGACTGGCGCGACGGCACCGGCACCGTGCCCCTCGCCGAGGCGGCGGAGGCCTATGAGGTGGATATCCTCGACAGTGCCGGGGATGTCGTGCGGGTGCTGGAAACCGCAACGCCGCAGGTGCTCTATGCCGCGGCCGATGCAGAGGCCGACTTCGGCGCGGTGCCGGGCACGCTCACCCTGCGCGTCCACCAGATCAGCGCGGCGGTCGGGCGCGGCTTTCCCGCCACGGCCATATTGAGCGCCACAGTGCAGGAGACATGAATGAGCACGCCCAATCTCGCAATCGCGCATATCCAGGCGAGCCAGGACCAGAAGGAGGTCACCGCGAACGCGGCCTTCGATGCGCTGGATCTCGCCATGACGGAATCCGGTCTTCTGGATGTCAGCGCCGGCGGCGTCATCACTGTGCCGTCCGCGCAGGCGCTCGGTCTCGTGCGGCTCGTGCTGACAGGCGCGCCCGGCGCCGGGGTCACGGTCGCTTTCCCGACCGTGAAGCGTCTTGTCATCCTGCGCAACGAGGCGGATGCCGTGGCCGTCATCACGCGTGCCGGTGGTGCCGGCGAGACGACGGTCGAGCCGGGCGATCAGCGGATCCTCTACCTCTCGGGCGGTGGTGTTCAGCCGGCCGCGCGCGAGATCTACGATTTCGGGTTCGTGTCCATGGCCACACCCGGCCCGGGCGACGTCATCGGAAAGGTGGTGATGCCGCGCGATGTGCTTCTGCCGGCGGGTCTCAAAGGCGCGGTCGGGCATGTCGATGTGCCACCCGACGCCGCGTGGTCGGTGGATGTCACGGTCGACGGGCTCTCCGTCGGCATGATCGGTGTGTCCACCGCCGGCGCGGTCACGTTCACGACCGCGTCGCCGGATCCGGTGCTGATCGGCGCGGGATCGGTCGTAAGGTTCATCGCCTCGACCGTCTCGTCTCCGGCCGAGGCGTCGGTCGCGGGTGCGGCCGTCACCTTGCGCGGCGCGGTGATCTGATGCCGCTCTTGTTCACCGCCCTGTTCCTGTCCGGCGACGAGATCGATGTGAACGTGCAGCAGTTCCCCGGAGCCTGGATCGATGCCAACGAGGCAGGCGCCCTCGCGCAGTGGCGGGGGCAGACGTCCGGCAATGTCACCGATGGCGATCCTGTCGGGGTGGCCGAAAACCAAAGGGAGACCCTGGAATGACCATTCTTGCCGCAACGAGCGAGTTCGACGGCTTCACCGAGTTACCGGCGCTGTCGGCGCTCATCAGATATACCGACCTGACGGAAAGCGGGCCGAATTCGCGCGTGGGCAACGCGGTTCTCTATCCGACGCGCGCGCGTCTCGGCTTCACGCCGACGAACGGCGTCTGGCTGCACGCGCGCGTTCTGTCGCGGCAGAACAGCAGCGCGCATGAAGGACCGTCCTGGATCCTCGGGCTCGAGGATGGCGACGGCACCGTGATCTGCGGTCTCTGGAACCCGACGACCGGCTCGCAGGCCGACGAGACGTTGTGGTTTCGCACCCATGCCGGTGTCGAGGAAGCTTTCCCGGTCTTTGGCGCGGCCAGCATCGACATGTATGTGAAGATCGGCGATCCGGACGGTGTCTTTCTGGCCTATATCGACGGGATCCTGCAATTCGTGCACGAGGGCGTGCTCAAGCCGGGAACATCGGAACTCGTGGCCTCCCTGCGCGTTGAGGGCTGTTCGGACCGGACCAACGACTTCTACAATGTGCCATGGGCCGAGCTGATCGTCGCGGATGTTCCGACCCTCGGATTCAGGTTGCACACGCTGCCTCTGGTCTCCGACGGCACGCCCGCGGCGTTCGCGGGGGCGGTCGCCAGCATTTCGGGCATCGAATTTACGGATGTCGCGGATGCCATGGTCGCGAGCACGGTCGGACAGGCGCATGTGTTCAATCTCGCCGACACGACCGCATTGCCCGCCGACACCGCGATCTTCGGGGTGTCGTTTGTCGCGGCCGCGTTCAAAAGCGGGGCCTCTCCGGTTCAGCGTTTCGACGGCCGGGCCGGTGCGGATCTGCTGGGATCGCCCGTCGATATCGGGGACGCGCTCGGCGCTGTCCGGTTCTTCTGGGACGTGAACCCCGCAACCGGGGTCGCCTGGACGGCGTCGGAGATCGACGCGACGCAGTTCGGGCTCGAGGCGCTCGCGTGACCGACGATGCCCGGATCCGGAAATCCACCGCGTTCGTGGTGGCGGGCCTGGAAACCGAAGGCAGATCCGCCGTCCGGAAAGCCACGGCCCATGTGGTTGAGGGGCTGGAAACCGATGGCAAATCGGGCGTTCGCAAGTCCGCGGCGTTCGTGGTCGCAGGTCTGGCAACAGACACGACCTCCGCCATCCGGAAGGCGTCGGGCCATGCACTGGTTCGGGACATCTCGGATCTCTCGGGCGACATGTTCGGCTTCAGGGATCGGCCGGTCTACCGCGCCGGCACGGTCCTGCCTTTTCTGGACTTCGGCGACGGGGCGGGGTTCAGCGTCACCATTCCGCAGGCGCAGGCCGGCACCTGGACGCTGATGATCTACCGCCCGGACGATACGTTCACCGAGCACGTGATCGCGCTCTCGGCCGGGATCAATGCGCTCGGGCTGTCCGGCACTGCCAATCAGGTGATGCTGTTTCCCGGTGCGCTGGACAGCGCGACGCGCGATCACATCCACGCGGTGGCGCGCAACCGCGCCGGGATGTGAGACGGGCCGCGGCCCGCATGCGCGCCCGTCGTTTCCGATAGCCCCCATGATCATGCACCACCACCACGCCAGCCATCAGGGAGGCGGGATGCCCGACCGCGACAGCGTTTCCGATCAGATCCTGAACGCCTTGCGCGATCACGGCCTCGCCGCGGCCATCGGCGTGTGGTTCAGCCTCATTGCCGGGCTCGCCGCGGCCGTCACGCGCAAGGCATTTACCAACGAGGCGCTGCTGCACAAGCTCGAGCAGGAGCTCGAGGCCGAGCGCCTGCGCATCGAGAAGCGCCGTGACGAGGACCGGCGCATCGATCACGACCGGCTCGAACGCATCGAGCGCGACATCCACGACATGCGTAACCTGATGTTCGCCGCCTTCCAGCGCAAGAACGACGACTGACAGCCGGTGACTGTTCCCAGCTGACAGCGCACGCC
>Ga0307963_1002237_pt1 | contig 15243 bp, 22 predicted proteins | sample OrgLakmetagen594_FD_201829 | JGI IMG/M metagenome (GOLD analysis project Ga0307963, IMG submission 201829) | Saline water microbial communities from Organic Lake, Antarctica - #594 | ecosystem: Environmental > Aquatic > Non-marine Saline and Alkaline > Saline | place: Antarctica: Organic Lake...
ATTGTGTGTGTGTGTGTGTGTGTGTGTGTGTGTGTGTGTGTGTGTGTGTGTGTGTGTGTGTGTGTGTGTGTGTGTGTGTGTGTGTGTGTGAGCGTATGTGCATAAAGCTGTTTATGTGCACGCAAACGAGTGAAGTCTTTTTCTGAGTGCGCCACAGAACTCTGTTGTGTACCTTCGTGCAAGCATGTCTTGCTGGGTGAACAGCACTCGTGTCACCGCCGGGTTTGGATCATCCGTAAATTTGGCAAGTTTGGTGAGCTGTGTGAGAAGAGAAGAGTAGATGATGAGGGGAAGAGGGCACATTACAGGTCACATGACCAACAAATATTTTACCTGTTCAACAACTTTGCGCCCGTCTGTGTCCAGGCCACCTGCTTGAGGTGTTTGTGTTGCAGCATACACGCTGCACGCCAGGATGGCACACACCAAGCGAACTGGCAGACAGTCTCGCATCCTTGATTCACTCCAATAAATAATATGTATATATTTTGTAATCAAGAAGACGGACAATCGTGCAACCTGTTTTAACGATATGTGAGCCGATTTACGAGTGGATCCCGACCAGTCGTAACTTCTCTTTTCTGCACCCCAAGGATGACTGGACTTAATGCTGCTGTTTCACTTGTCGTTGGCAAGCAGGACACTCAGTCGCAATCCGCGTTCTATCTTCTGAGTTTAATATAATATCTAGAACAACTGGTGGCAGGTTTCTTGAAAAACTAGTTGATCGACAAGGAAACAGCCCTTCAACATCTCCGGGTCCCTGCCAACGAGCTCTTGCAACGCCCGTTGAATCTGGCTTTCATCTGTAGAGGCAGGCGTACAACGTGGATCAGGTCAGACAGGATGGGTTACTGCGGGGACACAGTGGAGCATCCAATTGTCTAACAGCTTTTATTACAGTCAGCAATGCAGTACTATTCCATGCCTGCGTAGTTTCTTCTTGTTTCTTTTTTCCTCCCTCATCCCTCCACTCACCAAGGGAGTCCAGCGTTCGCATTTTACGCAGGTAGGCATACACCTCTGGAAACATGCGTCCGAGCGACTGCAAGTTTGAGGGGTCAAGGAAATGTCGGTGTAGCAGAACGTGGCATTGGCTGTTTGATTTAGTGCTGCATCAGAGCAAAGTGCCAAATAAGCAGGCTCCAGAGATATACACCTTGTCCACAAAGAAAGCTTTAAACCAAGAGGAGCCTGTCGTGCAATTCACCTGCTGGCATCTTTCGCGCAAGGCAGCTGCTTTGCCTGTCTTTGTTGTCATGCCCACACTTTCTTTGACTTGGGATATGGCACGGGTGTCGCTGAACCCACTGCGTCCGTGGGTGCGCTCTAGGTCTGCGACAAAGACATGAACGTGAGTTTGCACACAACCACTCTTGTTTAAAGACATGCTAGAGCAAGATTGAAGGTGTGCTTCTGCAGAAAAGGGCTACTGAATGCTATGAGCCATACTTATTACTCGCAATGGTAAATCAGTCATTTTCCTGTTCCCAATTTGAGTTTTCTCTTAACTTCATGCTTTCTTCCACACAACGCCAGCATGCCTGCCTCTTCCACACGGGCACAAACCTTCTATGTTTGAGAGCAGCTTGCACTTCTGGTTGATGGTCTCTTGGTCCTCATAATCCTCAAAGTCACTCTCGTAAGGGCTCTCATCTGCATCATCCTCAAACCCAGAGCTATAGTCTGCACTGGCTTTACCAAACGACCCTTGAGGATTGCCACCAGTGCTACAGACAGGCGCAGCAAGGTAGAAACATGTGTGTGTGTGTGTGTGTGTGTGTGTGTGTGTGTGTGTGTGTGTGTGTGTGTGTGTGTGTGTGTACGTGCATGTGTGTGTGTATATGTGGGCCAGGGTGCATGTGCGAAAACTCATAGCTACGCATAAAAGAGACGCACAGGAGCACTTGCACTCCTGATCAAAGGTAGCTGCACAGCTGCGACTGTAGCTGATTAAGGGCTTCTGCCACAACTTTGAACTAGCAACCTCTACCCACAATGCTTGCTCGACTCTCCTGGCTGGAGGGGGTGAGGGCCGACGTGGGGATGCTGCGTGCGCGTCATAGCTGGGGGGTGGTGGGGGGGACTGGCTGACATTGTTGCTGCTGCTAGGTGCTTGCCTTCACACAACAGGGGGAAGGTTAAGAGCGGGCGCTTGTTTCAGGAAAATTGTGTGCAAAGCAAGCAGACTGGGGCACACAGAGTGAAGAGCAGACAATTGAAGAGAGGGATGTTTGGCCCTGCTCGGGTGTGCTTGCAGGAAGATTACTTACATGTCAGCTGTGTGAATGCGACCAGATTTAGTGATACTTATGTGCAAGGGTAGCAGCATAGAGACAAAACTACCTGTGGTGATACATGTATCAGTCACGCGTTCTGTGTGCTCATCTTGTTTTGCTCTGCACCAATAATTTGTGTGCACTGTATTAGTTATCAGTACAGCTTCATGACATAATCCTGGTTGACCGTATACAAGCGCCCCATGCTGACCAGGCCTGCTAGTGGAGCGTGCAACTTCCCCCAAAAAGAGCAGTTGACTCATGTCAGCAGTGCTGGCTTACGCATGCACACGTGTGTGTCTATAAGTGGTGTGCTATGACTATGACGTGTGTGCGTAGCCTCGTTATGCCTGTCCCTCACACAGCACGCCATATGCGATGCGCTGGCCTTTATAGCACCATCCGTGGTACTTATGGTAAGCTGCAACAATGTGTTACGTTGGCTAGGCCTTTACCTGTAAGGCTGGCTGACATGGGCTTGTCCGTACTGGCTGTTGCCTTGGGGGAGAGGAGGGAGGGTGCCGGCCATAGGGCCAAACTCAGGGAATGCTGTGGGCGCAAGGTAGATTAAAAGAGACATGCTTTATCACAGTATGCATGTTTGTATGAAAAAACTGTGACTGCACTTATGGTAAAAGGGCCAAACTGTGGAAATGCTGTGGGCGCAAGGTAGAATGAAAGTTTACTTGCTTGGATCACAGTTCAAATTTATTGTGATTATTGTGACCACATTCGTTAGTCATAGGGCCTCGGTAAAGAGTACAACGGCTGCATTTGTTGATCAGTATGTTGAGAAAGGAACACGCTGCGTTGTACGGGCTTGGCAAGATTTTTTACTTGTTGCTGACCTACTTGCCGTGGTTCCTGTCATTGGTGATGCGCAAGGATGGCCAAAACCGTGCACGTATTTATATATATACCTATATATTTATTTATGACGATCCTGCTAATATCTGTATACTGTACCTTGCTTTATAAAACCCTGCATTAATAGTGGTTTTGCTCACCCCTTAACTTAATACCCATTACTAAATACTTTGCCCCATTGTTTAATATACCTAACATATATTCAATTCCCATTACTCAAGTACTTTATCCCATTAATATAATAAACACCTATATCAACCCTGCGGAGTTGTAAATAATGTGTTAGCCATTATTATTCTTGGTGCTGAACAGGGCTGGAAACCCTGCGGGGTTCATGCAGTAAGGGTTAAACATAACTATTTCCTGGGTTCGAGAGGGAAAGTGTAGGATTTCACAACACGTGTCTTACATTTGGGGTGCGGGACGAGTACAGCAAGGTACGATGAACAATGAACTAGGGTTCTGGTCAGATCTTATGATGCTGCAGAACGCGAGGTGGCACACAAAAGGGGGTGGGCAAGAGCTCACAAGTTTGTGCTAAACCCTTGCTTTCTGCATATGCTGTGCGCGCTGCACAGGTAAGTTTTGAGGCCCTAGCCTGTGAGCTGTGTAAAAATAAAACACACCGCCATGTATGTTTCCAGCCACTCAATCCACAATAGCCAGAATACCACTCTTCTTCCACCAGTTTTTACGCAGCCCAAATGTGTACGCAACCTTGCCCAGCTTGGAGGAGTATTACAGGAGGGGCATCACTCCCTGACCACTCCTCCAAGCCTGTGGGCCTATTGCACATTTTGTTACTTGCACCCTACCATTTTCTTCGTTTGATATAATCACTTGAATGAGGTGCCCAGCCTTGAGGTTGCGCATGCAAACATAAGTCACGCTTTTGAGGCAGCATTATGACGCAACGTTGCAACATCAGACGATTTCAGCCTCAAGTGAACTCTCGGTCTTGTGACATGGCATTGATCAATGCGTGCGTGTGCAAATTATGGTGCATGTAGGTGCATCGTGTGTGTGTATGTGTGTGTATGCATTTGTATATGTGTATAAGTGTGTGTGGATATGTGGGTATTGTGAGCATGTGCATGTATGTGTGTGTATGTGTGTGTGTGTGTGCCCGCACCTGTCCCCGCCCCCCACGTTCCTCCCCCTGCAGCCATCGTCCCCATGTTCACCATCGTGCTGCCCATAGGGCCCATTGTACCCATCAGTACTGAATCCCCCTCCATGGCAGGCTCGTCCTCTGCGTAGCCACCTGCAATGTGTGTGTATGTGTTTTAAGCGTGCTTCTTTTTGTGCGTCTATACGTATAAATGTGAGTGCTTGTATGTGTGCGTGTGTGTGTATGTGTGTGTGTGTGTGTGTGTGTGTGTGGTAGGTACAGGTGCGTATGCAGTGGGGCAGCCCATTACCTTTTTGTGCCTGCTGGTCAATTGACTCCGGCTTGTAAAGGCCATAACACCATATCTGACTTGAACCAGCATGGGAGATTTTGCGTGCTCACAACTACGTATCAACTAAGCAGACAGACACGTGTCCAAGGCGTTGGCCATGCCAGTAGGGTTGATCAGGCTCACGGTGAATGACCTTGCGTTAGAAGACCAGACGACTCAAAAACTCAGTATGCACACCATTCATACTGTCACGGCCAACCTTGCATACCTGAACTCATAGAGGGCCCCGGCCAACCTCCTCCTCCTCCGTTGCTGTTGCTGTGGGTACCATAGTTGGCAGTGGCGCTGCTAGGAGGACGAATGGGGGTGTTCTCGCGCGTTTCATACAAGCTAGGGCCTCTCTGCTGCTGCTGCTGCTGCTGCTGCTGTTGAGTCTGGACGGTGGCTGTGACGGAGGGGATTGTGTCCCCCATGTGCGTATAGCCTCCAGCTGGCATGGTGTCCACGTTCACAAAGCTGTCACCCATGTCACCTCCTGGTGCAGATGTGTGTGTTTGCGTGTGTGAATGTGTGTGTGTGTGCGTGTGCGTGTGTGAAAGTGAATATTTGTGTGTGTGTTTGTGTGTTACAGCATGCGTAAATGAATGAGCAAGAACACATGCACGCGGTTGTTCCTATGTCAAACCTGTTGTACTTGCAAGTTCAGACTTGCAGGCATGCTTAAACCAGGCACGCGTATTTCAGCAACACATTTGCTGGCTCGGCACGGTCGTGGATAGAAGTGGCAAGTGCCTTCTGTATCCTTGGCACTTAGCGGCATCATGCCTGCTCTCTTTCACTCAGTAAATGCAGTGACTGACAAAGTGAGGACACTGTCAAGTGGACAATGGATAACACAACAAGGGGAGAACCTTTCTTTTTGTCTCCGTCGTGGTGGATAACAAAAGAGCTGCTTCAGTGAACGGACAAACAATCAATGAAAGGAAGCCATACCCATGGCAGATGCTCGTACCCTGTTCGCCCATTGCTGAACTGTCACGTGCATACCGGCTCCGCCCGTCCGTACGGTTTGGAGTGGAAACGCGCATTGAGGATTCAGCGCTCTGTGTGCACATGGAGAAGGGAACAGGAGTGTTTGCTGGAGTCCGTGTTCAAAGTGTTTGCTGGAGTCTACGTGTGTCCGTGTGTGTTTGTGTGAGTGAGTGTAAGTGCGTGCTTGAATGAGTGTGCGAGTATGTGTGTGCGTGTGCGATTGAGTGTGTGTGCGTGTGTGTATGTGTGTGTGTGTGTGTGTGTGTGTGTGTGCAGCAGCGTGCGTACACAGGTACGGGTGCGCTTATGTGATAATGTACGGGCCAAGCTGCGTTGCTAGTGTGGACATGTATATAATATGTGATTAACAGGCATTAAGATGTGCAATGTTGTATTGTGTCAGTGTGGCTCATGCGGAGCAGGCAGGGGTTCATGCAGGTGGGGGAGAAAGCCATCTTGGCATTTGAGTTTGCACAGGCACTGCGTACATATGGAGTTTGCTGGCACCATACAGATATGTGTGCATGCACCCAGAAATGGATGCACAGGCATGTGAGGAAGCAAAAAGCACAAGAACGGGGCAGGATAATCATTTTGGTATCCGCGATTGATCCTGGAACCTGCTGTAAATTTTCATTGTGCACCTGACTTGAACTAAGAAATAAAGAAAAACACAAACACATCGACGCTCTACAGTAAGGGAAGGACACGCAAGATTCCCATACAAGCTCTTACCTTGGAAGGGGAGGGCCCAGAGCCTGGCAGCCCTGTGTTTGAGTTGTGCACGATTTGAGTTTTGCGCTCAGCAGCCTTGCGGCGTTCGCCCTGGGTGTCCATAGAGGCCAGGCGGAGCTCCATGTCACGCCTCTGTTGGGCAGGCATGTGTGTGTCGTGTGAGTGAGTGTGTGTATGAGTGAGTGTGTTTATGCGTGTCTATGTGTGTGTCTATGTGTGAGAGGGCGTTTATGCGTGCTTGTGTGTGAGTGTGCGTGTGTGTGTGTGTGTGTGTGTGTGTGTGTGTGAGAGAGAGTGTGAGTGTGTAAAAATGTCCAGGCTTGCAAAAACTCGTGTCCTAAGTTGTGGTCTGCTTGTTGAAGTATTGGTTAAAGTAGGAATAAGTAGCATGTGTGCACAGGCAGATGTGTGCATGCTTATGTAAGTTGCATATACACATGCTTGCTTTCAATATTTTAAATGTTTGCACCAATGCATATCTGCGTAACATACATGTGCAAATTAGCACAAAATGTCTGCAGTTCAGTCTATAATCACGCATAATCGCTCTATCCTTTTCATTCTATTATTACAACGAGCCCCGTTTTCCACAGGCTCTTGATTCCACAACTATATTCATACGTGCTTGTCCATGCCTGCACAGGTGACCCTTACGGTATTGGTTAAAGTCAGGAATAAGTAGCATGTGTGCACAGGCAGATGTGTGCATGCTTATGTAAGTTGCATATACACATGCTTGCTTTCAATATTTTAAATGTTTGCACTAATGCATATCTGCGTAACATACATGTGCAAATTAGCACAAAATGTCTGCAGTTCAGTCTATAATCACGCATAATCGCTCTATCCTTTTCATTCTATTATTACAACGAGCCCCGTTTTCCACAGGCACTTGATTCCACAACTATATTCATACGTGCTTGTCCATGCCTGCACAGGTGACCCTTACGGACGATTGGGGTGAAAATGTAAGCCAATTACTTTCATTACTTGCTATTTCCTTTCCCGCACTTGCAATCCACTTCGTCATCTCCTTTCCTTACCGTCAGCACTCTCTCTCGCATCCATCCCTACCTGCTCCTCTAGATCGAGCACTCACCCAAGCACGTGTTTGTTTCTTTATTCACCAAAAATACAGGCGCTCGCACCCGCCAGTATGAGTGCGTTCCATGGTCCTTAAGTCTACTCATCTTACCCCTATGACACCTATACTACTCGCCATCCACCTTCAACTGTCGCTCCTTCTTTTGGCCGTACCTGCTCCCTTCATGTCATTAGAGAAACGACAGCCTGTTCATGTGTTGTAAAATATGTTCCTCTGACACGCCCTCCGCCACTTCCCTGACAAGCCCCTTGCCACTTCCCTGACAAGCCCCCTGCCACTTCCCTGACAAGCCCCTTGCCACTTCCCTGACAAGCCCCCTGCCACTTCCCTGACAAGCCCCCTACCACCCACCTGCATTTGCTGCTCCTTGTTGCGCCGTATCCTCTCCTTCGGCGTTAGCTGCGAGGTGTCCTCATTTGCATTCTGAGAAACAGCACACACACACACACATCGCGGCTGGTGGAAATTGGTTGCTGCTGTTCATATGCATTGTGTGCCTCAGGAATAATCTCACACTCATGCGCTTGCAAAAATGCGCATGATAGCTGAATCAGATGTGAAGTTAAACGTAAGCAGCATGCTCAATGAAGCTCGCCCCACATTTTCCAAAAAACGATGAAGGATCTACCAACCGATTCAGAGGAAATTTAACACCTCATCGCTGTCAACAGTCGGAAGGGTTTTGGTTGCGGCCTCACACGCAAACAGAGCTCATTGTCACGCCAGCAAGAAAGATACACGCCACATTAGGCAGGTGGCACATGCTGCATCAGTAATCACAAGGTTTGAATTACAAGGAGGATCTAATAAGAGGGGAAGAGGAAAATATGATATGGTGTTAAAAATATTACCGTGACCTGATCAAAGGAGCGCTTTGACATCAGCAATAGCAGCGGCTCTAAGGCTTTTATTTGAGCAGGGGAAAAAGAAGATGGCGTGTAGGCTTGCAAACAAGCTTGCTTAAGTCACACGACAACAATACCAGCATCAGCATGTACCTCTGCAGGGGAGATCAACCGAACAATGTGCAACACTGACACTCACGTTTTCTTGGATGCTGTCCAGCCCACGCTCTATCATTTGCTTGCGCTTGACCATCGTGCTGCTCTGCTTCATCAGGTGCTTCTTGAACTCGGTGTGGTATCGGTGCAGGTTGTCATGCACGTAGGGCATTTGGAAGATCTGGAGCGGCAGGGTGCGCGTGCTTTGTGTATAGCAATAAGGTGCATGGACGGCGGGGTACTTCAGATTTTGCCCTTACCATTTTTCTTGTGTGTACATGTGTGTACACGTGTGTAAGTGTAGCAAACCTATCAAACACAGTTGGGCCTTGCTTTTGAAAAGCTGCTATGCAAGCCTGTGCAAGGGGTTGTTAGGCATGTTATGCAAAGGCATCAGTCAAACCAGTCTGCCCTCTAAGCTGTACATTGTAACTTTACAGCGGTGCCGTGGGTTGTAAGGCGGTAATGCAAAGCCATCGGTCAAATCGGTTTGATTGCTAGGCTATGGGCTGCACATTGTAGCGTCGCAGAAATGCCGTGGGTTGTAAGGCGGTAATGCAAAGCCATCAGTCTAATCAGTCTAATCGGTCTAATCAAATTGCTAGCCTGCACATTGCAACTAAGCAGCACCTGTGCGAGTGAGGGCCGCTGAGCAACTTCCCTGTTCAGCAGCGAGTTAACCAAACCACTGAGCTGGGTGCTGTAGTCTGAGGTGGGAATGGGGGGAAAGGTGCCCTTGACAATCTGAAAGACCAGGGAGAGAAGGCTGTCCGCAGCAAATGCATGCCTGCACAATGGGCACGTTGTGTGTTTGTCTGTAAATGTTTGATTGCGTTTGCAGTACGTATGTAAGTGTGTGTACATGCATGTTTTGTGTACACTTGTGCTTGAGTCTGTGTGCGTGATAGTGATTGGTGCGATTGTGGCACAGGCAGTCAAATTGCACTCTGCTCTGCGTGCTATAACAAGCAACAGGTCTGAACAAAAGCGCACACACACACACTCACAAACACATATCACACACACACACTCACAAACACACATCACACACACACACTCAGAAACACATATCACACACATATCACACACACACTCACACACTCACAAACACATATCACACACGGTGAGGCAGTGGAAAAGAAGATGTCAGCATTGGAGCACAAAGATGTGCAGAAGTGTTGCGGGTCTTTATGCTTACTCTAGCAGCAGATTTTAGGCTCACATCCAAGAACACCCGCAGAGCAGACCCACAAAGACTAAGACAGGCTCAGAGCGGAATCAGAGCAGACTCAGAACGGAATCAGAGCAGACTCAGAACAGACGCACTTCAAAGTGCAGAGCTCGTACAGCACACATCCTAAGGACCAGATGTCGCTTTTGAAGGTGTACGGCAGGTTGGTGCAAATTTCTGGGGCCTGCACGTTGTGGAGAGTGGTGGAGTTAGTTGGTTGTGCAGTGGCACTCCGTGATGGTGCTCCACACCCTGAGATGCCTAGGCTTACATGCGACAAGGACAAAAAAGGAACGGGTGAACACCCTTTCCCTTTATGAGCACACTCCCTACCTAGAGTCACGGGTGTTAACATTTGCAAAGGCCTATGTCAGTGCAATCAAGTCAAGCCAGTCACTGGTGAAAAATAAAAGCTGAGAGGCAAGCAAAAAAGTAATGTAGAGGTGCACACTCACCATGTAGTAAGGGGTGCCAGTGACTGTCGTTGCAAACTGGTCTGTTTTCTCGAGGACCTTTGAGATGCCAAAATCTGCCAAAGCAATAATCACAGAAGGACGGAGTTGGTGTTAAAAAGGTAGCAATGCGCAACCTGTGCTTCATGACAACTATTACACACATTGGCAGGATCTGCTCTGGCACACATACAAGGCAGAAAAACGCTGCAATACCTAGCAAAGGTTCTGATTGTTTTCATTTCGCCACCTGTTTTCCTGATCACCTTACTACATGTGCCCTCTCCCTTTTGCACCAGCAGAAGGAATCACACAACCCACCCCAAAATGTATGACGCTGCACAAATGACCTTAAATCCGTACAACCCACCTCCAAGTTTGATGATGTTGCCCTTTGAAATGAAAATATTTTGGGTCTTCAGGTCCCTGTGCAGCACCCGCTTGCTGTGGACGTGCATGAGTGCAGATACGATCTGCATTACAGTGTGCAGATTGCAAGACCGGAAGTATTAAACCATTTGCAATGCTGCCTAGCGAGTGGTGGTTGTCTGTTCAGGCTCTGTGCAGCACTCGCTTGCTATGGATATGCACGAGTGCAGATGCGATCTGCATTACAGTGTGCAGGCTGTTTGGAGGCCAGAGCTGAGCAGCTGTGCATTCAACTTCTGCCAGAATGTAGGTTCAGTTTCAAGAGGGAGGCAAAGGGGAAATAATGGCCTATGAAAGCTCGTACATTTGGTCTGCACACTATATACCCCTGAGCAGCATAAAGATTGAAAATTGAGAAATGTGTGGAACCGCAGCCATTAACAAGGCTCCGTGTTGTTGCACAGAGAAAGGAAGTCTTAAAGAAGTTTAGTTGCCCGAAAAGGAATTAAAGTCTGCACAACGATGGGCATAATAAGGGCTCCGTGCGGTGTGAGAGCTAAACAGGTGTGGGCCGACCTAGAAACAGTGCAATCTGGTGATGCACAAGCTGCTCAAGCCAGGCTCTAAGAGGAGTGATGCATTCACTTGAACATCCTTGTCAGTTATGTACAGCTTTCGGTCGCCTAGCTAGGCTCACAAATGGCCCAGCATGTACACGTCTAAGCACGTCCAAACACATCCATCACGGTACACCTGTACAACAAATTGCCCAGCATGTACCAGCACAAACATGACCATCACTTATCTCTACGTCTCTACAAACTTGTCCATCACAAACCACCTAGAATGAACCTGTACAAACATTAGCATCACTCACCTCTAAAAACTTGTCTGTCGCTTTTTGTTTGGCATGTACCTGTACCAGCACGACCATCACTTATCTGTACCAATATGACCACCACTTATCTTTACAATCTGCTTAGTATGTACCTGTACAAACATGTCCATCACTTCGCTTTCGCTGAAGTACTCTTTGGATTTTGCGCGGTTGCGGATTCGATGAAACAAGTCGCCCTCCTCACAGAAGCTGGTAACAATACTGCAGAGAGGCAGGTGTGAATTAAAAGAGGTGAGCACCGCAGAGGAGGGGAACTAGTAACAATAATTAGTCACAGGATCCCAACACCAGTGCTGCTGCTTAAAAGACGCACAACCCTCCTCCTTGTAACATCATATTTTTGGGGCATGAAAAGCCAAATATTTGCTTCGATGCCAATCACTTTGCAACGAACGAACGCTTCACTCACCACAACCCTCCATCTGCGTGGTCCACAAAACTTTCTTTGTACGCGATGATGTTTGGGTGGTCGAGCTGTGCCAGTAGCTGCAAGCAAGGTGGGGGCGAACATAGCTAGGGTTGGCCACAACCGTGTATACACACCCTATTTGACCAAATATTGGTGATTTCCCTGCCAAAAATACCGTACATACACCGTATACATATGGTATATGGTTCTGGTCAACCCTAAACATAGTGGAGGTGTGAACCGCAGGGGTTCTATAACACTGGAATAAAAGCGTAGCGCAGATTGAATTCTTTTCTGCCACGTTAAGGTGGACGTGTACTGAGACGAAATTGCACGGCATGTAGATATGAGCAGAGTTGGCCATGCACACACATTTATAAGATCTATATATCTACGATTTGTGCACAGTACCGAACCCTGCTTACAGAAATTGTAAGCATCTGTGTTTTTCTGGCCAACCCTGAGTATGGGTCCCTCAAAAGAGGTCGGGGTACTGTGTCGTGAAAAGGAATTGCGAGAAGGACACAGCAGTATGCGTTTGTGGATCTGCAATGAATCAATGACTTCCCCAAGTCCATGAATGTATGGAGTGAGACAAAGGTGCATTTGTTGAAACTTTCCGCACCTGTACCTCCTTCAATGCGCCAGCGTGATCATCCTGTGTGAAGAAAAAACAGTTAGGTGTGCACGTGTGTACATGCGTGTGTGTGTGTGATTGTGTGTGCATATGTGTGTGTGTGATTGTGTGTGCATATGTGTGTATGCGCGCGTATTTAAGATGCAGTTATCACCGCATTACCCTACAAGGACCACTAAAATCATAGAATGGTGACTAAGCATGCAATGACAAATTTCACTGTCTCACAACCATCCATTCCTTCCTTCCTCTGGCCTGGAAGTGAGGGGGGCAGTTTGGAGGGCAGAGCGTACTCCTTTTCACACCTTGGCAGACATGGGTATTCGTTTGATGCAGTAGAGCTGGCCATCCAAACGATGTCTTGCCCGGTAAGCAGTCCCATACTGCCCTTGCCTGCGTGTTTTGTCAAAGAGCACGTTGGAGAATATAAAGAAAGCGATTGGCGTGTTTGACTGTTTGACGTATTAACGTGCACGAGTCCGCTTGTGAGCAGCTGTGCGTGCATTCAAGTGTGCGTGCATGCGTGGGTGATTGAGAGCACATGCAAACAAACGTGCTAGTATAGGTACGAGTGTGTGCATGCATGCACGCCTGTGTGTACTGCATGTGTGTGTTTATGTGTGTATGTACGTGTGTATGAATACACACATGTGTGTGCATGCAAGCATATGTGTGTGCGCATGTGTATGTGTTCATGTGGGTGTGTATTGAGTGTGTGTGCATGTGTGTGTGTGTGAATGTGTGTGTGTGTGTGTGTGAGAGAGAGAGAGAGAGAGAGAGAGAGAGAGAGAGAGAGAGAGAGGAAGCGCGTGTGTACGTGCGAGTGTGCGTATGTGTGTGCAAGTGTGTTTGTGTATATAACTGTGTGTGTTTATATATGTGGGTGTGTGCGTGTGTGTATGTGTGTGTGTGTGTGTGTGTTTGTGTGCGCATGTGTGTGTGAATGTGCATGTGTGCCTCTAAGCTTACCCGATGGCAACTAAATCAAGATAATTATTCATTTTTTAGAGATTAAAGAACCACCGTAAGATTCAAACAAACAAAACCGCGTTGAAACATTCAATTTAATTTGATGACAAGCCCAAACGAGAGAATGCATGAATTTGATAGCGGGGCAATGCTTTGCAGCAAGGACGTGCAGGAGAGGAGTCAAATCTACCAGCCCGTGTCCTTGCTTTCCAAAGGGCTGAAGAAGCAGCTGTGGAGCTCCTCCACCTCCTCCTTGCAAGGTGGGGTCCGTTGCGGGGTAGTTGGCAACAAAATCTTCCGCTTGGATTGTGGTAGCTTTGCAAGCGGGTCACCCTCAGTGAACCAGAGTTTGCCAGGATGATATATTGTTTTGCCGTGTAGTTTTGAAAGGCGTCGGTGGTACCTGCCAAAGTTTGAGTCACCAATCGGAGAAGTCTCGGAGAATATTTTGTTCCTTGCCGCAGGTCGAGAACACATGAATGACAATATGTTATTGAATGCAATTACACTTCTAAGTTGCGCACAACCTGAGAGTGGTTGCATGGTTCAAAACCTCAGACGCGCGTACTCGGTTCTAGTATGGCAACGTATGAACTCTCTAATTTCAGCACCTTTCTTCAGCCAAACTACTGGTTGCAGAAGCATTTCAGTTCTGCAGGGAGGAGCAGGAGGGGAGGGCACAAACAGGGGAATTAAGTATCTGCCCGTGTGGGCTCGACTTTTAGACGCACCCTACCCACACACACACGCAGACGTCTGTGCGGACTGCACCATAAACACTTACACAACAAACGGGGAGTCACCAGAGGCAGACACAGAGGGACAGCAGTATCAAGGCAACGTAGAGGCAGCACATGACGAGGCGCAAATAATTCGTGCCGCCGAGGAGCGTCTGCAGCGTGCACATCAGTGGCTACTCTTCGCACACCATTGTCAGAACTGCTCACAAGGCGGCTCTTGTGGAGAGAGCCGGTGCAGGTGCGCGTCCCACTGCCAGTAACCTGTCAGTTGAGCCTAGTGACTTTGTCTTCAATGTCGATATGGTCAGGTCGCATTGCCTTAAACTACAAATCACACCTGTGGTGGTCATTTTAGAGCACTGATGACTATCTCACAAAATACGTACCTTAATGTTGCCAGCCGTGTGGCACGCTCATCAAGCTAGCACTTCTTGTGGTCATATTTTTTAATGGCAGGGGAGGCAAGCTACTGCTCCAGCACATCGCCACCTGCCAAAACAAGTCTTGTGGAGTCCCGAACTGCCGTTTTGTTGGCGCTCTACTCAAGCATTACAACCAATGTGAGTTTTGGAGTGGAACAGAAGGTGGCAAGTGCAGGACAAAGACACGTCTAGCGTGCTTGTTTTGGTTTTGTTTGGGAGATACACGCTTTGACCAGCATTTCCTGCCTGATCTGCATACACAGGCCATTCTAATCACACATGCTGCGTGTGTGCTCCTATCCGAGCATACCTGCACCGAACATCTGGAAGCCCTGCGGTGAATGCAGAGAAGTGAGTGTGCGTGAGTTTGTATCCTTCCTCGCACACGAGTGATGGCGTACAAGTGCCACCCCCCCCGCCCTTGTTCATTATCTGTAACCTTTCTCTTCTGTTTTAGTTTGATTTGTTTTTTTTTGCCAAATGGCTTCTGTTCCTGCACCATGCTGCAGCCGATTTTGTACAGGGCCCCCTGCGGTGAGCTCAGGGTTTGTAAACTACAGTCTTTGCTCAGTCTTCAATTTCATTATTACCGTGTGCAGGTTTGTGTATTTATGTGAGGAGTTGTTTGCCGTACAAGTGAAATACCTTTCAGTGAGGTGCAATTATGCTGGCAAGTACTGAAAGGTATTTCACT
>Ga0307963_1002240_pt1 | contig 15233 bp, 19 predicted proteins | sample OrgLakmetagen594_FD_201829 | JGI IMG/M metagenome (GOLD analysis project Ga0307963, IMG submission 201829) | Saline water microbial communities from Organic Lake, Antarctica - #594 | ecosystem: Environmental > Aquatic > Non-marine Saline and Alkaline > Saline | place: Antarctica: Organic Lake...
CAGGGATGCAGCCATTGCAGCCAGCATTGCATCCCGCCCTGCCCCAGTTAAGAGGCCTGTGGGGAGGCCCAAGGTGCTTGCACCATTGGGGGTGCAAGCCCCTCCAGGAGAGAGGCATGTGTGGGCAGAGCTGCAACTCAGGTGGAGTGGGACTTTGCAGGAAACCAGCACTGAATAGATACAGAGAGGAGAGCACAAGAAATCCCCATATTCGCAAAGTTCGCAAATTTCCTTAACTTTTCAGGGGCCTCGCAAAAGCTTCATGCTCGCAAATTAATTTATTCTAATTATTTTGGCACCTCGCAAAAAGTAGGCCTCGCAATAATAAAAGCGCAGTACGGTATATAAAACAAATATTGCCTCAATTCAATTCATCCATTTTTTTCTGGCGCAATTTCCACTTTAGCACGGCGTCGGAGGGTCCTCTGGGCCCCCCCGGACCAGTCTGGGCAAGGACCATTCCCGACCTGAGACCCCGGATTGGCCCCCCCCCCCCAAGTTGGGAAATTCCAACCTGACCCCAACCTAGACTCGAACCTGGAGCGGTCACACTGGTCAGGTTCACTTTGGAAGAAAAAAAAACCTGAACCTGAACCTGGCCTAGTGTGACCGGGGCCTTACGGTACAGTACAGTATGGTTAGAATGTGCATCCGCCCCCCCCATTTAAAGTCTCCCACATTGTAATGCGCGCCTCCCCCTAGCCACTATCAGCATCACTGCTGCCGTTTCTGCTCCTGCTGCCACTCTTAGTGCCTTTGCTAGTGCCCTCGCTACGTTTGCTGTCGTTGTCGCTGCTGCTGCTGCTGCGTGCTGCTGCTACTGCCTTGCTTGTGCTTGCCCCTGCCCCTCCTGCTGCTGCCATGCTTGTGCTTGCCCTTCCTGCTACTGCCTTGCTTGTGCTAGCACTTGTTGCCTTGCTTGTGCTAGCCTTGCTTGTGCTAGCCTTGCTTGTGCTAGCTTTGCTTGTGCTAGCCTTGCTTGTGCTAGCACTTGTTGCCTGGGTACGGGATGCTTTGCTGCTGGAATTGGTCTTACGGCACACTGCCTTAACTAGCATTAGTGGCGGGGCTGGGGCTGGGGGTCAGGGAGGTCTAGTTAGGCTTCCTGACCACTCATCGCTTGCACTGCTCAAAAACTTGAATTTCTGCAACCGTCCCACGACCGCCCTCTTTAGAAACCACTGCTACGTCACCGCGACCAAAAATCAACAATTAGGGGGCGGTGATATACTGTTCGTACCGTAAATAAAAATTGGTAAAATAAACTGGTTTAAGGCCAGGGTTTAAACAAATTTAATAACACAAGATACTTTTTTGCGTGCTCAGATCTCAGACCCAAAAACGCACCTGCTCGTACACAAGCCTTTTGAAAGGCACCACGTTTGGGGCCAATTCTTGGATGGGCATCCAGGTCCAGGTCTTGAACTCCTTATCCTCTGTTTCCAAGTTCACCTCGCTATCGTCTCCATAGAAATGGAGCTGCGTATGGTGCATAGTTGTGGGATGTAGCGGTGTGAAGTGGGGCAGTTGAATCTATACTACACAAATTTCACAAACATTGGTAGAGGACAAGGGGGCCTTTGCTGCTACATACAACAACATCTTGCATGTTGTACACCCACTGCAGTGAGTTAAAGATCCACCATATGATTGCTGTCAGCAATTTAAAACCATTTGTAGCACCCAAATATAGCACGTGCCTACCTCTTTGTGTTTACCCCTCGGAAAAGGTATGATACTTTTGGGTTGGCCAGAACATAAGAAAAGGGCTACGCTGAGTATGTTGACACATCCAGCTTAACTAAGGGAAGGGGCAGGCAGGTGCCAACATCTAAAAGCCTTTGACTGCCGAAATTTACCCGTAAGCCACTTTGTGAGGAACAGGAGATGTGTGCAGAAGCATCCATGCCCGCATTTTGGCTATAATGATTACGTTAGATTTAAATATAGGCGTGTCTTTTTGGGACTAGTGAAGAGCCCTTCCTTGACAGGGTGTTCGCCAAGCCGGAACGTATATATAACTTGATATACATATACATACAGACAATCACACGTGCACGACAAAGCATCTGGTCTCACTGAAGATACTGTTTGAACACCTATTACCGTATAGGCGGTATTTATAGTTTGGCGCCAACCTAACTAACTGTGCATGAAACATGAAGGCACATGCACCTACCAAAAACCACTTCTGGGCTTGCCCTTCGTAATTCTGCCAGCTGCCCCCCAACCGCGCTCTAACCTGCACGCATGCCAGGGCACGAGCGGGGCCCACATTATAATTATAGTGCAGTCAACAATACAAAAGGGGCATGATACCAACTCAAGTGTCACCTGACACGGATACTTCCATTGTAGCAGCAACACACAATGGTATGGATGGGTTTGATTGCACACACCTCTGGAGAGAAATTGTATTTAAGCCATCGATCTAAGCAGGTCAACACTCGCACGCTACGCATTGAAGTCTCCTCTTCTAATTCTCTTAGCGCTGCTCCCTCAGCCTCTTCTCCTGGATCTATCCCACCTGTGTATGAATGTGTGTGCGCGTGTGTGCTTAAGTGTGTGTGTGTGTGCGTGTGTGTAGGTGTGTGTGTGTGTGTGTGTGTGTGTGTGTGTGTGTGTGTGTGCGTGTGTGTGTGCATGTGTGTATGTGTGTGTGTGTGTATGTGTGTGTGTGTGTGTGCGCGCGCGTGTGTGAGAGAGGGTGCGTGCCTGCATGTGTGCGTTCGTTCGTGTATGTGTAGGGTTGGCCAGAACCGTTTATACACCGTATATGACCGTATATTTGGATTTTCTGGATTTCTCTGCCAAAAATACCGTAACTACACCGTATACATATAGTTTTGGCCAACCTTATGTATGTGTGAGTGTACGAACGTGTGTGCGTGCGTGCATGTTAAAAGTTGCTTACCTTGTGGCATCTGCCATGTGTGCTTTGCTGTGTCAGTGCGCTGTGCAGCAAAGACAAGACCTTGGCTGTTCACAACACACAAGCCCACATTCGCCCTCCACTTCTTAAATAAGTCCTCTTGCTCCAGGTCCACATCTACTTGGCAAGGGCCTTCTCTCTGTGGCATGCTAGAGGATGACATGCTTCTTACTAGGAGCTTGTGTGCTCGTCGTTTTGAGCACAAATAATGTGGGGATGCAAGTGAAACAGATTTGTGAAGCAGGGCGTGGTTCATTTTTTGATTTACATACAATTATGTGGAATCATTACTTGCTGGGAAATGCAGTCAAGCAAAACGGTCGTCAAAGGTGAGGCATTGTCAAAGGCGAGGCATTATAGTTAACGCTAGTTGAGAAATTATAATAATTATACGTCTGTACGTACACCAAAAAAACAGCGTACCAGAGATGACCTGGTCAAACACTCGTTCAAAACAGAACATTAATGCTAACAACACACATCACTACCTTACCTTAATGCTAACAACACACAGCACTAGCTACCTGCTGGGAACCTGACACAGCTACAAAAAAGATACTGCAAGTCAAGCAGCGTATTGCTCCTCAAGATTTTTGCTAGCTTTGAGTTTATCAGTTCATACAAAAAGTAAGACTCTAAAGAGAGAGAGAGTTCAGTTCAAGGCAGTACAAACAAGAGGAATACCTAATTATTAAGGACTATAATTAGCTGAGGCTCGACACCCTTCTGCCCAAGAAGTCGGAAACGAGGCTGGTGAATGTTTCTGGCCATTCTTCTTGAGGACAGTGTCCTGCACGTACAGCAGTACAACAGCTACGTGAACAATGCCAATGCAAAATCATGACGCAAGTACAAAACAAAACCGTGAAACCGTGTTTCATTTGGCAGTGTCGTCCAGAATGCTTGAAAGCATTCAAGGCTTTTCATATATGTGGGCAGCAGGACTTTAGGGGGAGGGAGAATTGACTATATTAACTTGCGCCTGGGGTGATGGATGGCATACGATCACTCACCACACTCCCCCACCACGGCCAGCTCTGATCCTGGCAGGGATTTGGACAGGCGAAGGCTATTGGACACGGGCACTAGCCTGTCCGCATCACCGTGTATGATGAGGACCGGGGGGAGGGTCCCTGCGTGGGCAGCTTCGGAAAGCCTGCAGGGAAGCATAACGAGGTTGTTCAGAGCTCGTGCGCAACGTAAAGCCTCATAAAACGAACGTCCCTCAAAAATTAAGCCATACCAGACAACAAAAACAGCCTTGGGAATAGTGTGTCCACTACTCACACTTCTTCTCCACAAGGTGAAGGGCAGCTTGATATGTTAGCAGAGGCAGAGAAAACATAAAAGCTCTGAAGAACAAGGTAAAGAAATAAAAGCATTGCAGGCTTCCCCATCAAAAGCACACTGTGGCCTGCGCTCCCAAGTGTCTGTCAAGCATATCATACAAAGCTCAAGGTGCACAGGTTTGAGCAAGTACGTGCATGGACTGCCTTTCTTTGCGCACTTAGCACACACACACACGCACACGCACACGCACACGCACACGCACACACACACACACACGCACACGCACACGCACACGCACACGCACACGCACACGCACACGCACACACACACAGCATATGCACACACAACACACATACACACGCGCGCACACACACACACCTGGATGCCAGATCTTGCTCTTCTTTTAGCTCCAGGTCATTGTCTTCAGCAGCACTGACGCTGGACTGAGTCCCATCTGTATTGCCATTTTTGGCCTCCAGCACTTGCTGTGTGCATGATACATGTTTTGAAGGACAAGCCAGAGGTCAGTATACACTGAAGTTTGCCTTGTGCGATGTTGTAGGTCAGTATACATTGAAGTTTGCCTTGTGCGATGTTGTGGCCAGCTTTTCAAAGTCGTAGGTTCACAGAAACGGTCTTTGTGTGTGGTCGTAGGTTCACAGAAACGGTCTTTGTGTGTGCTAATAATTGGCTCGCAGAGACAGATACACAAATGCGCATGGAACATAAACAGGGAACATCGACAGTGCTGCCTCGTCCTCCTCCCTTGGCTTGCGTAAAAAAATACACTAGCACGGATAGTTCACCAAGACCTGCACCCCTGGCAAGCTCGTGCGAAAACGCAATTTTTTGCGTGGCTCCTGTGCTTTTGTGCGTATTTTGTGCAGGTACGCAGCAACACGGCACCTCCATGGAGCCGTAACTCCCCGGCACACTCTCTTGCTCCAGCGGTGTGTGGTGAGTTGTGTTCCTCCTGGCTTGCTTGGCTCACATGTTTAAGTGTGAAGGCAGGAAACAAGCGCGGTCCCTTTGCATACCCATTCTTACCTGGCACGCTCGCTTGATCCGACGGAACGTGGTGACGGTACCACTCCTCGCCCACTCGCCAACATCCGTCACATTGGCCAAGCGGGCCATCAGGAACATGAACATGCCCGCTTCCCATCCTTTGACTAAGGAAGGAAGGCGGTACGCGTCAATGAGCTGTGCAGCATTTTGGGTGGGTGTACGTGTATTTGTGTGTGTCTGTGTGTGTGCGTGTGTGTATGGGTGCGTGTGAGTTTGTGTGTATTATGATAATTGTAGCAGTGTTTCTCGTAACGCTGTTCCCTGCTGAGACCGTAAATTCCCGCTCAACTACGCTTGTTTGTTTAGCAGAGAATGCTGTACACTTTAGTTTAATTATGACAAAAGGGCTGATCTGCACGCACGCACACACACGCGCACACACACACATACGCATCCACATACCTACTAAACACACATACCTCCTGAGAGAGACGACGAGGGTCATAATAAGCTTGGGATAAGCCTTTCACCCAGAACTTGGGAGATCGCACCAATACCCGCAGCAGACCTATCACCAGTGGCCTACAAGCCTGCAAGCAGATCACAAAGCATGTATGGTTTAAGATGATACACGCTACATTGAAATTGAGGCTACAATAGTACAGGAGCACGTGATACGACGATATCACGTTTCCAAGTAGGATAATATGGAGGCCCGAGTGATTGATAGCTAGCTTGGCACGAGTGGAATGAGCATGTATGTGCTTCAGGGGCTGAACTGAAATAAAGCAGAAGAGCATGTCAAAGTGCTGGTTATCACACAAGATAACTTGTGGCTATCCAAGCAGTGACACTATAGCCAGAACACTTTCCGAGTGTGCCGCACGTAAAGAATATCACCGCCCCTGATTAACGTTTTTTGGGAGGTGGGGGGGTCAAAAGCAAGCTCTTGTAAAATATTTCGTTTTAGGGAGCTGGTAATCAGTACATGTACGTATGGTACTACCAATACCAGCAAGAGTTTCATGCGCTGCAGCGCCAGAAGCACAGCAACTGCCATAGAGCTCATTTTGTGCCATTTTGCAGCAGCCACCACAGCTGCCAGAGAGCTATTTTTATGCCTTTTTGCAGCAGCCACCACAGCACTCTGCACAGTTGCAAAGAAAATTCACAGGGGAAATGACACACACATACACACCTACACATGTACCCATATAATCTCTTGCTCACTCACACTCACAAAAACACACACACAGCACTCTGCACAGTTGCAAAGAGGATTCACAGGGGAAATGACACACACATACACACCTACACACACGTACCCACACCATCTCTTGCTCACTCACACTCTTACAAACACACACACACATACAGGCACACACCTGCAGTGTCAGCAGCACCACCAGCAGCAGAGCTCCTTTTGCGGCAGCCACTACAGCACTTTGCACAGCTGCGTAGAGACGTGCCAAGGGTGTGGCAGCTGCTGCAGCAGAAGAGCATGAGGAGGAGATCGAGGAGCCGCGTTGCTCCTGCTGCTGCTGCTGCTGCTGCTGTGGCTGCAGGCACACAAAACGCTGCACGTTGGAGCCGATGTTGGCTTCATGCCCTGTGTCAAGCTTGCTATTCGCCCCTTCTTGCTCTTCTTGCCGCCGCTCTTGCTGATCCCCCTGCAGCTGCTGCTGCTGCTGCTGTTCCTCTGCCCCTGTGCCCTTGCCGGCAGTAACACTGTAGTGTGCCAAACGACCGGACAGAGGCACCAGCTGTTGTGTGCCACCATTTTTGGAGCCCATGGACAGAATGGCAGGTGCGACGAGCACCAGGCCCACCACCTTGGACGTCCAAGGCCCCCTCCCTGTGTATGCCTGCAGTTATGTGAAAGGAGATGGTGGAGGTTGCGGTGTGGGTGTTTCAAAAGTTGGAGCAAGTGATGAAATGCAGCACATTTTTTAAGGCCAACCACCTTGAGAGCAAGGCTTGCTCCTGTGTGCGCCTGCAGTTGATGTTTGGAGGAGTGATCCAGATTGTGGTCAAGGTGTCAAAAGCAAGAGCAGGAGCACCTGATTCAACACCAACAACTCAGATGTCCAGGGCCCGCTTTCAAAACGAGTGGGAATGAATGCCCGCTTTCAAAAAGTGTGCATGTTCAAAATGAGTGTGTGCTCAAATGAGTGAGAATGAAATGGTTGTGCGACAAGGTGTTCCTATTCTACTTTGAGGATGGTGGGTTGTGGATGGAACATGCAGCAGTGAAAAACAGTAACAAAGGACAGGGAAGTGGTGATGATGGATGTGGATGTGTAACCCCCAATACAGTCCCCACCATACAGTCCCCTAAGGACACAATAAGACGTACACAATAAGATGTACTAACAGTTCCCTAAGGATATAATAAGATGTAATAAGACGTACACAGTCCCCTAAGGACACATTAAAACATGCACAATAAGACGTACACAGTCCCCGAAGGACATAATAAGACGTACATTAATCAAGGACATACAAATGAAGGATAGTGTATGAATGTGCAGCGACAATGGATGTGCAGCAATAACGAATGCATAGCAATAACGTAGGTGCAGCAAAGGATGTGCAGTACACGACGTGCAGCAACAACGGATGTGCCTACAGCAAAGGATGCGCAACATCGGATGTGCAGAAGCATATGTGTAGCAAGTAGCAAAGGATATACAGAAACATCCTGTGTGCAGCAAAGGATGTGCAGCAGTGTTCATGAAATGCAGCTGATGTTGCAGTATTCATGAAATGCAGCTGACGTTGCAGTGTTCATGAAAAGTAGCTGAAGTTGCAGGAAGATGTGAGCAAATGTTTGGAGGATATTAAACTAAACTCAATCCACTTTTAGACCTGGTTGGGAAACAGGATGAAAATAAGTATTATCTTCGAGATTATATACCTATACTCCACTGCGTCTCTTCAGCTACCATTGGCACACACACACACACACACACACACAAACACACACACACAAACGCACACACAAACACACATACACACACCTTTTCAGCACTCAGAGCTTGCAGGGCGGCACAGATGCCTCCAAGAGAGTGCCCAATTAGAACACAGTGGACGTTGGTGCGCGCGCTTGCCTTCGATACCTGCTGCTGCATGCCTCCATTAGCCTCCGTAGTGCCAAGCACACCCAGACCCTCCACCAACCCAGAGCCCATACCCCCTTCCCCGTCAAGCTTTGTGCACTCTTGCTGAACTTCTTGTTGAAGCTCATCTTGCTGCTGATCTTGCTGCTGATCTTGCTGCTGATGCTCTCGCTGAGATGCCCATGACACCTCGCTGTCGTAGCTGCTGCTGCGGGTGCTTGACCCGCTTCCTGTGTCGACGCTGCTGTGCTGCTGTAACGGTGGTGGCTGAATGAAAGACGATGACAAGGATGAGGAGAGGGAGGGGGAGGAGGAGGAGGGGGACACCTGCTTCGCCTTTTTGTCTGGGTCTGTGGGGTGTGGCAAGCAAATGTCAGGTGGCAAGCGGTTGAATGTTTTGTGTTGAGGTCAGTGGGCAGAACTGGGGTGCGATGGAGAGCCTCTTAGACAAAGATAGAGTCGTTTGTGGAGCATATACAGTACCTACATAGTCCTATTGAGTGGGGCCGAGGTAGGTGCCAAAAAAAGCCTGAGTGCTCTTCTTTATTATGGCCATCCCAACAAAATTTCCGTACTTGATACCCCAACCTGCTCCTCCAGTAGCAATTGTCACACACATACATACACACACGCGGACGCTCACACACACACACACTTACAACACACACATGAATGCACACACGTGCGCACGCACGCGTGCGCTTGCACACACACACACACACACACTCACACACACACACACACACACACACACACACACACACACACACACAAACACACACACACACACTCACACACCCACAAACGCCTGCGCGCCTGAGCCCCAAGAGATAGCACACCGCCTCAATTAACAAGACCTCTCAGTAACCAAAACTCCCCTCCTGCAAACACACTAGGATTATTGGCTCTTGCACTGCCTGTTCAAAGCCCCCTAGGCATCATTATTTTCTCACTGGATCCCTACGCACACCTGTGCGCCAGAAACCAAACCAAAACTCACCTCCCACGACCACAGGGATGTCTAGGCTCTCACCACGGCTTTCCTGCATCGCCTGCTGCTGCTTCTGTGTTTGCTGCTGCTGCTGCTGTTTTTTTTTAGGGAGGGATGGCTGCATGACTAGCTGGAGGGCATGATCTTGCACCAGCCGACCTAGCTTGGCATTAAAATCCAGGGAGTAGCTAGACACGTCTTTGGGCCTGCAATTAAAAATTGTGTGGCAAGCATCAGGAAGTGTCTATTAATAAAAGCAGCAGGAAAGAGAACGGACAGCTCAATTGAGTGAGGGAATGAAGGCGAGGAAACGAAACGGCTCTGATATGAGTATGGTTATCGTAAATATATATAGAGGAAAAGGAGTCAGCCGGGTTTTCTCGCAATGAATCAGATAATTGGCAGAGCAAAACGACCAGAAAAACCGTCAAGAGCAAGCAGTCAAATGAAACAGGGACAAGTGTGCCAAATGTCAAAGCACCAACACTACTTATGGGACGCTCGCTCGCAGCATTTTTTCCTGTGCGTGAGGACTGCAAAGGCAGCACGTGCCTAGGCAACACAATTCCACACACCACAATCATCTCTTAATGCATTTTCATTCTCGGGCTGCATGGCTGTTAGCCAGAAACTGACCAGGCATGACCGTAAGACGGCGCAAGGCCGCACCACAATTACAAAAGAACCCCAACTATCCCTCAGACGCCTGTCAGTCAGACCACAAAGACGCTCTCTGGTAAGCCAGAAACTACAACAGCAAGCACAGCGCAACCCTCAGCTGCCTCTCGGCCAAGCCAGAAGGACGGTTTCTGACAAGCCAACATTACAGCAGTCTTAGCTCACCTCTCAGACAAGCCAAAGCCACACATGTCATGTGAGGTCACGAGGCCTTGCACAGCGTCTGCCTGCAATGTGCGGTTGCATGTGATTGCGATACGAAATACTGTAGCATGGGCAATTTGTAGGGTTGGCAGAACCGTACATATACACCGTATATGACCGTATATTTGGGTATTTCTCTGCCAAAGATACCCTGTGCACATTGTATTTATATGGCTCTGGCCAGCCCTAGCAATTTGCAAGCATATGAGCAGCTCCCCTTTTATTAATGATCTCCCATTGCATCCAACTGCATTGTTAACCCCCTTTTTTGAATGGGGGTGGGTTCAATCACAGTCAAAATGAAAGAAGCCGGATGAGCGTGCCTGTAAACATATTGTTAGTCTGTTGCTGTGGAATATACAACTCTAGGGCGCTTCTTTTGGTGGGCTCTGGCTAGAACACAGTTGAGAGTCTTTCCTTAATTCCTTAATTCCTAAATGCACGCTTAACATCATCAGCATGGACTTCCACTAAAACTTCAAATTTTACTTCCACTTCCACTCTTAATCTGAAGAACGGGCTGCTTTGAACATGACGGGTTTGAATACGACACAGGGTGCCTGGCCTGAGAAAGAGCAATTTGCCAGCGCGGCGTACCATCATCTTTTGGCAAGGAGCCCAGGAGTATAGATTTGCTCCAAAGCCATGAAAGCAGTGCAGGGCCAGCAGGCAAGCACTGCTGTTGCCCCCTGTATGTTGCTGTTGGCTGAGGGGCTCTACATTCTTGCCAAGACAGGACTTGGCGTGCACCTGGATGTTGGCCAGGAGGGGGAAGCTTGAATCTCGATCTCCCAGCTCGGTGACCTCCTTGCCTTGTGCCTGCAGATTCGTAGTTGATGAGGGTGGCTTTGTTCCTTGTGGTGGGTGAGAGCACAGCGGGCAAAAAAGCCTGTATTTAGGCAGCATCGGAGTGCAGAGAGGAATTACACAGCCAGTCCTCGAGATTAAATAACATGTGTGCATATGTGAAATGCACACGTCAAGTAACTAGTTGCACTTACGCCACAAGCTGCTTTTCAGGCATTTAAATTCTCACACATCTTTTCTACTACCTATTGGTAGATACAATGCACATGCGTACCTGGTACATTTTTTCCAGAAGAGCGCAGCGCATGAGCCATAATGCACAGGCAAAAAAACAGGCCATGCCGAGGGCGTAGAGCAGGCTGAAAGCAGGAGGCCTGCTAATGCACCATAGAGTGGTAGCCAGAACTGTTGCTGCGGATGTGCTAGCTAGCTCTTGCGTCCAGCTGAGCTTAGGTGTCGCAATGTCCAAGGCGCGTGCGCTGCTGGGTGTGGGGTGCTGTGCCGAATCTGGCTGCTGACGGAAAGATGCTCGCACGCAAGCTCCCCCCATGTTCCTCGCCTTTGTCAGGAAGTTCTGCGCCTGCACCTGCAAGATGGTTGTTTGAAATATGGGAGTTGCAGTTTGAACCAAACTCGTTTAAAACTTTCGTGCTCTGTTCTGGCCACCATCATCTGCTGGCCACAATGCAAGCTCTTTGAACTTGCTGCAGCCACATTTGAAGCAAGCTCCTTAAACATTGGCTATGTAAACGGGCAGAATTTACTCTGTCATTCTGCAGCTGGGCAGCTGCTGACGAGGACATTTCTTGTTGATGTGGAAAGCATCACACTTGTGTGGCACGTGTGGAAGGCACTGACTGTGTACACTATTGACACTGAGTAAACTCACCCTCCGATGAATAGGGTGAAGATGGAGTGGGATGCCTCTTTGTAAGGTGAAGGTCTTGTTGGCTGGAATTGGGGGGGAAATGGGGCATGATTTCATCACCGTTATTCCATATTTACAAAATTAAACCAAAAAAATCCCGCGCATGTTTCATAATGGCGTTGTTTTCCGGTGAAATCTGGCGCCCCGTCATTTGCCGATACTACGACGCACTAGTTAGGTCCCTAACTGGATTAGTTGGTGATTATAAGCCAGTGTCTTGTCCTCGCTTAATTAACTGCTTTTTCCCCCGAAGCACTTCTCGCGAGACTCACAATCCTTCTCGGATTATGGAGCTTACCGGAAATTATACACCAAACATCTCAATGAAGAGAAGATAACGATGTACAGATCGATACATTAAAAAGAAAAGGAGGGTGCGACACGCAATAGAAAATAGAAGTGCTAGCAAATCGTGTTTCTGCGAGGTACTCAAATATAATCTGCTGTCCTGACTACTGCCATAGTTATGGGAATCACAAGACTCATCATTTGATTAGCACAGTCACAGACCTTTCCAATCGCTGATGAGAGCATAATTTACACCTGCCACTTAGCAAAGAAATCATTGCCCTTGTTGTCCACTACCACAAAAGCAGGGAAGTTCTCTACATCAATTTTCCTGCGTGCATAAGCGGCGAATGGGTTCACAGTAGAGAGAGTGTTTGGTTAAGGTCATGTGAAGAATAGCTGCTATAGAAGACCTCTTTCTCTACCATTAAAGCGATTGTTTGACAGTACAGGCAAAATTTTACGACCTTAGTAATATTATAAATTAATCACTGTTGGCACCATCCCCTTACCAGATCGCCTCCATTCCAAGCTCGGGGTACTCCAACACCTCCACCTGCAGTCACAGGGCATTACGTGCACATCGCACAGCATACATGTCCGTCCTCATATTCAATTATAATGCAAGAGGGAAGTATCTACTGGGGAAGTACCTCCTCTTTGTTTGGCACACATCATTTGCCCTCACGGGAAGGTATCAGCGCATATCAAGCAACGCTAACCCACTAACACATCTGACCTAATTATCGTAGATCACGTACAAACGGCAGCAGGCCCATGACACAATTCTAGATGCTCCCTAAATGTCATGAACAGCACCGCGCACAAGTTCAGTGGACAAGCTCATCACGCACCTTCTTAATGCAGTTTTGAGCCAGGATGGCAGCAGGCCCTCCAATTGACCCCAGGTAGAAGCCGCCGTACTTTTTACATGCCGTGGTCACGATGCGGGACCTGTTGCCTTTGGCCAAGGTGACCAGGGAGCCTCCCGCAGCCATGAGAGGGTCCACGTAGCTATCCATGCGGCCTAGTAAATTCAAATGCAAGGTTTAGAAAATCTCTCAGGGTTTAAACGTGTATTATAGCCATGACAGGGTCCACGTAGCTGTTCCTGTGTCCTTCAATTGGTGTGAAGTGCAATCATGGAGGCATCAAGAATTGCAGGACAAACGAATGGAATTTGCTTGTAACAAAGCCGTAAGGGACTCTTTTGTTCGATGGTTGCAGGACGAACAAAATTTGCTTGTAGCAAAGCCTTAAGGGACCTTTTAGTTCGTTTATTGTAGGACAAACAAAATTTGCTTGTAGCAAAGTCATAAGGGACCCTTTTGCTCGTTGATTGAGGTGAAGTGCAAGATTGTTTTCAGGCTTTGAGGATGTGTTCAGCAAAGCCTGATTCTTAAATACTGTTGTCCAAACCTGAGATGAAAGCTGTTATTAGTCTTTTACCCTGTCCAGCAGCTTTTGAACAACAAAATTCACATGACAACTGCCATCTAACAATGCAAGAAACAGGCCGCTTTATCTCACACTGAATTAAATTACCTTCACCAACTTGTTTTTACCGTTTTCTCTCTGTCACGCACCTGCGGTGGTCAGGCCAAAGCTACCGCTTGCGTAGCCCTCCTTTTCTATTGAATTACCCTCCCCAATATTGAATTCAACCTCTTCCCTCTGTCGCGCACCTGCGGTGGTCGGGCCAAAGCTGCCGCTTGCGTAGCCCTCTGGCGTCTTTGCAGGGCCTGCATAATAAATTATGTGGTCCTTGATGTACTGGGGCAGCCCTTGACCCGAGGTTAAGCGATCCTACATGTGAGGGGCACACATATAGGTAAAGAAGCAAACTTTAATTTGGAAGAGGTTGCCAACTTAATACACTGGATCATACGTCCTTGTGATTTTAAAACTGATTGTACCTCCCTTGTGCTAGGTTATGGCAGTTTTTGCAGCACAGCTTTGTTCCAGCTTTAGGCGCTCAGGCTGCAGAATACAAACACAGTGCACAGATCTGTGCCAAATGTGTTTGCTATCCTTCATGTGCACCAGCAATGAGATGAATCCAGCCAACAAAACAACGATTGTGTCTACAACACTTTTCTAGGGTTGGCCAGAACCGTATATACACTGTATATGACCGTATGTATGGTGATGTCCCTGTCAAAAATACCGTATGTACACCGTATATACGTATAAATGTATGGTTCTGGCCAACCTTACACTTTCCTATAATACTACTTGTGTAAAGCTGCACACTACAGGACCGCACGCCTGCATTTCCGCATATTACAGAACAGTACCTTGCATCATTGCATCAAAGCATCAATCCCAGAATTTTTTTCAGTGATCTTGCGAGATGAGTGGATTTCTCGACAAAGGCATGCTGTCAACCTTTCACCAGTGCTGGTGTGGGTGAGGCAGTTGCTGCGTATGTGCAATGAGCGCTGCCAGCCCCTCACCTGCAGCTTTGCATGTGCAATATCGCGTGCCACAACGAGGGTGCCGGTCAGGCTCAAGCGCGTACGAATGGGACATTGGGACAGCTGCTCCCGAATCTTGTCCATGGGCTGATTCAGGTTTACCTGTGAGTGTTTGTGCACATTTGTGTGTGTGTGTGTGTGTGTGTGTGTGTGTGTGTGCGCACGTATGTGTGTGTTTTCATGAAAATGTGAGTATGTCAGTGAAGTAAGACGTCATGCAACCAGTGACTCTGGAAGACATCCACACGGTTTGCATACTAATATTGTATGAATATTCATTAAGCACATTAAAAACATTTTACTAAAGTCGGTACAGATTGCTGCGTGGAAGTCCACCCTAAAACCAGGAGGGTGTAGGAAGCATAACTTTTGGACATTACGTGTCAAATTGATTAAAATTTATATATTTGGAACCCTGGCGTCAAGAGCTATCGATTGGTATATATATATATATATGGGTCCAATCGGAGGGGGGGGGGGTCAAAAATTTACTGGGCCACTCCTACGAAAT
>Ga0307963_1002241_pt1 | contig 15231 bp, 11 predicted proteins | sample OrgLakmetagen594_FD_201829 | JGI IMG/M metagenome (GOLD analysis project Ga0307963, IMG submission 201829) | Saline water microbial communities from Organic Lake, Antarctica - #594 | ecosystem: Environmental > Aquatic > Non-marine Saline and Alkaline > Saline | place: Antarctica: Organic Lake...
GACAGACAGACAGACAGACAGACAGACAGACAGACAGACAGACAGACAGACAGACAGACAGACAGACAGACAGACAGACAGACAGACAGACAGACAGACAGACAGACAGACAGACAGAGACAGACAGGCAGACAAACCAGGGTGTGCAATGTATATAGGATTACGCCATGTGTGACATACAAGCATGGGTCTTTCATGACTGGCTATTGCATGCCTGTAATCTGTGTAAGTTGAAGCTCTGCACACAAGCACTGTGTAATTTGGACCTGTGAACAAAGAGAGGCAATGCTCTCCTTACCAGTTCATTGCAAGCCTTTCAATTCAACCCACCTGGAAGGAACTGCTTGGCGGGGCTTTCGGCATATAGCCGTGCCTCAAACGCATGGCCATTGGCATGCTGTGCGGCATTTGGGGGGGGTGCGAATATGTCAGCTGAATGTTCTCGATAAGCCGCGATTTGATTGCTCAGATTATTATGGCTCGTTGGTAACCAATTAAGAGCAACAAGTGAATAAGGGGGCTCGAAATCGTACGTCATAAGCTACAAGAAGTGAAACCGTTGGCATGCTAATATTACACACGTAGCTCCAAACTAGGAATTTAGGCCTGCTGCCCGCTACAAAGAGGCAAACATCTGCGCAGGTCTAGTCAACTGCTACCTGCTGATCCAGCTTAGGCAGCCTCCCACCCGCAGCCACCAGCAGCTGTAGAGCGACCAGGTCCACTCCAGTCACAGCCTCTGTCACTGGGTGCTCCACCTGCAATAAACAAAATCATTAAGAAAATAACTAGGGTTGGCCAGAACCGTATATATACACCGTATATCTGGTGATTTCCCTGTTGAAAGTACCGTATATGCACCATATATGTATGGTCTGGCCAACCTACAAACAACAAGACCTTTCAGCATAAAAGCTGAAAGGTCTGCTCAGATGAAGCTATTGTGGTCGATTCCCTGCCTATGCAGTTATAAATGGCGTAGAGGGCTATGTCATAGTTCTATGAGTTGAAGGTGGGTTGGATACAAGTGCAGCCTCTGTTGCAAGAGGCTTACTCGTAATACATGGAGCAGTGATGTAAACCAACATGGATAGCAAGTGTTGGCATTTATGGGATGCCAACCGCTATTGGTGCAAAGGGTGTCCTTAGTTGCCCTTTGTATGCTGTTTTGCTGGAAAAAAGTAAACATGAATTTGCCATGTTAATAATTACCTGCAGTCGAGTGTTCATTTCCATAAAGTAGAACAAAGGCCCCGCAGGAGCTGTCTGTGGGGGCAGGCTCATGTCAAGGATCATTTCCACGGTGCCTGTGTTGTAAAGAGGGATTTTGTAAAGATGAAAAAGGACATATGCCCGCCAAAGCCAGTGAAAAATAAGTCTAAATAACAAGAGGCCAAAACCCCTGCGTGTTTTGACACTTACCTATGTTTCAGATCTAATTATAAAGCCAGTGAAAAAAAAGTATTGATAACAGTGCGATATCATGTGCGGGAGGCCAAACCCCCTGCGTGTTTAGACACTTACATATGTTTCAGATCTAATTATAAAAATTCACCTGCATTTGTGTAACCTGCAGCTCGAGTCTTACCTATGTTTCAGATCTAAATAGAAAATTCACCTGCGTTAGTGTAACCTGCAGCTCGAGCCTTACCTATGTCTCAGATCTTAATAGAAAATTCACCTGCGTTTGTGTAACCTGCAGCTCGAGCCGCTTGTATGGCAGCATTGCTCAATGCGTCATGATACTCTGGCAGTAGACCAGGAGCAGGCGCCTCTTCAATGATCTGTTTTGTTGAATGCAGGCATGTGTGGAAACCTGTCAGACACTTATAGCAAGTGCGTAGAAACAGCTCTGAGTGGATGCTCAACGGCTTGCCACAGCATCACAGTTTGCGTTCTTTGCTATAATCTATAAATAATAGTGGGCAAAGGAAATTGTCTGCATGGAATTCAGGTTGAAGAACAGCGTAATTTCACACAAGCAAATTTTATTTAGTAATGGATCAATTAATAGTGTGCAGATCATGAAGGGAGGTCAACCTGCGTGTGAATTTACCTGAATAACATGCACTAGTGCACTCGCCTGATTGCCCAATTGCCGCTTTGAGAAGCATTTCTTTGCACACAACTTTTAGACACAAAAACAGGCTTCACCTTTTGGTGCCTCCTTTGGATTGAACAGTCTCGGTCAAAAAAGGAAGCGACGTTTCCGTGGTGATCTGCAACTACCTGGACATCCAAAAAATACTGTTTTGCTAACAGATACTAATCTGCTAAAAGATGTTGGGGGGGGGGGAGGAGAAAACGCAGTTAGCGTAAACATTATCGGCACGGATAAGGACAATTTGTTGTTTTGTGTCCTGAGCCACCTAATGGATGCAGAGCCACACAACTGCTGAGCTGTCTGTAAACAGGGACGCACATCACAGGACCTGTCTGTAAACAGGGACGCACATCACAGGACCTGTCTGTAAACAGGGACGCACATCACAGGACCTGTCTGTAAACAGGGACGCACATCACAGGACCTGTCTGTAAACAAGGACGCACATCACAGGACCTGTCTGTTAACAGGGACGCACATCACAGGACCTGTCTGTTAACAGGGACGCACATCACTGTAATGCAGTTAAAACCTATGGTATGCTGATCTTCTGAGCTCTAACAAGTACATACATCAATGTAACAAAGTTGAATAACGGCTTATGCTAAGATTAGCAGAAGAAAAAATAGTTGCAGGCCATGTTGCTCCTTCAAATGGGACAGTTGTCTATGCGATGCCCTTTCAGAAAAGTAATCAACACTCCCACCTTGAATTGATGCCCTAAACAGACATTTATTTGCAGAGCAATCATCTGTTCATCTACTCAAGAGGAGTTACTACTTAACAATTGTAGTCATGTGCAGCTTGACCCGGCTACTGTTACAACATGTGCACACGTATCTGTCTGGATTTACCAATCTTACAACACAATCATACCTGCACTTCAACATGTCGCGGCTTGCTGATGTACCGCTCAAGCAGGAGCCGGTCGTCCCCAAAGGCTCCCAAGGCCTCCCTTCGTGCTGAAGCCAGCGCCTCTGGCAGGTCCTGTGATGCACAGGCGGCCATGCAAGCTCATCAGACCAGTGACCGTGCACTGTTTTGCACACAATGATGCACATGAATTGATGATCAGAGCCAGTGTATACTTACTTTGTACCAAGGAATTGCCCAAAACATTTCAAGCCTTCTGTCGTCCATTTTGGAAGTAGGAGCCTACTTCTTTTGATTTCTGCTCCTCACCTTTGGAGTAGCAGCTAGCTTCATGCCCCGGCCACCACCGCCAGACACGGCTTTCACTAAAAGAGGGAACCCCACGCGCTCTGCCTCAGCGGTAAGCCTAAAGAGACAAGAGACGGTGAGCATTGGGTTTAGATCAGGTGCAACACCATGTTCATCTTGCAGTCCCATCCTAGAGACGGTGAGCATTGGGTTTAGATCAGGTGCAACATCATGCTCATCTTGCAGTGCCATCCTCTCTGCTTTGCCTAGTACGACAAATGCCCTTTAAAATGCAGCATATCGGTGGAGCATTACTTTTCTACCTCATGTCACTCTGCTCAACTCCGTGGTAGCCTGGCACCACTGGGACTCCTGCAGCCGCCATCTGTGCTTTTGCCAGGGCCTTATCGCCCATGTTTTGAATGGCTGAGGCAGGAGGACCAACAAACGCTATGCCCGCCTGAGGTGAACGCATGAACGACAGGTACAAACACGCACTGCACGATGCGATTCTCTAGATGGGTTTGCAGTGGTTGGCAGGAGCTCTTTGTGGAAAGGCTGCTTGCGAGAATGCTTAGGCTCTGTGGCTTAGACACAAAAAGCTTGCACTCTGATGTTTGCAAATCTTCCAGTGCTGACCTTCAACAGGCCATTGTGTCTGAAGGTCCAGCCGTTAGGATATAGAAAATTCCTTGGGTGGCCAAATAAACAAGCTTTTGTCTAGCGCTCACCTGTTTACAGGAGTCTGCAAATCCTGCATTTTCTGACAGGAAGCCGTACCCTGGGTGAACGGCCTAGGCATTTAAATAAGGTGAGAGGCTTTTTGTGAGAATTCCTCGTGCAAATTTGCTACTTGAATGTGTATTGTGCGTAATGCGTGAAGTAAAGCACCTAGTATATTTCCAACCAACTTGAACGGCCAAATACATGCACAGGCAATATTGTATTTGTATCAGCTGCCTGGGAAGCACACCTGCACGCCCATGCGCTGAGCCACCTCCAAGATTCGTTGAGATTTCAAGTAGCTGTCCCTTGCTGGTGCTTCACCAATATGGCACGCCTCATGCGCAAGCTGTGCGTGCAGTAGTACCGTGATATTACGTTGATGCCAAACGAAACAACCTGGTGGTGTGGAGTTTGCTACTAAGGTGTAGGTTGTAAATAATGTGCGGGATGTTATCGGTAACTTTCTTTAAGGGGCCTGCCTGTTACCTGAACGTGCCTCGCTGTCCTGTCTGCCGAGGAATACACAGCCACAGTCTCCAGCCCAAGTCGTCGAGCTGTTTGTATGACCCTGCACTGCAAACAAGACAGATAGGACAGAAGCATGCACTATCTCTCGGTCGAACCATGGTGCCACAAGATGTCGGCACTCGAGCGTTGTTTGCAATAACTAACATAAGGATAAGAAAGGCCATCCTTCATATCACTGCGCGTGGTGACCAATGCATCAAGGAGCAAACCTACTCAAACGCGCAGACTACCCACCGCAATCTCTCCTCTATTTGCGATTAGAATGCGTCCAATGTGAGCGGTTTGCAAAGCCTGAATGGCAGCTCCGTCATGCCTTGTGAAGCTGCTGCAGCTGCTGCTGCTGCTGCTGCTTTTTTTGCTGCTGTCATTTGCAATGCAGGATCTTGAAAGGAGAGCTGCTCTGTTTAAGCGAAGAAAGCACGAGAAAGCCTGCATTTTGCACCCCAATCATTCGATTTCAATTTAACCCTAAAATATTAATTTTAAAAGCGCCAAACTATCGACGATAGTAGATTCTCTAGCGTAGCGCTCCCTCATAAATTGTGAGAAATGGCGGACATCCCTCACAAGGTGACTCGGCTATAACATATGATTTCAATTGTTGCAAATTTTAGAGAGGCCAACCAGATCAGGATCTAGCGATAGTTGGCCACGATAATCGTCAGCACCCCAAAACATTTGCTTGGTATGAATGTAGGTCATCGCCTCTGGGGTAGACGCTCTTCCAGACGCTGTGACCAAGAAGCTGTCTCATGATGTTAACCATCCGCCTCCGGTACGGCAGCAAATAAGTGACATGATGCATGTGTATTGTGCCAATTTAAGAGCGGTGTCTTCTGCTAATCAAGGTAAATAGATCTGAATCCTCAAACGATACGTCCACACACGGCTGTGTGTTTGGTGGAATTTGTAAATGCTAGGACATAAAACCTTTACCTGATGAAAGCCAATCATTTATTTGGCACACTCCATAAAAGCGTCCTTTTCCCCCCTCTAATAACCACATCTTTAAGCCTGCACTGCTCAATCGAGGGCAGGGTGTACTTCACGAGTTCAATCACCAAGATACCCAAATGATAAACATTGCCACCGCACAACTCATCCATTGGTGCTGGTTGTCGCTCGGCGAGTTATTCGTTTATTGTAGCAACATAAGTACACTTTACTTACAATGCGATAAATCGCTGGCAGTTGATAGACGATCGGCGCCTTTTGACGTGAATAATTGAGCCTAATCTGCCGCACAAGCATAGGAAGGGAGAAAATAGGCTGAGCCACAGACACCTTGCGTGGTTGGTCAATTGGGAAGCGGTTAAGGAATGATTTGTTGCAAAATGTGTGGCAGCTCTGTCTTCGTGCATCGACGGCAGATATAGTGATGCACAGGGGTCTCTTTTGCTTTTAGGGCAAGGCTGCTGGGTCGGCACAACTACAATTTGGTTTACTACGTAAATAGCTGTTATTTCCTTGCGTTCTGGTATAGCAGGTGAGGTGAGCAGGTACGTACTGCTCACCTCATCATCTCAAGAGTGTGATATTGAGCCGTACGAATATGATATTGAAGGCCAGGGAGGTTGCCATTTCATGATGGTACGCATGAGTGTGCGTGATTCGGTGTGTAAGTTAAAAGGGGAGATAACAAACATAGCAAGCAACATGTCTGTGTAGCAAACAGATGCAATCATAAAAATGAATTCAAGTGGCCCTCGCTTTGTTTCACACACGTTTCCAGCAACACCAAGATTTTCCTGGAGTTAGCGAAGAACTTGAGCCGCTGCCGGTCTACGTGGCAGAGGGGTACAGGGGATCAGAGAAGCTAAAGGGAAAGGTGATATTTTAACAGCCTTGAACTCACTTCTGCATTAATAAGAGTCCGTACCTGCAATCCCCTGTTTTATAAAATGAGCAATAAATGCAGGTGCCTTGGTACTCATTTACTTTGTTATCATGCAGAGGGTGTACTCATCAAGAAATCCCTTGTGCTCACGTTACTTTGCCCCTCTGTTCAAACACTTGCAAAGGTCGCCATAATAACTGGCGGGGACTCAGGGATCGGCAAGTCTGTTGCAGCCTACTTTGCCAAGGAAGGTGAGTGTTGCTAGTACTGGACAGCCTGGCAATGTTTGACAAATTCAAAAGTTAAAATGTAGGCCTTTGTTGCTTCAGCATTGCCCATAGGGGTAGCAACCTTACCTACAGGGGTAGTAACCTTACTTACCCTACAGGGGCAGTAACCTTACTTGCCCCTACAGGGGCAGTAACCTTGCCTTACCCAGGGGTAGTAACCTAACCTTACTTCAGATCTTTCCCCACGTCATTTTGTGTCAGCAGTGGTGCAGGGTCATACACACTCAAATCTGCAAGTGCATGAATCCCTCTTTTCCCTGATCTGGCCAGGGTGCAAAGGCATCACCATCGCACGCCTGGCCAAGAAAGAAGACCACGATGCACAAGACACAGTGAAGCGTGTGGAGGCTGAGGGGGGACAGTGTCTGGATCTCATCGCTGACGTCAGTGACCCAGAGGTGTGATCCATGTGATGCTAGTAAATTTTGTGGGAAGTGACTTTCTCTGTGTCTGCATAGTGTTTTTTTTTATGTGGTGGTATTAAATAATGTGGGGAGTGGTTTCTCTCTGCCTGCATAGTGCATCTTTATTCCCTTGTCGTATCAATCGGTCTGTTGTTGTGCGATGCTAGCAATTCATTGAATCTCCCTACAAAGCTGATGCCATGGGTCAAGCTGCCAATCGTTTTAAGAGGAAGTGAATTCTTAGCTGTTTGCAACGCTCACATAATAGCAGACATTTTCATGTGCTGCAATTCCTGCAGTCCTGCAAGCTCATTGTGGCCAAGACCATTGGTAAATTCAATCAGCTGGATATTGTCGTGCACAACGCTGGGACTCAGGTAGGCTTAATAAACTCATCTCATACGGCGATGAGTGTGTATTGCAGAAGTGCTGCTAAATAGACAAAGAGTCCTGCTCCCTTTTTCCTCGAGATGGTTTATGCTAGAAGCCCAGTGACGATTATATGTTACTCTTAAGGGGATGGTGAATGTATTAGGTGTTGCAGCTCATACAAACCATTTTAAAACCGATTGATTTGACGTGACAATTGCTTACATTGTGCGCTGCAGTCTTATGTTTGTTCTGTATTCAATTCTGTGCCCTGCCCTGCCCAGGTCTTCCATGAATCTATTGCAGACATCACTACACGAGAGCTGGACCGTGTGTTTGCCGTCAATGTTTACGCACATTTCTACCTGACTCAGGTGAGCTGGACCGTGTGTTTGGCGTCAATGTTTACGCACATTTCTACCTGAGATCTGGACCGTGTGTTTGCCGTCAATGTTTACGCACATTTCTACCTGACTCAGGTGAGCTGATGTGAGTTGGACTTAAGTGTTCAAATGCATTGGCTTGTGTACTGGAGTCCTCCACACAGGCGCACAAAATTGCGGAATGATTGGTTTTATCCCTGAAAGTGCCACAATAGGTTTGAATAGCGACCAGAGTGTGAGTATTAAAGCACTGTCATGAAAAGTAGCACCTGACACCTTGCCTGTCATTCATTGCTATATTTTGGTACCAGTCAGTTTTTTTGGCTTTCTCCCATTATCTGCTGACTTTGTCAGATCTGTGCAACTGTATGTTTCAAACACATACTTACAATTACAGTTACAATGATGCTCCCCATTCAATCCTTGCACACACACACACATACACACACACACGCACTCATGATGTCAACAGAGTGCAAGTGACGTTGACGTCTTTTAGGGTTTGTGTTTGTACACAATCATCTTTTTGAGCACTTGTAGTCAGACTGCGTTGCTGTGCCTGGATTTTAGCCTTCCTTTAAGACGCAGCAGTTCCTGAATTGCAGGCTGCGTTGCCGTACCTAAACAAAGGATCCTCGATCATCGTCACGAGCAGTGTTGCTGGTCTGCAGGGCAATGTGAGTATCACAGACTTTCTGTCACACGTGCTGGAGCAGTGTGAGTAATAGGCATCCGTAAATACAAAGATGTGCAAGTCACTCTGAATTATGGACTTACACCTCCTGGTCACTGTGCGTCGGTCTTTTGTGTGCAGCAGTACTCCTGACAGCTCCCATTCATTCATAATTTTGCGCAGCACTTGCGCAGCACTGCACATAGTCCTAGAATAAAGGTGTTTGTATCTGACAGACAAGGCAGTCGAGAATTTATTCAAAGACAGAGCAAAGTTGTTGCATGGCCATTCCAGTCTCCAGGGTATCGTGACAGGGAATGCAAAATCTTTTGAGTCCAGCCTTGCCAAATTGTCGAGAAATCGTCATGACTCTTGCTGTTCATCTTGCAGCCTAACATCGTGGACTATGCAGCAACCAAGGGCGCCAACCAAAGTTTTGTTACAAGTCTTGCTCAACAGCTTGCAGATAAAGGTGCGTTGTTACATATGCCACATGCAGCCCAACACGGTGGATTATTCTACAAGTAAGGGTGCCAACTTAAGCTTTGTAGCAAGCTTATCCCTGCAGATTGCAGATCGAGGTGCGGCTGCAGTGTAAAAAACAGTCTGCATTCACTAGATCCTTTATGTTCAGGTATGTCTTCGAGGGAAATTTATTTTCCCATATAAGCTGGGAAAATTGCTGGATATGCGCATTTACAGACATCTGTTTTTTTATCGGGTGCATCAAGTAAAGTAGTGATCTTCAAATCAAACGCCTTTGGCTCAAAACAATGGATTGGGCTCACTAAGTAAGACAAAAGAGGAAGGAACACAAATTATATGTATGAAACTAAGAGTTGGCAAATTGTGTTATGAGCAAGTTGTACTTTCCACAATACACATTATGCTCTCCGTCTGGCTTGCACAGGAATTCGCGTGAACGCAGTGTGTCCTGGGTGAGTGTTTTCTTGTTACGGCTTGAGCCAGCACTTTTGCCCAATTCATGCCAGTGTAGCGGACAAATAAAGCAAGGTAATAAAATTCCGCAGAACAGCATGTTTAGTATGCACTTAACTTTTCACACACACACTCAAACACACACAAATACGCACTCATACACACACAACACACACTCTCACACATGCTTATGCGCACATGCTCAGGACCATTTACACGCACACACACTCAAACACACACAAATACACACTCATACACACACAACACACACTCTCACACATGCTTATGCGCACATGCTCAGGACCATTTACACGCCCTTCATTCCAGCTACGTTCCCAAAGGTGATTTACGATCTGTCAGGCAAACTGGCGGTTTCACCCATATTAGGCTTTTTGTAATTGATCTTATGGGCAACGCAACAGAGGTCAAAACAATTCGAGAAGATGCGTGTTGCCCAATTGATGGCAGAGACGAATCGTGCAATAAACGATAAGTTAAGTTTTCGGTTGAGGGGTATTTTGACTATTTGATCAATGGGCTGGGGGAGCCAGTTTACTGAAGATAGCGTTTTCTGGTTTTGGTGTTGCGGCATTCATACAGCTCAGTGATTTACTCAACCGGATGGTTGAGTACACAACCGGATGGTTGAGTAAACTTACCTGCCTTGGGGAGGAGTGGCGTGGAAGCCGACTAGTGTGTATATGTGTGTGTGCGTGTGATAGCAGTCCAGTCTGTTAAAAGCTGCAGTAGAAAAGCAGGAGAAAAAGGAGAATTTCCATTTATCAGAAATGCAGTTCCCCGTCTTTGCTCAAGAGGTTTGACCCTGGATTGAATCACTCCTCAAATAACAGTCTTTGATGTGCTGAGTCTTTTTTCACTTTGCTGTGGCAGTAATTTGATCTGACGCACAGTCCCAAATGTGTACCCTTGCACTTCATGCCTACTTCCCATTCTGTGTACGTTTGCATTCCAACATAACGTGTGTGCATGTCTGCCGTGCTGTTGGTAACATGTGCGCAAGACTTTAACCCTACATATTAAAGTAGTGTGTGTGGCAACATGTGCGCAAGCCTTTAACCCTACATAACAGTGCCGTGCTGTGTGGCAACATGTGCGCAAGCCTTTAACCCTACATATCAGAGTAGTGTGTGTGGCAACATGTGCGCAAGCCTTTAACCCTACATTACAGTGCCGTGCTGTGTGGCAACATGTGCGCAAGCCTTTAACCCTACATTACAGTGCCGTGCTGTGTGGCAACATGTGCGCAAGCTTTTAACCCTACATACCAGAGTAGTGTGTGTGCGTGTGTGTGCCTGAAGTCCCACATGACATAATGGTATATGTATGCACATAAATAGTCCTACATAACAGAGTGGTTTGTGTGTGTATGTCTGCAGTCCTACATAACAGAGTGGTCCAAGGTCAGTCCTATGAAACGTGTCGGGCAGCCATGCGAGGTGGCTCCATGCTACGGTGGGTAGCAGCGGTTTGTCTCTAGCTGTTTGCAAATGTTAGATGTTTGTCTCTAGCTGTTTACAAATGTTAAATGTTTGTCTCTAGCTGTTTACAAATGTTAGATGTTTGTCTGTAGCTGTCTACAAATGTTAGATGTTTGTCTCTAGCTGTTTACAAATGTTAGATGTTTGGTTGCAGCCAATATGCTGTCTGACATGTCTGACAGTGTGTGCAGCAGTTTGTACACCAATCTCTCGACAATTTTTGTTTTTGGCTGACCGTAGGAATTTTTTCTCTCCCTAATCTGACTTGGTAAAATGCAAAATGTGTTCATCCACAACAAATATGTTCTTTCCAAATCCATGTTGGAAGTGTTACGCTGTGGCGTTATTTGACTGTATACAGCACATTTGAAGAAAATGGAACGGAATGGTTGATTGCACCTGATCTGCCACTTATAGAGTTACAACAACAAAAAGACCACCTATTTATATACAATAAAGAGCTTCTTGCACAACTCACCTTTGTGCACAGTGTTTTTGGCCAGCGACCTGGACTCTTCTTTTGTGACTGGACAGTCTCTTTTTCCCACTGGTGGACTATGATTGGAATCTTAGAGAATATGTTGGCTCGTGCGTATCTATGTGTATGTTTAGACTCCGTTCAAGTTCCGCAAGTTTCTGTGTGCACTTGTTTTGTCAAGCAAAGCTTTGATGCCAACCATGTCTAGGGAACAAGCTGTAAGGCTCAACAAGACCTGCTTCCATATTGCTTTCTTGCCTGATGTGATGCTCGATATGTAAGGTGTGCATTGAACAGTTAAGGTTGTAAAAATATACACTCTCACGCTCTGGTACTTGCAAGGACATTATTTGTGTGACCTTGCATGGTATTGTGCATCCACTGTTGCACAATTGCTTTTGCCGAGTATGAAAAGAGAAACTACGCAGGCAAAACACTCTCCATGATAATGAAGGGGAAGAATCTCCTCTATCAAAAAAATTAAAAAGATCAATGGGGATCAGGAAGGTTGCTGGCTTTACCTAACACCGGCTCTTGAGGAAAGTAAAAAAAGGAAAAATAAAAACTACGCAGGCAGTGACAATCACTCCCCACATTGTTTAAGGAAAAGGAGCACGTTGGTACCGAGTACCATTAAAATCTTCCACCAAGAAAGGAAAAAGGAAAAGATCAATGGGGATCAGGAGGGTTGCAGGTTTGACCTGAAACTGTCTACTGATGAGAGTTGATAATAGTGCTGGAAAGGGTATGTCATGTATGGATATGTATGGCAGAGTATTTAACAGTACCCGAAGCAAGTTTTTTAGCTCTTTGACCGTCAAGACCCAGCTCCCTCAATCGCTCTAGTGTGTGATTGCTGTAGATGGTGGTGCCACCCACTCCCAAAAGGATGGTGTGGAGGGTAACGGAGGCTCTTTGAAGGATGGGCACTCTTGCGCATACGCCTTGCGCTTCACTATTCTGGCAATGCAGTCATGCTACTCATCGCTCATGCATGCGTATCATGCCGCATGCTACACTACTTTGCTAGTCAGCCGAGCTGGGCTCAGCAATTGTTACTATGGATGCTTGTAACAGTGAACAGTTATCCCCGATGACACTGAAAGAAACATTCCTGACTGGGTTTTCTCAACACAACAAAACCTTCCAACTAGACATCAAAGCCGTCTAGATGGCGTGTTAGATCTGCCCATTGAGGGAAGAGGCAGGCATTTGGATCCCAAACAGATTCCCACTAGGGACAGAGACATACATCTTGTGGAATTCAAATTCTGCTCAGACATAAACCCGCAACAGACATTAGAAAAAGCGCACAACCAACATCAACCTCTTATCCAACGTCTACAAACAAGGAGCCTCCGAGGCACCTCTCAAAACAACAAAGTCACACTTCATGTTATACTTCTTGGAGTTGGGGACACAGTCTACAATCAGTACACCATAGCTCCTCTACTAAACTTGGGCATCCCCACGCACAAAGTGCACCAACTAGCTACTAAACTACACTGCCATGCAATAAAAAGCTTGAACAAGATCACAAAAACAAGACACAAAATACACTTTTACAACAACAACAATGATAATGGGGGATCTGGAAGGGAGGTTACTGGTAGAACGACTGGCTTCAGGAGGGCTAGGCTCAGACCAAATCGCATGGCTGACAACCCGCCGGATCCTCAATAGTCTCTGTTGTTTCTCTTTTTCGTTTTTCGGTGGGGCTCTGGCTAGTGTGAGCACTAGTTAAGAGCCTTTCCTTAATGCACGCTGGTGACTTCCATTGTAGACTTTTACTTTTACTTTTGCTGGTCGGCCGAAGCACTCATCATTCCACCACCACTCAGAGCTTGCTCTGCATGCTGAGGGCACGTATACGTGTATGCGTGTGCGTTTGTCCATGCAATAGGGCATGTATATGCGTGTGCATGCATGCATGCATGCGTATGCTTGTTCACGCGTGCGTGAACAGCTTGCATGGACCCACAATTTAAAGAAGAGCGTGCTTTATCTGGCAAATTGGAGGATGTTATGTGTGTGGTAAGAGAGCTGGCAAATTGGAGGATGTTATGCGTGTGGTAAGGGAGGGTTTTATGTGTGTGGTAAGAGAGCTCGAGCTGTGTGCACGCATGTGCGACTGCATCATCTCCTCCGATGCGTATCAAGCTCTTCAAGACCACGTGCCGGGCTCACACATGCATGCATGCATGCATGCATGCATGCTCGCGCAAAGACAAATGCACACCTACATGCATCTCCCTAGCAAAGCGCAGCTGTGCATGGACCGTCCGTGGCAATACAAGGCACCCACCTGCAAACAGTTTAAAAACCGCAGTAGGGATCCTAGAACTTTGCTTTGGATGTCTGCCTGCAACATTTTGTGCAAAATGGCGTTATTGGCGAGTAGAGCTGTGCTTAATGACGTGGAATGCGACTTTCACTGTTGTTCCCTGCCTGCAATTCCCACCGTGCATGCTACCAAGCTGGCAGCTTTGCAAGCAAAGGCACCAACTCAGAGGCGAGCCATCCACCTAACCTGCTCCTTCAAGGCCCTCCATCCAGGACCTCTTCACTGTCACTCCCACTCCTTCTTGCCACCTTACTCCCATGGACTAGTGCATGAACAGCCACCGTAGCCAAAGGCGCCAGCACAATAGCTCCAGCGAGCCACTTGACGCTCTGGCTAACACTCTGTAGGCCGGCCATCACGTTCTGGCCAGCGTCTTGCAGTCCATCCCTCCCGACCTCAGCGGACCTGCTCCCAGAATTGGAGAGTAATCTGTACGAACGCTCTCTGCTCTCAACCCCTCCAGATGGTGGAACCATGTTTTTGTTTCTTAACTCATTGAGAATTAAGACCCAGCTCCTTAAAAGGCTCCAGCGTGTGATTGTTGTATATAGTGCCACCCACCCCAAAGGATGGTGTGGAGGGTAACGGAGGCTCCTTATAGGGTGGAACAGAGGCCTTTGTGTTGTTCCTGCGCGGCACTCAGCTGGTTCTGCGGTCTAGTGTCCTCACAGTACTTGATCTCAATGAGGTTAATGTCACGATGGAGGATGCTGAGATCTTTGGGTCGGTGCTGTCTGGAGAATGTGGATCTGCTGGTGGCGGCTGGCGGTGCTGCTAAAATGCTTAAACTATTGCGTTACTTTTTCTTTCCTTCCTTCCCCTATGTGTAGGATTGCAAAGGGCCGTGAATTCCAATTACACGGCCTCAGCCGCTGTCAAGAGCAAGGGGTTCCTGCCCGTCAGCCTTGACTCCTCACAGTGATGGTAGTTCTGGATGACGGTAGTACTCTGTAGCTTGCGTAATGTGTTCCAACTTATTAGTACAGATTGCTCACTTATCGGCCTAGCATCTTGCACTTCCTATGACACCTTACCACTGTTTAGGGCAATCTATCTATACTTAGTTTATAATTTCGATCAATTAGTGAATTAAACCATGCTTTACTTTGTTCCAGAATATAAAGACACTATGTTGAGCATTTTATTTCATTAAAAGCCGCATTGCGTAGATCCAGGCTAGATCTGAGCACTGTGGTAAACAGATCTGGGCAATACCCACAAAAACTGCCCATCCACTGAACTTTCAAGCATGCTTTTGTAGACGGGCGTATAGAAAGATACCATATCAATGCAGATTTCACACATCGGACCATGGGATGAAAAGATATGGAAAATCAAAGTAGTTGGTCATTTCACCTCAGATCGTTTCCGGGTATCCTCCGGGTACCCGCAACATTTTCAGGGTACACCTAGTATCCCGCCGGATACCCTCCCTCTCTCTCTCTCTCTCTCTCTCTCTCTCTCTCTCTCTCTCTCTCTCTCGCTCTATCTCTCTG
>Ga0307963_1002245_pt1 | contig 15226 bp, 11 predicted proteins | sample OrgLakmetagen594_FD_201829 | JGI IMG/M metagenome (GOLD analysis project Ga0307963, IMG submission 201829) | Saline water microbial communities from Organic Lake, Antarctica - #594 | ecosystem: Environmental > Aquatic > Non-marine Saline and Alkaline > Saline | place: Antarctica: Organic Lake...
TGTGTATGTGTGTGTGGTGTGTGTGTGGGGGGGGGGGGGGGGGAGGGGGGACGTGTGCTTCTGTGTGTGTAGAGCGTGTGTGCATTCGTGTGCGTGAATGAAGTTGCCGTGATTGAGCACAAAGGAGTAACGGATCCTTGCAGCCCCAATATCAGTTCAGTGGGTTGGACTACAAGTATGATCACCTAGGCTAGCTGAGACGAAGACGTGTGTGTGTGTCACCACAAATTCTTGCGTGTGTATATGTGTGTGTGTCACCACAAGATTCTGTGTGTGTGTGTCACCACAAAGAGCGTGTGTGTGTACGTCCTGACAAGATGCGTGTGCGTACGTCACTACAAGCCGTGTGTGTATGTCACCACAAGACGCATGTGTGTATGTCACCACAAGACGTGTTTGTGTGTGTATGTCACCACAAGACGCGTGTGTTTGTATGTCACCACAAGACGCGTGTGTGTGTATGTCACCAGGTGCCTGACCGTGGGATTCCTTGCAAACTGTTGCAGGCTGGTTGCATGTTCAGTCACAAATGAGAACGTAGTCCAAGTGCCCCCCTGCCAATGAAGGCTGTTTCAACTCCAGTCTTTGCCCTTGCAGTGCAGCGGTGCGATCATCCATCTCCTCCATGCTCCTGCACGGCGCTCAAATAAGAGCACACACAACCACACACACACACACACACACATACACACACACACTTGGTGTTCGGTCAGTGTGCATGGTGCACGGCCCTCCTCATCAATTTCCATGTCATAGACGGCTGTCACCACGTCCTAGTAGACAAGGCTTATGAATTGCTAAGCCATGGTCAGAGCTGTCACGAGATGCCGCTTTTTGGTTTTGCGCTGCCATATATTCGCGTAGGCTGTAGGTGTAGGCCACGGAGGCGTGCCGCCACGTGCTAGACAATGCTCGTGAGATGTGAAAAACGGAGAGAGCTGTCATGATGGTCTGGTCCTGATGTCCTGGTCCTGATGGCCTGGTCATGATGGCCTGGCCTAGTCATGATGGCTGTAAGAATGGCCTGGCCTGGTCATAATGGCTGTCAGGGTGGCCTGGCCTGATGTTGGCTTGGACTGGTCATGATGGCTGTCATTATGGCCTGGCCGGTGAACACTTATGGCGACGTCGTAGTGCCCTTTTAACAATTGTGGTCACGTCTCGCCCTTTCCATGCTAGGTCATGGAAAGCTGTCACAACGGCCTGGATATTGCTGAGGCCGACCTGCACCTGCGTGGGGCTGGGTCTGTGTTCAATGCTGGAATCAAGCAGTCAGGTGGGTCTGTGTTTCATGGTGGAATCAAGCAGTGAGGTGGGTCTGTGTTTCATGCTAGAATCAAGCAGTCAGGTGGGTCTGTGTTTAATGCTGAAATCAAGCAGTCAGATGGGTCTGTGTTTGATGCCAAAAACAGCAGTCAGGTGGGTCTGTGTTCACCTCTGCTGGGATTAAGCACTGGGGGTGGGACATCAGTAGCTTTTTCGACTAATTTGCATGTGGTGTGTAACGCAACAGCTTGCATGTGGTGTGTAACGCAACAGCTTGCATGTGGTGTGTAACGCAACAGCTTGCATGTGGTGTGTAACGCAACAGCTTGCATGTGGTGTGTAACACAACAGCTTGCATGTGATGTGTAACGCAACAGCTTGCATGTGGTGTGTAACGCAACAGCTTGCATGCGTTGTTTGTGTGCCTCTCGAGGCGTGGTTTGCTGACAGACAGACAAAAAGAGGAAATCTTAGAGATCGCTCAAGGACTTTGTTGTGCACTGTTGTCATGCAAACGTGACGCTGTCAAAATGCACGCAGCCTCAGCTGCTGCCTCAGTATAGCTATGCTTCTGTTTTTGGTTTTTGGTAATCCTACATGTATTAACAATGTCATTGTTAACAATTCTGTACATGTATTTACGATGTCATTGTTAACAACCCTTCATATGTATTAACGTATTAACAATGTCATTGTTTGTTGGTAATCCTACATATGTATTCACATGTCATAACTGATCTGTTGAGCAAAACCTCGAGCATCTCTGGCTCTCAACAGGAGCGTGGTATCAGTTTCAGTGGAAGTGGGACAGTCCCAAGCCTTCAGAGTGGGGTATCACCTTCTACAGAATCGTGGCATCAGTTCCAAGCCCTTTGTTCTATAAAGCACAGCGCTGCATGCATGCGTGCATCCGCAGGGGATGTTGACTGCAGCGACCTGTGCTCTGAGGAAGTCGCCAAAGATCCACGCATCGTAGAGGTCGCCCGCACCTTAGCTGCAAACTCGATTCACGTGGGCTTGACCCCTCGAACCCAGCTCGTGGCAGGTTGGTGGGCCTGATGCACTTTGCCAGAAGTCATGTACACATAAGTGTGGGACCATGTATTTGGAAGATGTTTCCTCTATGTATTGACCATTCCTCGTCCCACGCACATGTATACAGGGTTGGTCAGAACCATGTACACACACACACACCGTACATGACCGTATATAAGGAAAACTTGCTCCAAAAGATACCGTACAGACACCGTAGAAATACATACGTATGCATAGTTATGGCCAACCCTACACGTGTGCGCACACACGTACGCAAAAAACACTGTCAATTGTCAATGCTCCGCTTCTCTCTGCAGCTGCATACAATGCAACTCGCGAAGGCAGGAGTGGAGCCTCTGAAGACGAGGCAGCCGGCTTTGCGGTCTAGCTTCCTCTGCGCATAGCACAGTTGTATGTGTTGTGACAAGCGTACGCTGTAATTCGTTTTTGCGGTCTAGCATCCTCTGTGTACATAACGTAGTTGTAGCAGTGTGACAAGTGTACACTGAGATTCGTTTGTGTGCCAAATGCAGCACTTTTCAATCTTAGTGCAAGGGCCCTGCGTTGCTTCACACAGGGCATTGGATGTGCTTCAATGCAGCTTACCTGTGTCTGTGTTCTCTGTATCATTAGTCGTTGGTATTGTTATAAACTAGGTATATCTGTGAGTAGCTTTTGTCTGTGGCCTACACACAAAAGGAGCAGCGTGCTTTGACGAAGACTATTCCTTTACCAGTGCTTGTCCTAGCAAGAGCCCCTACCAAGCGAGATGGCTTGGAAAAGTATAATAGGGAGCCTTGGACGCTTTGTGTTCTGTTTAGAAGTGCTGTGTAGCTTCCGCTCAAGTGCACTACAGATGGTGGTGCTTAAAATGCTGAATGATTGCATTTAGGCCGAGAGTACTTCCGCTTGTTTGCATCAAGTTAAGTTCTCCCTGATCCAGTTGAATATAAATCACATACGATATTTCTATCGAGTATCAATCCTTGGCAGCCAACCAAGCATCTGACTCAGCTACTGAGGAGGCACGAATAAAGACGGGTGACCTTGGTTCTCATGTCGGCCAACTGGCTGCTGGCTTGTCGCTAATAGTAATAGCCACGGAGATTCACGGGCTAAAAGAAGAAGAAAAGAAATGGGAAGAAAAAGAAACCTAGCCAGGGAGAGTCACTCCTGACGCTAATTCTAGAGATAGGATGCACCAACAAAAACAGGAGGGAGAGTTAAAGTGCATTTAAAATCATGGAGTCAGAGGCTTCATGCATGCCAAGATTCAGCAACACGCTGGGTGCAAGACTGAAAATAAGCATGCACGTATCACCAAAACTGTATTTGCCTCCCCAAAAAAAACGTCTTGCTCTAGTGGCTTGTCAGCGATGTGATGATGAGCATATCAAACAACTCAGTCCAGGGTCGTATCTATGCTTTTCCTTGGAATCACCACATGAATATTAAATGACACATATCGGTGTGTGTTGTGCATTTTTGCTTAAACGTCATCTTAAATGGTCGATAAAACATGAACACAGCCACTAAATTTCACCTGTCAATCAAACCAAGTTGTACTTGTAAAATGCAGCTGAACAGCCAAGCCCAAGCCTTGTTCAAAGGCTGTATCCGAATTAAGTTTCAAAGGGAAAAGACCAGAAATTGAATCACTGATCCGATTAACAGCCATTGAACGGTGTCATGGAATTCTTCAAGGCACCTGAATCCAGTACCTGTATGGGCAGCCACATCAAAAAAACCCTTGCTTAACTCAACATATGCATGCATGCATGCATGCACATACACGCACACACGCACGCGCACGCACATGCATAGCCTACACCCGTGCACGCGCACGCACAGCCACGCACAACCATTAACAACCACGTACACGCACACGCACATGCATACAAGCAACAAAAAGATAAAGCTGAAATTGCAGGTACAGCCAAGGTATAGATTTGGACAGTTTTGCACGACATAACCCCCTGATCCTCATTATGCAATTTATGGCTTTGCCCAATTCATATTTCACATTTTCAATTACCTTTTGGAGCGTCAAGGGTCCACCAAAGGACCTTTGTATCAGTTCAGACAGCACTGCATCCATGATGGCAACATCCCCTGCTGCTCGGTGCAGACCTTTTGTCTGTTTCACGCCAAGGTGGGCTGCTAGGAATGCAAGTTTGTAGCTAGAGAGGCCAGGGATCAATGTCTGAGGAAGAAAGAGAAAGACAGTATGTAGCAGGTCGAAACATGTCTGCAGGAATTAGTGAAACTTGCACGTGGCTTGGACAAAATCTATGTCTCTGCTGCAAAGCAGGAGGTCGGCTTAACGATTAGATGAAAACACCCACCCGTGACGCTTGCAGAGTGCACAGCTGCATTTGAAAGAGTTTTGGGTCAAGCCCGGCACTTTTAAGCTCTTGTGAGAGGACCTGCGCGTCAAACCTGCAGTACATAATTGGAATTGCTTTTTTACTTTGCGATAGTCCATCTATCAATGGTTTATATGTAATATCCCAAAGCCATAACATCAAAAGACACATTACTTCATTAAAGTACCTATTGAATGAAAAAACACTGCTCCGATGCACGTCTCGTTCAACACACAAGAAGGCACAAGCGTGGCAAGACGCTTTTAAGAACATATTACCACTGCCCGCTCTATTTCACCTAAATCAAAAAGTGCCATCTGTACTTGCCACGGTATTTAAGTCCACAATCCAGGCATCTTTTGGTGTGACTGCCACGACAGTCTCGTAAAGGCTTCCTACATTCCGCAAAGTCTACAACAAAGACCATTCAAATCCAGCAAGGTATAACACCACTCACACTTCCAAAACTATCTTGATTTATATCCGCAGGTACTCCTGATGGTGCACATAGGAACTTAAGCCTTCCTTGAACTACTGCTGGGATGAGAGTAACACGTGAGCTCCAGTCTCACATTCCAGCTCAGCGACACCACTCTAGAAGATGTGCGATTAATTTTACACCCATTCAAAAGTGCAGGATCCAATATCATTACAAGCAAAGAACTCCTGTCACTTTTTTATCCATGTTTCATGCAGCGTTCACGTCAGGATTTATTTTGAACACCAGACCAAAGTGGGTAGCAAGCAAGAAGTATCCACAGAAAGGTGGTTGGTGACGCAAGTGGCGACAACACCGCAAGCAAAGCACAAAGAGGGTATTTTTGCGCTTTGCGCGGATTCAATTCACGACCCAAAAAGCCTCGCTTAAGGGCTTTAAAGTACAGACCACCAGGATTCAAAACAGCTACCCGACAGTTCACATCCAAGTATAATGCTTACTCACTTTGCGTTATGGGCAATCATCAAAGAGGGAGCACTGCTCCCTTTTATGCGCTGTCCTTTGAGCCATGCCTGCAGCTCCACAAGAGCATCTGCAGCCTTTGGAGAATGTTCCACCTTGAATAAAACATCGGGAATGGGAAATGAATGATGAAGGATGAAGGAACGAGAACAGAAGCTGAAGCTGAAAATAAAAAATATGGAGGACAGGAGCATCGTGTGCGGCATTCATGTTGCTGCCGATTAATGAGGCAGTGTGTATTGTATTTATTCATAAAGGGGGCACGTGCAGGCGTGAATTAAACCAATATTATCCAGGTGTTAGCATCCTTCGTGGATTGTTTTCAAATTGACCTAGAACGCCATTACTTGAAGCAGTCTTCTGTCCTGTGTGAAAGTGTTTGGCTCTGATCAAGGCTCAAATCAGGCCTTTGTACTTTATTCTGCTATGGACAGACTCATTTTTATCTTGTTTGTATTGAATTTTAATGAGAAAAACAATGATGACAGGGCACTTGAGTCGGGCACTCTCTGCTGGCGCAAGAAGCAAAGCTCACCATGTGGTTTTGGATGCCATGAACTTGTGCTGCTCTGTACGGGATCTTCATGTCAGGATTGACGAGGGTCAGAAAGCGCTCTCCTACACGTGTGTGCAATACAGGGTACGTACACACATCGTATGGCCTGCTGGAGTGACCGAGGTGTGGTACTGTTTCAATTCAGGTCAGGCCAGTCAGTGAAAGGCAGTTGGCAATGGTATATGGGACTCTCTTTCATGAATTCTTGAAAATTCCTCCATCTGGACCACAGCTTTCAGCAACTCAGTTAAATGTCCGATCTAAATTATATGTCAGCCTCACCATTGCTTTTGTTCAGCGCACAGATCTCAACCATCTTTGCACTTGGCCCAAAGCCGGTCGTTTCCACGTCCACATAAAAAGTGTGGAAGGGCAGCTGTAGCTCCTGTTTGCCAGGACAAGCATTTGTGTGTGCTTTTTGGAAGCTGTATCGCCTTGGTCAAGGATGAGGGTCAACAATTTTCATGTGTTTTTTGAAAGTCTTGCCTGTCTCAGTTGTGCAAGAAAGGACAAAGAGTTGGCGTGTTTGTTGTGTACAACGACAAAATATGATTGGGGCAATGGTTTAACATTTAAAAAATGCTTCCTGTTCTTGCAGACTTGAAACAATTGTTTTGTTTGCAAGTACCTCTTTTAGGTGAGAGCTGCTGCACACGGAACAGACGCGTTTCCTCTCATTACGAAATGGAGCACGGGGTACTGGGCTCTTTGCTACAGGGGAAGCCCTGTATGAGGGGGAAGCTGCTCCTATGCGCATTCCTTGCACACCTGCAAGAGTAGCCTATTCCTTGTGTTCAGTTTCTTCAAGGCACCGATTTTTAGAGCATGTTTGTGTGTGCTTTTGACTGTGTGTGTGAGTTAATGTATGTGTGTGTGAGTTAATGTATGTGTGTGTGTGTGTGTGTGTGTGTGTGCGTGTGCGTGTGCGTGCGCATGTCTATGGTGTCTGTGTGCACGTGTCTGTGTGTGTGTGTCTGTGTCAGTATGTGTGGATGTGCACGATTGTGTGCGTGCAGGCATGTGCATGTGCGTGTGCGTGTGCGTGTGCGTGTGCATGTCTATAATGTCTGTGTGCACGTGTCTGTGTGTGTGTCTGTGTCAGTATGTGTGGATGTGCACGATTGTGTGCGTGCAGGCATGTGCATGTGTCATTGCGCCCGAGGTACAAGGCAACATCGCTTGCCTCGTGCATGACGATGCATTTGCCTCTCGCGGGCACATTGTTAACGACATGGTGTATCGACTGCCCCTCCTACTTACTTTGGAAACGAGGTAGGAACATCAAGTGGGGTCTCCACCTAGAGGTTGTAGCTTAAAAAATTCTAATTTCAAAACATTTAGTACTGGTAACCTTTCATTTCAAGACCTTTCAAATTTGGCCGCCTATTCCTTTTCGTCTTTTTCATATAATTTATTACGTTGTTACTACATACAAACGGCAGAAGATGACAGGTAACAAGCCAGTTTACACCGGAACAATGGATTCTAATGGCGCACCAACTATTATGTGCCTGTCTCGCATACCACCATACACAGGGTTTCAAGTGCAGGCGTTGATGCTTGCTACCTTTTTGTGTTTGGGATCTTGGGTTGCAATGGCAGCAAAGGTACGCGCTGTGTGTTATAACCAGGTGTTTAAGATGAAAGTCATGACAGGAAAAGTGCAGTGACGACTGCTTTGCTACTGTGTGCCGCGATAAGGCTCATCCATTCATTGATTCCGTGGGAGCTATGGTGCAGACAGGCAAAGATAAATATTTGTTTTCGGCACATTTTTCCTTGAGCTAGAGGGGACATCTACAACAAAAAATTCACGAAGTGCGGATTTCGTATACCTACATGTTTTATTGGTTTGCCGAATAGGTTGCTTCAGTTTTGCACACAGTTACACACTCACTTTTAGCAATTGCTTAATTAGGGATGGTCAAAAGTAAGTTGCAAAGATAGGACAGGACGGCCAAGATGTGGAGCTCGTAAGATCCACCCTTTTTTTGTGATACACAGTACAAACCAATTGTAGCGTCTGATTGCTATAAAAATGAATTTGTCTCTCATTCCCTTGTTGATAGCATTGACCACGTAACGGCCATACTTCCAGCACCTCAGGAACAGGATGCAGCCAGCAATGTGAAAGCTCAAGGAACCTGTCAAAAAACGATTCAGGCTCCATGCGGTCTGGAATGAACTGTGATTCACTTCAACTATCCATGTACCTCATTCAAATGACTCATGCACAACTGAGCTTGAGCGTTCTGATCTTCTGAATGAATACTTTTACGCTGCTCCACTCCTCCAGACGGCTCCAAATCCCTTCAAAACCGGCAACCCACTGCCTTGTGACTGCTCTGACGTGGATCCCCGCTCCTATTTCACCAAAGTATGAGTTGCACAGAAGTCAATGTGTGTGTGAGTCAATGTCTGTGTCTGCCTAAGATTTCTGCAAGGCCTATGGGTTGGCCAAGCCTGCCCAGCTGTGCAATCTTGGTATGATGAACTCTATGGAATTGCTGAGCTTCTCTCGCGTGTGAATCGCAGGCGGATGTCCAATTCTCCTGCCTTGAACAGGCCCAGTATAAACAATGTGACATGCCGTTTATGACAGAGACACAAGAGGAGATTTCAGAAGGTATAGTATTTACCTTATAGTATAGTATAAACAGTGTACATGCCGTTTACGACAGAGACACAAGAGGAGATTTCAGAAGGTGTGCTGTGTCAGAGCTTGACCGAGTTGATTACCGCGACTTTATCTGTCCGGAGGGTAAACAAGCAATACTTTTCATTTGACATCATCCTGTGCTTTTTCCGTAGGGTATTGCCAGATTTCATGTGGAAGGTGCAGTTGCTGCTCATCCCTAGCGGAGGTCCTGGAAAAAAAAGGCTTCACCTCCTTCTTATGGCTCCTATCATCCACCGATGCTGGAAACCTTATCCGTGAGCCTGGGTGAGTACAAAGAGCATTTCTGATGTGTACATTATTTTCAAAAGAGTATGCATTTCCCAGATCACATTTTCAGACAGAATGGATCCCTTACCTGAAACTCGAACCTGAAATCTTATATGGCAGGTACATGGCCACCCTCATTGCTCCTCACAACAGCGCTGTCGATGATGCTGTTGCTTCCCTAGGTAGGTACAGATGCATACATACGTATGGACACAAGTAGGTATGGGTGGTAAAACACTGTTTTGATGTTGCCTCCGCTCTCCTACCAACTGGTGTAAGGCTCATGGAGGAACAGGTCTCCTTGCCATTTTTATAATAAATTGCTGTTTTGGTTATTCCTCCTATCATTTACATCATGCACACCCAAAACGCAGGCTACTCCACCCTGGATGAAGCAGTTACAAAGGGAAGGGACAAATTGGAGCAGCTGGCCAGGATCCACATCATCCCTACTGTTCCTGTCACACGTGCATTGTGGACTCACCCGTTCTTTACTACGTGAGTTGTCTTTAAATATACAGTCAATCCTCCCGCTGTTCTAACCATTTTGATGATAAGGATCCTGTTCAGCCAATAATTCCCCATATGCTTATCCGATCATTCTCTGCACTTTGCTCTCCAGCAAGTCTGTGCTTTACCCAGCCTAAGTTTGGCCTCGAAATGACATTCCGATCCTCTTTCGCCATTTTGTCACTCCTTATGCACTGGATGCTCAGAGGCCTCAAGCTCCCAACAGCTCTGGCATACCCTGGCAGCAAGGAGGCAGTGACCTTGGATGTGCATCGCACCGATGACGGCAAAGTACAATTACAAGCAAAGAATGGTGGTGGCTGGATTTACGAGGAGGATATTTATGCCTGCAAGGGTTATGTGCAGGCCATCGGCTCAGCTCTCAAGCCTTAAATTTGTTGCTGAATTGAAATTCTCGCCTGCACCAATAAAAAACTTTTGTTGTGGAACCAAAAATTGAGACTTTTTGCTGAAACAGTACTCTTTTTAAAAATACCTCGTCACACTCTGAAAAAATGTAGTGTGGCTCTAATCCATTTAGCGGTGTTATGTTACAAGCGAAAGATGACATCCTATCTATCTTTCTACTCTTTTATATTGAACCATTTTTTCTTCACGTGCGGCAAAATGTTTTCTATTTAAGCTTGCATAAAAGCAAAGTGGCTTTAAATATTTGTGGAGGAAAGGGGCTAGGCTTTCTCAATGTTGGGATTTTGTTTTAAAAGGAAATGGTGTGCCATTTGCATTCCAAACTTGAAAAGAGGAGAGCATGAAGATCAATATAGAGGAAAGAACTCAGCAGTTGACAAAACAACCTAGCTGTTCTTTTCGGAGATGTGCATTTGTCCTTCTCTATCTGCTGGCAGCTGTAAGACTCGTACATTTATTTTGTGCACACCTGTTGCTGACGCATTTTTAGTGTAATATGGGACAGTGACTCAAGCAGTACGCGGCGCGTTGGGCAGCTGTGACGTTTGATCTAAATTGAAAGAGAACAGCAGGCACCTTACAAACCTCCTCATTCTAACAAAACAAACCACTCCCCAAAGTTAACCTCCGCAGTAGTTATAAACTCGATCAAATGATTCCCCCAATTCCTACCAAGTCACACTGCCCTTATAAAAGTGCTATACGATGAACGTTCTTATCATTGAAGGGTTCAAAAGTCTACCAAAATGAAGACAGTCTTGTGAGATCTGATTACTGGTTGTCTTTTTATTTAGCTCCTCCTACAAGCAAAGGCTCTTCCTCACACCTTTTTTTCATTGATCATACTCCCTTTCAATCACTACACATCACATTTCCAGCATGTTTATCAGCATCCTTCTGCCCGCCCCATGGCGTTGTCCAGGGTCTAACCTGCATGTTTTCACGTGTTCTTCACTTGACCTTTATGCAGCGGCTTTCATGTTACTTTTTGATGCGAGGCTCTAGCTGGTGATGGCACGTTTTGTTCCGTTGGTCAAGCGCGCTTTGGCTACTTGCAATGCAGACAGTTTTATTAGCCCTACATACCTTCAGCCAGTTGTAGGCCTACTCAAATAAGTAGGTCTCTCATCAAGAGGTCGATTTATCGGGCCTTTTGTGGTTTGGGCCTTTTGTGGACAAAACAGAACAAACTCAAGATCATACTCAGATCATCAGAGCCTACTTATAGCAAGCCTGGAAAGCATGGGGCTGGTTGCCCCTCCTGTTCTAAGCAATTATACATCAGTATTGCCAAACCAGAGTGTGAATTTCCTATCCATCAAACACTGTGTGTTGTAGGGTGTTCAGGAACTGCACTTTTTTAAATTCTTCACACACACCGATAATCTTGACTGCAAGATGGCAGCCATGCAGCAGGCCATGAAGCTGAACGCAAAGCCCATGAACCGCGTGAGCAGCAAGTCCATGGCTGCTCCCCGCGCAGCTGTGAACCGACCCTCAGCTGCTGGGCGCAAGATGATGAACGTGTCTGCCAACGCCTTGCCCCTCGTGGGCAACACAGCACCTGGTGCGTGTTTGCGGAAGAAGGGGTGGAGGGATCATTAGTTGCCCCATCACAGCGTGCTAGCACACGCTCCTCTTGCGTTCCCTCGTTCGACTACTGATTGACTGGCGTTCTGATTGCTTGCAATTGTCCGCAGACTTCTCTGCCACCGCTGTGTACGACCAGGTGCGTTGTGTATGCGTGCGTGTGTATGCGTGTGTTGTGGCAATCGGTCGGAACTCCTCTTTTTCCTCACTCTGAAGTTCCTTTCAGTGTGTGTTTGTTTGCAGACGCATCAAATCCTGCACACAAACCATCTGCTTCCACGCACAGGAGTTCGTGGACGTGAAGCTCTCCCAGTACAAGGGGCAATACGTGGTCCTGTTCTTCTAGTGAGTTCCAGACCTGGGATGGCTCCAGAGCATGAACATCCCATGCAATTGAGTGTGTGCCTCCTGCAAGCGTGCTCTCTTCCTTTTGAACATCTTGCTGTGCGTGATGACTGCAGCCCCCTGGACTTCACCTTCGTGTGCCCAACCGAGATCACTGCCTTCTCTGGTGAGTGCTTGAGATGAACGAGGTGTGCGTCTGATGAGCAACCATGGGTGTGTGTGGACATCGCTTTTCATTAAATATAGCAGCATTGGAAAAGGTAACCCGAGTCACAATGCTAGTGCCCAAATCAATCAGCAGCTAAGAAGCTAAAAACAAGTAGACAACGTGAATGCCGCGGATGAGCATTGCACAGGACTTGAGAGGGTAGTGTATAGATTGTAATGCCACCTCGAATGTGCTGCAGATGCTAGCGACGACTTCAAGGCCCTGAACACCCAAGTGCTGGGTATGTCATGCGACTCCCAATTCAGCCACTTGGCATGGATCCAGACTCCCCGTAATGAGGGTGGTGTGGGTGACCTGAAGTACCCCCTGGTGTCTGACTTCAAGAAGGTGAGCGTACCTGTTTTGGTGAATGCGGAGGAGCAATCGGCTAGCACTGCTGCATCAGTATTTGCTCGTATTCAGGGATGTGGTACTGCAATGAACACAAGCAATTCTGCGTGCATATTGCCATGCTCATTCATGTTTGTCCTTCCCTCTATTTGGTTTGAATGTTAATTGCTCCTTCCTGCTTACATTGCAAACCTTTGTAGGAGATTGCTGAGAAGTACGGTGTTCTGAGCGATGATGGTGTCGCCCTGCGTGGCCTGTTTGTTATCGACAAGGAGGGAACCATCCAGGTAAGAGCCTTCTTCAGTTTCATGGACACAAAAAGGAACTCAGAGTAGTCATCATCTTGCCGCATTGAAGCACTGCCTTGCTGTCGGATACACTTAATTCTTAAACAGCTCCCTTATATCTCTGAGCACTGACATGACTTTCAAACGCATTCCATCGCAGTACTCCACCATCAACAACCTGGGCTTTGGCCGCAGCGTTGACGAGACCAAGCGTGTCTTGCAAGCTATCCAGTACATCCAGAACAACCCTGATGAAGTGTGAGTGTGCTATCAATGTGTGACTGAGGTACAGGGCCAGGCTGCCAATGTAGAAAATGTGTTTGGGTGTTTAGGTACGACCTGGATTACAGGACACGACCCAAGCATATAAAGTAACTTCAATCTTGGTGCGGGTGGCTTATTGCTCAGATTATTTACACGCGTACAGCTGATATAGGCTGCTGTGTGTCGTTTTCAATGGTTTATTTGCGTGTTTTTGCTGGGGTAATGGCATCTGCAGTGAAACTGTGATACTCTTGTGCTTGAGGGGAGCTTTGTTTTTCTGCATAATAAGCTTGCGTTATGTTTGTTTCGACCAAGTGACTTGGTTCATGAAAGTTAGAGAAAGCCGTGCTTGTTCTTTGTAACACAAAGAGAGACAAACAGATAACTTCTTTACCTGTTGTGTGCAGATCTCCACGTCTGTCAGTGTGTTGCCGTTACAGAGAGCAACGCCCTGCCCAACTTTCTCAATGTTCCTGATGTCTTCCAAGTTGCCTGCCTGAAACATCATATGTGGTCTCTGGTTGCTTCTGATTGCACGAACGCCCGACATCTTGTGGTGTCTGCAACAACATCATGCATATTCTGATTGCCATCTGACGAAACACTTGCACCAACGTCCAATCCTACAGGTGCCCTGCCGGCTGGAAGCCCGGAGAGAAGACCATGAAGCCTGCCTCTTCCAAGGACTACTTCTCTGCTATTTAAATTGTAGAGCGAGTAGAGGCACGCCAGGCCCCCTTATCAATGCTTTCCTTTTTCCCATTTCTATGACCGGATACCAGCATAGTGCATGCTGATTTTATTGAAGGGATCCCATAGCAAATAAATGTGTAAAGCTCCCAGCCTCTTTACACTTGATTACGACCAGCAGAGAAAGCAATCATTACGATACGTGGTACCAGCTTAAGTATGGAATCGGATTACAGATATAAGCCATATTGGCGGCACTCTTGGGGGACCAGGAAAAGCCTCCAATTGACAATTAATATCCAGCAGATGAATTAGATTAGATTACAGTTTACATATTTAGCGATCAGTCAGAACGTGCGACTGCTAGGCTGCGTATGTAAAATTGTGATAATTGTTGTTGTAGCACCACCCAAAAAAACCTTCCCTTGGGGAAAAAAGGCACGACGCTGTTTGTGACATTGCAGCACTGAATAAAACCAGTAAAAGCAATCAAGAATCTGCCAGGACCAAGCGACCACATTATTTAAAGAGGGGAAAACATCTGTGTGTTTTGGGCACAAAAAAATGCATGGACTGCCACACTGAGGATACCAAGAGGCAAATGTTATCATACTTCATGTGCAGACTTTCTCCCAAGAGCACAAACGTTCGTAACGTTCGTGTCTCACATCAAAGAAGTATGCACTTCATCTTGAATCTGCTCACAGGCACAACGGTCACACAAAGGAGAGTTTATTTCATGGGGCTGACCATCCAGAGGAATGAATTCTTTGCATCGCTGTGGTTTCTAATGCTTCGTTCAGTTCTCTGCCTCCATGGTGCTCTCTGCTCACTTGCTCGTATGCTGTCTTTCTATCTCTGCTAATGCTACTCATCTATAGTTGACTGCCACACCGCTGTCCATTCCCGGAGCTGAGACTGTTTACTCAAACATTCTTGGTCTCATTATGTTAGTTGACTAGGCGAACAAATTGCGCTCAGAGCTTTTTACGGTACAGGGTACCTCTCTTGAGGATCCCACAGTCCCTCTTAAATGCAATTACTTATCAAATATAGGGTGATTACACGTCCCTGTGGCAAGAGGATGCGACGGCTCAAGCAACGCACTGTGGCGTTTGTGTTGGATTAGTTTTGGTTTAAAAGAATCACGACCAATATGTTGGCCAAATAACCGAATAACCATAATAGAGCTTTCCTTCTGATCATGCCCGAGGATTGTCCTGCCCTGTCAGATCATATCACCATCTCTGCGTACGCGTGTTTGGCGTCTCCTTTCATCCTCCTGGTTTTCTTCTGCGTCTTCCGTCCTGCACTCCCTCAACTCAGTACTCTTCTTGGATCCTTTTCTTTTTCCTGGTTTCCTTTCCCTGGTTCTGGGTCTCCTTGAGCAGCTTCCTCTTGCTTTCTCCTCTGCTTGAGCC
>Ga0307963_1002247_pt1 | contig 15221 bp, 16 predicted proteins | sample OrgLakmetagen594_FD_201829 | JGI IMG/M metagenome (GOLD analysis project Ga0307963, IMG submission 201829) | Saline water microbial communities from Organic Lake, Antarctica - #594 | ecosystem: Environmental > Aquatic > Non-marine Saline and Alkaline > Saline | place: Antarctica: Organic Lake...
CGAGGCTGGTCTCCTGATAACCATGCATAACCAACACAGGTCGCCAGACCCGACAAAAATTGAGAGAGCCACTGCAACGAGTACAGTGGCTCTATTTTTTTATTTTTTTTCTTTATAACCCCCTAAACAAAGGGGTGCGTGAGCCTGGCCTATGTCAAAAAAATGGAGACACTACCTTGTCAGGCTGCAAAGTAGGACCTACCTACTGATGCTATAAATGTGAAGCTTCCGTGTCCAACAAACGTCAGACACAAAATTCATTTGAGGGAGCCTGTCAGCCCTGAATGAACGCATTCAGCGCGACCTGCACTCAGGAAGTGATGAGAGCGCACTGCAACGCAACAATCAGTTCATGGTTGTTTCTTCTAAAGCAGATCAGTTGCAAGGAAATCAGGGGAGAGTTCAGCCAGCAGGTTCTGTTAATGCAAGCTTATCCAGAGCAGAAGAGAGGGGGGGAAACTGTAAATATAATAATAGAGTTGTTTCAACGTCAACCTGGCCAAAAGGGCCTGACTCACTCAAATCGCACTTCGAACGAAGCCCAATGAACGGCAGTAGTTTTTAACCATTAAATATTCTCCCCATTCTTGTAAATAAATCGCAATATTGGCCTGATATTTGTCGAACACTAGGGCTTGCCCTTCGCCGCAGGGCTTGCCCTTCGCCGCGGCGAATTGGTCGCAAGGCGATGAAAATGAACAACTTGCACTCAGCATTTCTGGCGTGTGCCTTACTTGGACTGTACGCGGAAGCCGCGACGAACAGCCCGCAACAGCAGGCCCTGCTCAGCCTGAAACAGGCTCTGCTGGGCACTGTTGAGGGAGCAGGACGAGGGGGAGAGAGAAATGGGGGGGGCAGCTCTGAAAGCAGCAGCCTGGGGTTGCAGCTGATTACACAGCTTTGGGTTTCAGGCAGCGAGCCCTGTGCCGCGAGACCCTGGCCAGGCGTCAAATGTGATGATGATGGAAATGTTGCTATAATTGAGCTGAGGAACGTGGGCTTCAAAGGCACACTGCCCGAAGCAGCATCTTCATTCAGCAGCAGCGGAGACTTTCCAGCATTTCCTTTCCTACAAATTTTGTGAGTGGCAGCTTTTGGTTAGACATGCATGAGAAGTAAGCTTTATAGTGCACACAGAAAAGCTGAGGGGGCGGACAGGGCCCAGTTGATGTCTTTACAACTTGCTGTTGACCAAGGAGTAACATCTCCATTACGCTATGGCAGTCTTTTGCATTAATTTGTGTAAACCGTTGCTATCTGTGACACTGCTATCCATAGATTCTGGTCGCTTAGCGAGGGGCCCACACGTGCTCAATTATTTGCATGCACCACCCACTGCTTCAAACTCAGGGATCTTTCTGGAAATCACCTCCATGGCATCATTCCCCCCTCCCTGTCCTCGTGGGCCCCTCAGCTTGAGGTGCTAATGCTGGACGGCAACCAGCTCACAGGTGCCCTGCCGCCTCAGCTCTCAGCCCTCTCAGCGTCTCTTATTTCTTTATCAGCCGCAGGAAACGCAATCACAGGGCGGTTGCCGTCTTCATATGGTGCGTCCGAGCTCAGGGTGGCTTGTGTGTGATGCACAGTTGATGAGCAATAAGGTCATCCAAGCTAGTAGGCAAAGCAGGGGGAAATCAGAAGAGCTTGTGCTGTTTAATATGTTTGGGTGTTTGTATATCCCTCTCTGTGAGCAAAGGGTATATCCGTACTATCTTTACATTTTCAAGGTACTTTTTAGGTCCTCGCTGCACTCCCACCAAACATTGTTGTGCTCTGCACAGGGTCTTTGGTAAATTTAAGAGAGCTCCAGCTTGGTGGCAACCAGATCTCAGGCACGCTCCCGGGATCTCCATGGGGCCTGGGGCTGAAAGGCCTCAAATTTCTTGACCTACAAGGCAGGTAGTGGATTCAGAAAGGAAGGTATCTGTTGCTAACGAGATTGCGCAGCCAGCGTGACTATTATATGAGAGAGAGATACTGCAAGCAGGACAGTTCAAGATTCCTGTTGCAGTTATTATTGAACATTCCTGGACTCCCGACATTGGTTGCAATGCATGCACTTTGATTTAAGAGGCAGTGGCAGTGGTAGTTTGGTACAAGTGGCCATAAAAGCTACTATGAAGATAGACACCAATCAAGTGCAGTGATGATGCTCTACACTGCCACTTTGTGGTAGCCGGTTAACGTAAAAGTGCCATAGAACTATAAATATTACTGTCAGGAAAGTCAGTGGAGTGGAGGGGCGGCAAAACAATTTCATGCATCCTGCAGAAAATTTCTAGCAATTGCAAGAAGCGTGTGCATGCCAAGCTATCCATTAAGGCCAACAGTGCAGGGTGCATGCAAGACAGGCTGGCTGTATGTCAAGACGGGCCTGCTGTATATTATTATGATTACTCTTGTCGCTGAGAAAATCAAAACAGAAAAGTGTGCAGGCAGCGGCGATCGCTCCTCGCAGCATGAACTGACGAAGAACAAGCCGCATGTGCCTCTTGCTCTTGGCCTTTGCGCACTGTGTATGACGCTCCTTGTGTGTTATTCTTCACTTGTTTACAGGCAATGACTTAGAAGGCCCCCTGCCCAACTCCTGGGGAAGCATGCAGAGCCTTCTGAAGCTGTGAGATGATGGACATATTGCTTATGACATGATGGACATTTTGATTATGACACGATGGACATTTTGCTTATGACCAATGTCGTAGTGAGCTGACGTTGGACGTGTTGCTTATGATTAATACCTTAGTGAGTTGCTTATGACCAATGTCGTAGTGAGCTGACGTTGGACGTGTTGCTTATGATTAATACCTTAGTGAGCTTTGTATTGTGCAACTTGCGATAACCTGAGACTGCTGATCTGGCGATGATATTTAAAGTTAGGCTCCATTACGTTGATCGCCAAAGTGATGCAGCACGTAATAACATTATACAATTCATGAACATCCGTGATCTGTGCACGCAGACAGCTGAGAGGCAATCGGCTGACCGGCTTGCTACCAGCCTCTTGGGGTTCATTGGCAAGCTTACGCTTGCTGGATGTGTCCAGCAACCTCCTCCAAGGTCCTTTACCCCTGGCTTACAGCTCTCTGGCCTCACTGACCATAGTGTGAGTCACAACGGCTTCAACTGATGTGTCTCGTAGAATGTAGCAAGGGCCCCTATCTTACAGCACCACGGCCCCTGTTTTGCAGCACCATGGTCTCAACCAGAACAGAATTTTCTAGTTCAAAGTTACGTTGAGGACAACCTTTGTGCGTGCTGGCTACGTTGTTTAAATATCCCCTGTCAGATTGTTCAAGTGCGTGCAGTTTTGTTTAACTGAAGGAGCGTGAGAAATTAAACCATGCTGAAAAACTGCATGCATTGCTTACACAGCAAAAAATGGAAGGTGCTGTATCCCAGCCACGATTTAACCCATTTTAAATGCGCCTTTCTTAATTTATTTATCACAAATAGTGACGATTACGCATGCGCTTGTTTGCCTTTTCAGATCGATAGCTCACAACAACCTGCAAGGCACGGTGCCTGGGTCCTGGGCAGCGTGCAAACTACTGGAGACCCTACACATCCAAGGGAACCCATCCATGTGCGGAGACATCCCTGCCACGCTCAAGGTACCAATCCGGTATTGATGTCCTGTGTGAGAGTGTGACTTGTATGTTGCTTTAGTTTGGGATCTCTGCCACACCAATGGTACCAATTTGTTATTGATTTTGATATTGAGGGTATTACATAGATCAGGGGAGGTAGCAAACTCCTACTGCGCTGAAGGAAAAAATGAAAGCAACAGAAAGAAAGGCAGCAAGAGGGGCGGGTTGGACGAAAAAAGAAGGCAAGGGGGGAGACCTAAGGAAAAAATGAAGGTCATTGAAACGCTTATTGTGGGTTGTGGCTTTTATGCAAGCCAGGAACGTTAAACAGTTCCGGCACCATGCTGCTTAAGCAGAAAAACTCCAGCCTTTTCTTTAACCGTTTAATATTAAAGACAGTCTTCCTTACAAGCCAATTCCCACCTACTTTTCATCTACACAGGCACACAAAGTCTCTGTCACAACGGATGACGGACAAGGCTCTGACAACCACCCGGTTGAGGCAGACAGCCTGGGCGAATGCCCTTGGGCTGTTGCAGGTGAAAAAACGTAAACGCCCTAATTTCCTTATTTTATGTGGGGAGTATGGTCTGCATTAACCTTGGTTCTTCCAGGTGGTCCCCAATCGAAGGAACGGTTTTGTAACCTGTCCTTTTTTTGAAAGGCGAGGTAAGAGAAAGAGGGTAGCTGTATCAAAGACTGCACTTCCTTGAAAACTGCATTTTCCAATACGCAGAGCAACTCCTGAACAAAACAGGAAAGCAGCCACCTTTTGCTGATGCTTAAAAACTGCATCTTTCCAATTCACAGAGCAAGCAACTCCTTGACAAAAAGGAAAACCAGTAATAAGCAACCTTTCTTTCTGATGCTGCACACACACATTCCATACAGCAGAAAACAAGCCTGTGAGAAGTCAATAGAACTAGGAGAGTGTCAGTAAGAGCCTGCAATCTGCTCCTGGCACGGCTATCTCATGACCAAGGCCCAAATACTATAATATCCTGAGAAGGTATGCAAACAACATGGCGAATATTTGTCTGTGCCAAAGTGATGTATATTTTCCTGACATCACAAAAGCAATAACAACCAGCGGTCATAGATCTCTGGTCAGCTGATGCAGGATGGCTCAGTGCAGATACTCGAAGTTCACGAGCCTGATCATTTGAGACCTGATTAAGGCCAGCAGTCAAAGATTCAGCTGACTAATACGTATCATGACATTTGCCTGTACGTAGCAAAAAAGCTCACGCATTCAAACAAATCTCAACAACAGCCCGTACTTACAAGACCCACAGCTCTCCAAATATCATAGCAGAAATCGATGACAACAATGGAGAAGCGTGGGTGTGACAGATTGCCAGCCATGTGTGTGTGTGTGTGTGCATACACTGCATGCCGTAATGTAAATGGTGCAGCATGCGGGAATTGCGTGACTGTGCTGCGCCCATCTAACAGAGCCCCACCTGTTCCCTGCATCCAACATTTCCAGCTTCAAGCCTGCTGGACTTGAAGGCATCGCTGACGAGCTTGGGCAGTAAGGAAAAGTGCGAACAGGCGGGAGGAGCTGAGGGGTTGTGCGCCACAGTCCTGAGGAGCTGGGTATGGGGGAGTGATCCTTGTGGCTTCCCTGCGTGGGAAGGGGTGAGCTGCGATGAGGTGAGGTGGCATTGGTGTGCCAAGTAGCTGGCTTCTGAATGGCGTATGTTTTGTTGCTGGTGTGTGTGTATGTGCATGTGCGTTTGTGTGTGTGTGCGTGTGCGTGTGTGTGTATGTGTGTGTTGTGTGTGTGTGTGTGTGTGTGTGTGTGTGTGTGTGTGTGTGTGTGTGTGTGTGTGTGTCTGATGCATTCATTGAATGCACGACTTCTTTTAAATACACACAAACACACACACGCACATACACAAGCTGATTTCTTCTTAATAGATGCCTACCTGCTTCTAGACGCTGCAATTTAAAAACTAACGCTCCAGCTGCGCGTGTGCATTCCAGGCTGGCGAGATCACGCATCTGGATCTGAGATCTATGGAACTGCACGGGAATCTGCCTCAGAAAGCTCCCTTTGGTCGCCTCAAGAGATTTGACCTCAGCAACAACCGGCTGTCAGGTATGTGTGCAGGTGCTTGAAATTTCTGATCAGCCAGCCAAATGTGTGTTTTGTGAAACGGGTGCTTTCCCAGGCACCTGTCTTGTCTCTCTGATTGATTTGTCGGTCTGGCCAGTAGAAATGACACGCATGACAGCGTACCAGCTGCACTTCCATTGCTGTTTCTGATGAAGCTCGAGCTGTCAAAAGCAAGGTGAGCACATAAAGTACCCCAATTCATAATGGATCATCCCAGCATTTCCTTACGTACTTAAAAGCCTCCCAATCATGCTTGATCTTTTTCTTCTGGGGGAGGAGGTTTGCAGTATCCGGTACCCAAGTGGCTCCTTTTTTCTTGATTTATGTAGGGAGTGATTTTTCACTGCCTGCGTAGCTTTTTCTTTTTCTTGCTGTGTTCTCACTTTACTTACAATCTCGTTATCTCCCCTACCTTGCCTCACAACAAGCAGGCATGCTGCCTCCTTTGTGGTCTGAGAGCCTGCATGTCCTCGAGTCCCTGGACCTTAGTGGCAACCAACTGGAGGGGAGCATACCTGCAGCCTGGGGTTCGATGGAGGCAGCACCTCAGACCACACACCGAGGCAAAGAGAAAAAGAAGGCTAGATCTGACGACAAGAAAAGCAGCGGAGGCCGTGGGCACATTGCTCTAGGGAGCTTGGGCCAAGGGCTAACAAAGATGGACCTATCTGGTAGGGCGGAGTGTGCTGAGAATGTGCCCTTGGTATCAGGAAAATTTGGTCGGATCTGTGTGAGCCTTGTCGGCTGAAAAGATGGACCCATCTGGTAGGGCGGAATGTGCTGAGGGTGACCCCGCATTAGATGTAGTATTTGGTCGGACCTGTGTGATGCCGCATCGGCTGAAAAAGATGGACCTATTTGGTAGGGAGTAATGTGCTAAAGGGGTGACCCTGCATTAGATGTAGTATTTGGTGGGATCTGTGTGATGCCGCATCGGCTGAAAAATATGGACCTATCTGGTAGGGAGTAATGTGCTAAAGTGGTGACCCTGCATTAGATGTAGTATTTGGTGGGATCTGTGTGATGCCGCATCGGCTAAAAAAGATGGACCTATCTGGTAGGGAGTAATGTGCTAAAGTGGTGACCCTGCATTAGATGTAGTATTTGGTGGGATCTGTGTGATGCCGCATTGGCTAAAAAAGATGGACCTATCTGGTAGGGAGTAATGTGCTAAAGGGGTGACCCTGCATCAGATGTAGCATTTGGTCGGATCAGTGTGATGCCGCATCGGCTGAAAAAGATGGACCTATCTGGTAGGGAGTAATGTGCTAAAGGGGTGACCCTGCATCAGAAAAGTTGGTTAGATCTGTGTGATGCTGCATCGTCTGGCAATGATAGACGTACCTGGAGAAATGTCCCTAGAGGGGGGACCCTGTAACGATTTGTCAGAAAGAAAATTAAACTACGCAGGCAGATTTGTCAGATTTGTTTGATGCGGCACGGGATGACAACAATAGACGTCTCTACTTAAAAAGAGTGCCTAGAAGGGTGACACTGCATCAGAAGGGTAGCCGAATCGATTTGATTCCATTAAACAACTGTGACCTTGAAATATTAATGGGGTTTACCAGAAACTTTACATGATTCATGATTGGTTTCTGCCACTGATCGCGTGTGAGCTGTTCTGTTGATGGCCTGTTTTACTTCTACACTTCCTGATGTTACTTTTGCGAAATGAATCATGATTGGTTTGTGCCACTGATCGCGTGTGAGATGTTCTGTGGATGGCCTGTTTTACTTCTACACTTCCTGATGTCACTTTGGCGAAATGAAGGTGCTGGGACAGCACTCACTCGGAAGTTGTAGTCAGGAAACATATGACAGGAGTAGGTTGGGACTGCTGATAGGACCCAAAATCCATAAAGCATTGCTGAGTGCTGCGGTAATCATCACTAATACCATCTCTGGTGCTCTGTCGGACCTCTCTGACTGGGCCTTTTTTGTCTGCTGGTAAAGGAGTTCTATGGTACTCGGTACCAAATTGGCTTTTGTTTCCTTATTTCATGTGGGGAGTGGTTTTCACTGTCAGCGTAGTTCTTCGTCTTCTTTCCATTACCTTTAAGCAGATGGTACAACCGCAAATACAAACTATATTATATAAAAATGGTACAACCGCATATACATCTGCAAGACAGCTTGATTTGTTCGTTCTACAGATGTATGTGCTCATCTACACATGGTGCCCATATGTTGGACGCTGTCGACTTGACCTACGATGAAATACCAGATCCGCGTTTTTTGTGTGTGCAGGCAACAAACTGCGTGGGAGGCTGCCATCTGATTGGACAGCGTTTAAAAAGCTGACGCACTTGTAAGTTGCTCCTGCTGGTTGTCTTCTGGTTGTTCTTTTATTTTTTTGTTCGTTCATTTGATTCCTGCCCTCCGAAACAATTCAGGGAAGATTAAGCGCGTAAACATGAAGATCAGTCAAGTGTCAAACTGATATAATCGGAATATGCTTGACCTTCTCGTACGCGTTTTGCCTTTCTTCTCGTCACCTTGGTTGTCCCCCCTACTTAATGTTATCGCTTCCAACCTGCCTCTCTTGCTTCCCTTTTATTTATCAATTTTCAGTGTCGTTTCAACCTCGTAGTAGGAAGTTTGCTATCTCCCCTGGACCCAAGTATATGCCATCATCAAAAACAATATGCTTCATCAATCGGAATTCATATGCCGCATCCTTAAGTCAGCATTGCCCTTTAAACATGTTTGCTGTGTACATGTATTGATTTGCAGCGAGATCGTGCAAGGATTTGTGTTATGCAAACACTTGTGTGATAAATGGCACAATGGAACGCGTTTGAGCCAACCCGTGTTATGAAAGCTTTCCAGGCAATGCATTTTCCATCACCGTAATATGTCAGCTGTCATTCGACCATGCAAGCGTGCAATGCTTTTCCTTCAGTGTAGGCCACAGTTGTTTGTCGTGTGGCAAAATGATGCCACAGTTGTTTGTCGTGTGGCAAAATGATGCCACAGTTGTTTGTCTTGTGGCAAAATGGTGCTATCTGTCAGCTGTGATCATACACTCAAACGTACAATCAATCAGTGTGTGTGTGTGTGTGTGCGCGTGTGTATGCGTGCGTGTGCGTGCGTGTGTGTGTGCTGCATTTGTTTGTCGTGTCGCAAAAGAGTGGAAACATTGATTACACAGCCACCTCTTGTCTGTGTGAGCTGTGCTGGATCACTCCGAAGCACGGCTGTGCAGATTCCCATCCCACTCTATTTTTAGACAGCGTGGCTTTTGTCCTACGTTTTTAACCGACGCCTTACAAATAATTAGTTGGACACATAATTTAATGCGCATGCACATTCACACTTACATGGTGAATCAACACACACGCTCGCTCTCTCACTCACTCACTCACTCACTCACTCACTCACTCACTCACTCACTCACTCACTCACTCACTCACTCACTCACTCACTCACACATTCATATACATTCATACATACAAGCGCGTGAGCGCACCCGCAAAAATGCACAAAGTCACATACACACAAACACGTGAGTGTGCCTGCACACATTTAAACACAGGTTACTCTACAACAATGATCTCCACGAAACGCGTGAGCTCGCCCGCAATCAATTACACACAGGTTACTCCACAACAATGATCTCCACGGCAGCCTGCCCATTTCTTGGGGCTCCGCCATGACCTCTCTCCAATCCCTCAGCCTTTTCGGCAACACACTTACAGGTAAAGGGTCAGTGGTACTGAGTGGCACTGACTCAGTGCTGCAGTCCCTGTTTTGGGGGTTAAGGGTTATAAGGTGCAGCAACTACAATAAAAAACTTTGATCATGATTTTGCTCAAAACCTTTTCATATATCCATCGGGTTAGTGTGTACTAATCACTGATAGATCTTTACCCATGTGAGCACAAAACATGCATCTGGACTGGTCAATAGTTCCATTTACTGCAGCCGCCTTCCTTAATTACACATTGGATCAATTTAGCACATGACCAGGTTAATGCTACTTCATCATTTCCCTGGTGCACACGAGAAACGAGCATCTAGGATGGTCAAGACTGCCATCTACTGCTGCCTGCCTTAACTAGCCACACACACACACACACACACACACACACACACACACACACACACACACCACACACACACAACACACACACATGGGCTTAACTCAGCAGTTGATCGGGATGATGCTACTTCATCATTAAACTGGTCCACACAAGAAAAAGAAGAAATAGAGAAAAAATGCAGGCAGTGAAAAACCACTCCCCGCATTTAATAAGGAAAAGGAGCCACAGTGTAAACAGGAAATGTGTTCCTGAAATGGTAAAACTGCCATCCCCATCAGTCCTCAACCCAAATGCTCATGCCCCTCATGTGTATCATAACCAAGTACAGCGCAGTTTGCGCAATGCTTCCCATCATCAGAAATTTAACCTAAACGCTGACTAAATATTAGGTGTAAAAAGGATGGTTCCCACAGCGCAAGCTGTGGCGAGACAGTTCTGACTGACATTCGGTTGCACTTGCCTCCAAGAACGTGAGTACTTCTGCAGCAGGCTGCAGAGTACTCTGCAGTTTACGCAACGCTTCCACCGGGCTCACACAGTGCTGCTTATGTGCAGGCAGCAATCATGGCCCAGGATTGGTTCGAAATCGCATCCCTGATTTTACTTGGCGCTTACATCACTGCCATGTTGTATACAGGGAACATGCTGCTGGGTGGTCAGACTTGACAGCTCTAATTGTAATCAATGTTCCCTGGCAGCCCTGATTGAAATTATTGGCCACATCAATTCGACGGTGCACACAGGGGACGTGCTTTTGAATTGATCTGAATGCTGTTCCTTTGAGTGTTATGCTAAATCCGCCACCCCATGCCACATACCACTCACGAGTCAGATTTGCCTGGTTCAAACATTGATTTGACGATATTGTCATTGCTGCGTTGCATACAGGGAAGCATACTGGGTGCCAAATTGCATACAGGGCTGCCGCTTCAGACCTTCTCTGGAGAGGTCTGACATGGCAGCCCTGTATGCAATTTGGCACCCAGTATGCGTACCTCGTATGCCATGCAGCGATGATGATATCGTCAAATCAATGTTTGAACCAGGCAGATCTGAATTGTGAGTGGTATGTGTAGGGTTGGCCAGGACCATATATACACGGTGTATATACAATGTTTCTGGCAGGGAAATCACCAAATATACGGTCATATACGGTGTATATATACGGTTTTGGCCAACCCTAGGTATGAGGCATGGGGTGGCAGATTACGAATACCACACATGACTAGGGTTGGCCAGAACCGTATATATACACCGTATATTTGGTGATTTTCCTGCTAGAAATACCGTATATACACCGTAAGATATGGTTCTGGCCAACCCTACACATGACCGCCGCAATGCACGCAGAATGCACGACCCTGGGTTTGTCCCAAAGGGCAGCCCTTGTGAAAATTAATGTTTGCATTACTCCCACGGTGCACACACAATGTTTGCATCACTCCCACGGTGCACACACAATGTTTGCATCACTCCCACGGTGCACACACAATGTTCGCATCACTAACACGGTGCACACACAATGTTCGCATTACTCACACAATGCACACACAATGTTTGCATCACTCCCACGGTGCACAAACAATGTTTGCATCACTCCCACGGTGCACACACAATGTTTGCATCACTCCCACGGTGCACACACAATGTTCGCATCACTCCCACGGTACACACACAATGTTTGCATCACTCCCACGGTGCACACACAATGTTCGCATCACTCCCACGGTGCACACACAATATGTGCATCACTCCCACGGTGCACACATAACGTGCGCATAACTCCCACGGTGCACAAACAATGTTTGCATCACTCCCACGGTGCACACACAATGTTCTATATGGGAGCGCTTCACGCCCCCTTGCTTTGGAACCTCAAAATAAATTTTCTAAAAAGGACTTGGCATGTCCACATTTCGCATCACTCCCACGGTGCACACAGGAAACGTGCCACTGGAGTGGTCTGAAATGGAAGCCCTGCGTGACCTCAAACTGCCCCCCTACCTGCTGATGGGCCACTCAGGGGGGGCAGATGATGTGCAGGGGCTGCTGCAATCAGTGATTGCGGATGTTAGGTATGAGTGTACGTGAGGATGCAGTCTGGTTGAGGCACACAGGGGGGGCAGATGATGTGCAGGGGCTGCTGCAATCAGTGATCGCGGATGCTAGGCATGATTGTGAGGCTCAGGTATGTCTGTGAAGATGTATATATGAATATGAGGTAAGGTCAAAGCGTGGGTTGAATGCTCCACCTGCTATCCAATATAGAGAGGACTTATTGCCTGGCTGAAAGCTGAGCGCTCAGCATAGTAGCCAGGCAATAAGTCCTCCCCATGTCGATTAATAACCTACCCCCCCTTTTCCTGTGTGGGGTTAGCCCCCTGGCATCAGTTTTCCCCCAGAGGCAGTGCTTGTTGGTTTGTGGGTTGTGGGTGCCAGGCAGTAGTGTGATCTGCATGCATGCATGACTTGGTTTGCACTGCAAGAAGGGGCTTGCTTTCCTACTTCCCCAGGAAGTCTCCTACATCAGTGTGTGTGGGTGGGTGGGTGTGGGTGTGGGTGTGGGTTTGAATGTGGGTTTGGGTGTGGGTTTGGTTGTGGGTGGTGGGTGTGGATGTGTGTTTAATGAATCCAATCTTTGACAATGCTCACTTCTAATCAATCATTGCTGTCGAGACTCAACCAATGTCTGCAACATCACATCAGCCACCTCCTCATCCTCTTGTATACATAAAAATGTATTCGTATGCCTGATTGCAGTCAGGAAGAGGGTGAGGACAACGACCGCACCCACGCACCTGACCCGCAACGGCAAGCGCCACATCGCAGTCTGCTACAAGCGCAGCAAACGCAGCAAACGCCTGGACCGCAAACCCAGCCTCCCAGCCCATCACAAGACTGCAGTTTAAGCCACATTGTCAATCGCACGGGCATCTTCATTTCTCTTTGCTCATCCTCTGTTGAGCCTGACAGTGCGGCTGACCCTGACGACAGAGCGGGCAGCACGCAAGGAGGTGGCAAGCAGCACTTTCAGAGTTTAGTGAGGGCCATGCAGCAGCAGCAGCAGCAGCAGCAGCAGCAGCAGCAGAAGCAGCAGCAGCGCGCCACTCGTGACGTCCGTCACGTGCCCCTGTGGCTGGCAGTCGTTGCAGGTGTGTGTGTGTGTGTGTGTGTGTGTGTGTGTGTGTGTGTGTTTGTGTGTGTGTGTGCTTGTGTGTGTGCTTGTGTGTGTGTGCTTGTGTGTGTGTGCTTGTGTGTGTGTGTGTGTGTGTGTTTGCGCGCAATTTGGTAGGTGGGTGTGATCCTTGTAAGGGTGCAGATTGGGTGAGGTTAGAGTTGAAAATGTCTTTTCTGTCGAGGTCTGAGGGCAGCATATTCAAACCCTGATCTTTCTTCCCCGGGCATGTGGGAACCACATGATTGTGTGCACGCATTCATGCTCGGTTGCGTGACAATAATGGATGGATGTAGTGGATGCCCTTCTACTTGCATAAACTCAGAAGCGCATGCAAGAATGAAGGCCACCCCTAACACCATGGGCAACAGGAGGCTCCTTCTGCTCCAGCCATCGCCATAATCAAAACACCCAGCCTGGCACACGCACACACACACACACACACACACACACACACACACACACACATACACACACACAAGCAATCTCCACAAAAGCTTCATTAATTTGCACACATATAGCAATCCAAGCATGCTCCTCATATGCCTCCATGGGTGCAGCAGCCACCGCCGTCTTCAACATGAGTGCAGGGTGTTTAATATGAGTGCGGTGGTTGCAAACACAAAAAGCTACTTACTAGAATCGGTCACTACTTAACTACTCAGTACCTACTTACTAGAATCAGTAGCCCTGCATTCCTGTATACTCCCAGATCACAAATTTGTTTTCCCTGGGCTGGTATGTGTCGTGCATTGTAAGGGAGGAATTTGTGCTTTCGGACAAGCACGCGCAATGTGCAGCTGTCACATTCACGCTCATGTGGGACGCTATGCAGCTGTCACTCACAATCGTATGGAATGTTTTGCAGCTGTCGCACTCAAAATCATATGAAGTGCTTTGCAGATGTCACTCACAATCGTATGGAATGTTTTGCAGCTGTCGCACTCAAAGTCATATGGAACGCTATGCAGCTGTCAATCACAATCGTATGGAATGTTTTGCAGCTGTCGCACTCACTGTCGCCGGAGCCGCCACAGCAGCCGCTGTCGCCGTGAACCTTACCCGCAAGTCAGCACGTCTGAACCTCATGCCTGGTCGGCAGACGCGCTTCAAGCTGCTGCCCACTGACTCAGTGCCAGGCACCCCCAATGCAGGTGAGCCTTGTCAGTGCCAGGCAGATCCAGTGCAAGTGAGCCTACTCAGTGGCAGGCACTCTAAATGTAGTTGATCTTACGCAGTGCCAGGTAGCATCAGTGCATATGAGCCTACTCAGTGGCAGGCACTCTCCCAGTGCATATAGATTTGCTCTAAAATTTGATCAATCCATCTGCTGAATCCATGCTCAATTTATCTCGATTTCCACTAACTACGTACTTTTTTTTGTGTGTGGACAAAGTGGGGCTTTAATCCCAACCAAATCACAGCTAGACAGAATTGAAGGAGCGTACACCAACCCAAACGTACGTAACACCGTCACTACACACGCAAAGGTACCCAACATGTGGGCATGCACTACCTAGCTCACATTGGGCTTGGTGTCTGCACGCAACACCGTCTCTGCACACACACACACACACACACACACACACACACACACACACACACACACACACACACACACACACACACACACACACACATACACATGAGTACACACAAACTCCAGATCGCACCAGCAGCACCAATCAGGTTCCGTCACCTGGGCACAATTTTCCTTTCCCTTGATAAAGCTGATCGATTATGGAAACAGCGAAATGTCTCTGAAAGCGCGCAGAACAGTTATTGCAACTCTGCTGGCCAGCTCTCGTACTTTTTACCTGGATCCCATCTTCTTAGCAGGGAAATGACCATAATTACATACTTTGTTATAGCAGGGAAATCACCATACTTACCCTAACCTTAAAACCCATACGGTCATATCCAGAGCATAGTTTATACACACAGTTTGGTCAGTCCTAAACACTAAACATTGTCCCACACCCAAGCCACCAGCTCTCACGAGCACCCTCAGCCAACACACCCTACAGTTGCACCCTACAAGACTGTACTTTGTTTTCCAATCCCTACATCATAAAAACCACCGTACCACACACAGGCCACCAGCTCTCACGAGCATCCTCTGTCACAGCCCCTGGAGGCACTCCCTTCCTCTTCTCCAACTCGAGCCCCCCCCCCAGCCCCCGTCCCTACACCTTCGCAACCCACCCCCCTGTCCGCATCCCCTTCACACACACATCCCAGCACATGCACAGCCCCCCCCCCAGCCCCTACTCCTCTGAACTCCACCCCCT
>Ga0307963_1002248_pt1:0-7500 | contig 15220 bp, 11 predicted proteins | sample OrgLakmetagen594_FD_201829 | JGI IMG/M metagenome (GOLD analysis project Ga0307963, IMG submission 201829) | Saline water microbial communities from Organic Lake, Antarctica - #594 | ecosystem: Environmental > Aquatic > Non-marine Saline and Alkaline > Saline | place: Antarctica: Organic...
TGATTACACAGCGTGTTTTGAGTCCGGCTTTCTTAGCAACCTGCGTTTAGTTACACATCCTGTTTGATTTCGCGGTCACCTGCAACAGCATGTGAGCTTTGATAACGATCTGAGTTTGATTACACAGCGTGTTTGAGTCCGGCGTTCTTAGCAACCTGCGTTTTGTTGTGTAGTTACACATCCTGTTTGAATTCGGGGTCACCTGCAACAGCATGTGAGCTTTGCTTACAATCTGGGTTTGATTACACAGCGTGTGCATACAATCATCAGAATGGATGGCTGTCAGCCGTACGTTTGTAATGTTGCTTTCCTAAAACAACACACAAAAACTGGCTGTGAAAAAGGCCTGTGTTTGGTATGTATTCAATTGTGCTTGCATTCATGTGTGTGGCTGTTAATCGACCGCCCGAAACCGTACTTAATACTGTTGAACAGTCTGCTTCAGTAATTGCTTTTGTGGGATGTCCTCAAGCTTATCATATTCTCGGATTCATCTTAAGGGTGACACCCCCGTGGCCGTACCCATGGCCGTACAGCCACAATCATTAAAAATAGATAGTTGTATGACAAGCCTGAACAAGTGTAAGAACATTTTGCACAATAATAGGGTACAAATTGTACAATGATAATTGCACAACAATAAAGTGCGCAGTGATGTGTACAAAAGATTTAAGCACCCGGCCAACCTGCCTGTCGTAACTCACTTTGGTGGTAATCCCTCCAAACTCTTTGGGGTTGGGCAGGTTGCAAAAGGCTGCACGAAGCGATTTGTATCTATACCTGCACGTGTGAGAAGTTTATGTGTTTATGTGTGTGGGAAAAGGGCATTGCGTCTGTGTGTGTGTGTGTGTGTGCACCTCCACCTGCACGTGTGAGGGGTTTATGTGTGGGGAAAGGGTGCCGTGCCTGCCTGTGTCTGTGTACCTCCATCTGCACGTGAGAGAGGTTTATGTGTTTATGTGTGTGGGAAAAGGGCGTTGCGTCTGTGTGTGTGTGTGTGTGCCTCCACCTGCACGTGTGAGGGGTTTATGTGTGGGGAAAGGGTGTCGTGCCTGCATGTGTCTGTGTACCTCCATCTGCACGTGTGAGAGGGTTATGTGTTAATGTGTGTGGGGAAAGAACGTTGCGTCTGTGTGTGTATCTCCACCTGCATGTATGAGGGGTTTATGTGTGTGGGGAAAGGGTTTCGTGCCTGCATGTGTCTGTGTACCTCCATCTGCACATGTGAGAGGTTTATGTGTTTATGTGTGTGGGGAAAGGGTGTTGTGTCTGTCTGTGTGTGTACCTCTGCAAGCATGTGGAAGGTGTATACACATATGCATATTTATGCGTATGTGTATGCAAGTGAGCACACACACACAGACGCACACACACACACGCAGTTACGTACACGCACGTACACGCACGCACGCACGCACGCACGCACGCACACGCACGCGCACACACACACACACACGCACGCACGCACGCACGCACGCACGCGCACACACACACACACACACACACACATACATACATACATACATACATACATACATTCAGAGTGACAGACCTATGGCATAGCTCTGGGGACTGGTTGGTCAAGCCCTGTGGGGGCCCAACTTCCATGGAAGGAGGAGCCACGTAAAAGCCACTCAGCTCGGCCACAGGGACCTCTACCTGCAGCGTTCGTGTGTATATATGCGTTCAATGGTTGAAGATGCTTCCATGTGTGTGTGTGTGTGTGTGTGCGCGCCTATGGTCTCAATTAAACCTCATTTTGATCTTCACTTATTTGTTTTCAGGCGCAAGTCAACCCTACGGTCTCTCTTCAGCGCTTGTGAATGTTAGTAAGAGGATGACCAATACGTGCCACCAATGCCAGTCCTACAATAGGGAGATCCTGGATAGTATAGAGCTTCACAGCAAAAGTCTAAAACTGTAATCCTTAGCAATGGTGTTAGGCTCCAGAGAGTAACACCTACTCAAGCCTCAAACCCTCTGTTGAGGTACATATCGATAGACTTACACACCATCTGTTTCGTGTTCCCTCTAGCTTCTGTTCTTTTTGTTTAGCCAGGTGTAGTTTCAGGATTTTTCCAAACTTCCGCTGAGATGCCCTTTGAGGCATATATAGCGATGTAACCTTACCTTACATTACACACCATATTTTCCCCTTTTGTTTAGCTAGGTGTGGTTACAGGCTTTTATCCAAGCTTCTGCTTAGATGCCCCTGAGGCATATATAGCAATGTAACCTTACCTTGCCTTACATTACACACCATATTTTCTACTTTTGTTTAGCTAGGTGTGGTTACAGGCTTTAATCCAAGCTTCTACTCAGATGCCCCTGAGGCATATATAGCGATGTAACCTTACCTTGCCAAACATTACACACCATATTTTCCCCTTTTGTTTAGCTAGGTGTGGTTACAGGCGCTTTTCCAAGCTTCCGCTCAGGTGACCCCTGAGGCATATATAGCGATGTAACCTTAAACACCATTGGCAAGCCAACGCGATTGCTTTTATTATGGGAGTGCTTCTGCACAGGGTTGTATGGTGTTGATCAAAAACCCCGGTTGTTGTGTACTGTGTTACTCAAAAAGGGAGGCCAAGATTAGGCGGCCGGGGAGGTCGCGGGATTGAGTCCGGTTGAGGGGATGGAAAGATATAAAGGCGGAATCGCCGCGTTTGCTACAAGGATGAGTCCAGGATTTGGCACCGGGGAGGCTCGCAACCTTGGGGGTAGAAGACTATCCTTAGCCTCCCTTCCGGTCTGATCCCCATTGACTTCATTTCCTCATTGTGGTGGAGGAGTTATACAGTACCCGATACCAAAGTGGCTCCTGCTAATTCTACGGTACCCGGTACCAAAGCGGCTCTTTCTCCTTAATTAATGCGGGCAGTGCTTTCACTGCCAGCAGAGTTGTTTTCTCTCGTTAGAACAGTCCATCATTGTTACAGCTTTTAGGACAGCTGATCAGCGCTGTGCTTCACCGATTCTTTTTTGCAATGGCACTACCGACGTCTGACTGCAACGGCACTACCGACATCTGCAATGGCACTACCGATGTCTGCGACGACACAACCGATGTCTGACTGCAACGGCACTACCGATGTCTGCAACGGCATTACCGATGTCTGCAACGGCACTACCGATGTCTGACTGCGACGACACAACCGACGTCTGTCTGCAACGGCACTACCGACGTCTGCAACGGCACTACCGATGTTTGCAACGGCACTACCGACGTCTGCAATGGCAATACCGACGTCTGCAACGGCACTAACGACGTCTGCAATGTCACTACCTACCGTTTTGAATCACTCTATGTCACTATGCGTTCGGAACCACTCCCAACAAGAAAGGTCGTAGAAATGATCTGCATACCTGGCACTGAAGGCACGCCCAGTTGATGGATCGGGAAATTGAATTATAATTTATAATGATAGGCATTGACTCATTCAGCGTTTTGTATAAGGTTGGCCTGAACCATATATACACAAGCTGTATGTGACCATAAGTTTGATGAGATCCTTGCAAAATATATCGTATATGCGTATATGTACACCGTATGAAATAGTTCTGGCCAACCCTAGCTTAACCCTGCACCAAAAGCGTGCTACTCAAGTACTGAAAGCATACAGTACCATACAACTCCTGCACCAAAAGCATACAGTACCATGCAACTCCTGCACCAAAAGCATGGAACTCCTGCACCAAAAGCATGCAACTCCTAATCCAAAAGCATACAGTACCATGCAACTCCTGCACCAAAAGATGTCCGACTGAGCAGACCTGTTTGATGCACCTCGATGACTATATGAACGCACTCTTAAAAATGTGGAGGAGGCAGAATACTTGAGGGTCTGTATTGCTGAATTCTGAGTCCTATTTAGCGCGTTAGAGATAGAAACATTTTGAGATATGCACTTGATAAGAGTGCAGAAGGCTAAGCACAGATCACCAGAGCAAACAGGCTAAGTACGCGAAAAAGGTTATTAAAAAATGCCCATGCTCTTGTTCCTGTGAGAGTCACACCGCGCCCCCATGCTCACATTCATGCTCTTGCGATTCCGTGAACCACATGGTGTGATTCCGTGAAGCACATGGTGTGATTCCGTGAAATACATGGTTTGATCGTGTGAACCCTATGGTGTGATTTTGTGAAACACATGGTTTGATTGTGTGAACCCTATGGTGTGATTCTGTGAAACACATGGTGTGATTGTGTGAACCACATGGTGTGATTCCATGAAACACATGGTTTGATTGTGTGAACCACATGGTGTGATCACATGAAGCCTACGTTATTTATTCACGCTCACTATCGCGTGAGAAACACGGAGCCCACACTCTGCATTCACGCTCTTGCTACTGCGTGAGGAACACGGAGCCCATGCTTTCCACTCACGCTCTTGCTATCGCATGAGAAACACGGAGCCCATGCTTTGCATTCACGCTCTCACTATCGCGTGAGAAACACGGAGCCCATGCTTTCCACTCACGCTCTCACTACATGGTCACTACACGCTTCTCACCACACGCTCTTGCTATCGCGTGAGGAACACGGAGCCCATGCTTCCCGCTCACGCTCTTGCTATCGCATGAAAAACACGGAGCCCACACTCTGCATTCTAGCTCTTGCTATCACATGAGAAACACGGAGCCCACACTCTGCATTCACGCTCTCACTACATAGTCACTACACGCTTCTCACTACACGCTCTTGCTATCGCGTTAGAAACACGGAGCCCATGCTTTCCACTCACGCTCTCACTACATAATCACTACACACTTCTCACTACACGCTCTCACTATCACGTGAGAAACACGGAGCCCATGCTTTCCACTCATGCTCTCACTACATGGTCACTACACGCGTCTCACTACATGCTCTTGCTATCGCGTAAGAAACACGGAGCCCATGCTTTCCACTCATGCTCTCACTACATGGTCACTACACGCTTCTCACTACACGCTCTCACTATCACATGAGGAACAAGGAGCCCATGCTTTCCATTCACGCTCTCTCTACATAATCACTACACGCTCTCTCTACATGGTCACTACACGCTCTCTACATGGTCACTACACGCTTCTCACTCCATGCTCTTACTCCATGGTTGTACAGCAATGCACCAAAAAGCACGCTGATAGCCCAAACGAAACATGCCTGGATCTCAAATTGTGCAACCAATCCACTAAACAGCACGCTGATAGTCCAAACAAAGCATGCCCAGATTTCGGGTTGTGCAAGCAATGTACCAAAAAGCATGCTGATAGCACAAACAAAACATGCCCAGATTTCCCTCCCTGTTACTGTGGTAATACAGAAATAACGCAGACAAAACATACTTGAGTCTTTTCTTTAATAATAGAGCAGGAAAAGCAGCCCAGGTTTCTACGTTTTCTCTATCAGCGCTAGCAAGACGTGCCCAGATTTTGATAACCGGTCAGCGCAAACAAGTTTATGCCCATATTTTGATTACCGTGAGGTCTCCAGAAGCGCCGGATGCAGAGAAAGACAGACGCTGCTGATCCTGGTTCATGAGCAAATCCACATCACCACCAGGCCACTCCAGGTCCTCCACCACCTCCTTCAGCATTGACCCTGTGAACGAGTTGTGCGTGCGCGCGCGTGTTTGTGTGTGTGTGAATGTGTGTGCGTGTATTCATGCGCTGTGTGTGTGGTGTGTGAATATGTGTCCGTGTTTGTGTGCGTGCGTGTAAGCGCGTCAATTGCCATCAAGAATAGGCCAACAGGTCGAGTAAAATAAATAAAATTCTTTCTCCAGTGTCCATCTCTTCGCCATTCCTCGTTTCACTGTTGTTTGAACATTTTGTGCAAGTTGCTCACCTTTCTCACACCTGCTGTATGTCAATGCAGCAAATAAGTAGGGTTAACCAGAACCGTATATACACATTGTATATGACCGTATGTATGGTGATTTCCCTGCCAAAAATACCGTATATACACCGTATATACCTATAAATGTAAGATTCTGGCAACTCTTACAAATAAGACATAAGGGACACAGGAGGATAAGGGACACAGGAGGCGCAGTCTAGATGTCTAGGTCATATAAACTTCATTTTCTACCATTTGTGTAGTTTATGAAGCAGGAGCCTATAAACTCCATTTTTCTACCATTTGTTTAGTTTATGAAGCAGGAGCATATAAACTCCATTTTTCTACCGTTTGTGTAATTTATGAAGCAGGAGCCAGACAGTCCAATCGTTGTAAACATTTATTTAAAATTTCACCTTTTTATTACAATTGACATTTACCTTACAAATGAATAATCTAAGTAAAACCTTTAAATTTAAATCTGCGGGACCAGCCTCCCCAACAGAGCCTTGAAGGAAAAAGGGCCACGCTTTCAGCTTGCACAATTAGAGCATTAACCATCTTTCCCACCCCATCAGCTTTGTAATCATAAGCGAGTGCTCAGGCATTGCAAGGTTTTGAGGTTGCAACATTTCCCCCTCCGCCTTCTGCAACCATCTCATGTGGTGGAAAGGACTGAAAGCATAAATCTGGTCTCGCGCTCTGTGTGTGGAGTTCAAAATTAGGGTTGGCCAAACCGTATATACATGCCGTATATTGCGAATAATCCCTGCGGTGAAGACCATATATACGGCGTATATATACGGTTTCGGCCAACCCTATTCAAAACACACGCTGCATTACTGGTGGGTGCCTCAGGGGGGTGGGAGCCTTAGAAACTTATTCGCGATCACTAACCTGCTAGACATAAAACAAAAATATTGTGGACTGATGAACTGAATGACGGAAAAGGAGCTGCTTGAATCAACAGCAGCAGCAAGTTTTGAGTAAGCAGCACTGATTATAGTGGACAGAGCAACATGTGGAGATTGCTTGATTTTTCACCCTTTGTTGCCACCAATCCACCATCACATTATCACCTCTTACTGCTACACCTCGGCTGTGTGAGAAAGCAAAGGTACAAAAGCTGCGCCAAAAGCAGCGAGACATTACCCTGTTTTTGCCATTAACCATTTGTTGTGCAAAAGGAACACTCACCATGAGCAGTATATCATTCTCCATCAAAGCGGTATATCATTCTCCATCAGCGGTATGTCATTCTCCATCAAAGCGGTATTTCAATCTCCATCAGCGGTATATCATTCTCCATCAGAGCGGCATTTCATTCTCCATCAAATGTCACCTTGAATGAGGAAGTAGGAGTCAGGGCTGGGCCAAAAATCTGTGAGGCCTTGGCTGCCGGGCAGCGAGCAAAGCACACGCATATGCACCATGAGCAAAGCAGTCTATCATTCTCCATCAAAAGTCACCTTAAATGAGGAAGTAGGAGTGAGGGCAGCTGCGCCAAAAAAGCTGTGAGGCCTTGGCTGCCGGGCAGCAAGCAAAGCACACGCATACGCACCAAGAGCAAAGCAGTACTTCATTCTCCATCAAAAGTCACCTTGAATGAGGAAGTAGGAGTGAGGGCAGCGCCAAAAATCTGTGAGGCCTTGGCTGCCGGGCAGCGAGCA
>Ga0307963_1002248_pt1:12500-15220 | contig 15220 bp, 11 predicted proteins | sample OrgLakmetagen594_FD_201829 | JGI IMG/M metagenome (GOLD analysis project Ga0307963, IMG submission 201829) | Saline water microbial communities from Organic Lake, Antarctica - #594 | ecosystem: Environmental > Aquatic > Non-marine Saline and Alkaline > Saline | place: Antarctica...
GTTGCGCGCATTGCAAGGGATCTGAATGGTGATCCTCTTCTTAAGCAGGGAACTAGGTTTAAATTCGTGTTCTGTGTAGACACAAGCATTGCGTAAGCGAAAATTCTTCTTCCCTCTCTTCGGCTTGGTACCTAAATGTGATGTGCTCTCTATTTTGTGTAATCTTGAAGGCAGTCACAGCATGGTTTGTGCAGGCAGGCGCTGATAAACGGTGGCTTTATATCGCCTAACACCGTGTGGCATACTCTGTGCTAAATGCAGGTACATAGAATCGCTTGTGCAGGCGCAAAGTGTGGCATACTCTGTGCTAAATGCAGGTACATAGAATCGCTTGTGCAGGCGCAAAGTGTGGCATACTCTGTGCTAAATGCAGGTACATAGAATCGCTTGTGCAGGCGAAAAGTGTGGCATACTCTGTGCTAAATGCAGGTACATAGAATCGCTTGTGCAGGCGAAAAGTGTGGCATACTCTGTGCTAAATGCAGGTACATAGAATCGCTTGTGCAATCGCAAATAGACAGCGGCATTCCCTCTGATCGTATCCTGATAGGCGGATTCAGGTAAGATGATGCTCGATCTGCAGGTAGTTTAGCGATTGCACAACTTTTTAAGCAATGGGCCAAGATAGTGAAAGGTACACAATACACAATAGGGTTGTTCGGTTTATAGTTATGCTTACAGAAGGACGTGAAAAACGTGGTCCTGACTGAGACAGTCGGTGGAAACAGTATGTGTAAATAATTTAATATTTTGAACAGCTTCAAAAGGCATTAACGTATCTGGCAGAAAACACTACAAATTCAACTGTTACGTTATGCCCTGGAATTCCTTCCTTCAAATATTTGACCTTTAACATATTGGGTTTTTCTAGCTTTACCTCGCTCACGCTAGCTTTTCTGTGGTACTACAACCAGGGCGGGGCCATCGCATTGCTCATGCTTGGATCTTGGATCCAACACGAAGCTGACATTTTCACCCCCTTCTTACTTTCCATCTCTCTCTCTGTCTGTCTCTCTCTCTCTCTCTCTCTCTCTCTCTCTCTCTCTCTCTCTCTCTCTCTCTCTCTCTCTCTCTCTCTCTCTAACTCTCTAACTCTCTCTCTCTCTCTCACACACACACACACACACACACACACTTGTGTTTGCTGCTCTTTCTTACTGCAGCCAGGGTGGGACCACACACACACACACACACACACACACTTGTGTTTGCTGCTCTTTCTTACTGCAGCCAGGGTGGGGCCATCGCGTTGCTCATGCTAAGATCCAACATGAAACTTGCAGGGGTTCTGGGTGAGTTCTTGCTGACGCTGCGTGACTTTTGTTCGTACCATGAAATATCATCCACCTGGATCCCTGTGCCTAAGTTTAAGGCAAACTCCTGCTCGTACACTGGCACACACACACACACACACTCACACACACTCACACACACACACACACACTCACTCACTCACTCACTCACTCACTCACTCACTCACTCACACACACACACACCCACACACACACACACACAAACACACACACACACTCACTCACTAACTCACATACACACACACCTACCGGGCGTCGCTGTGTCGCACCTAAAACGACCAAAAAGTGACACAGTGGCGACATGTCGCGACTAATGGTTACAATGGTTACAATGGGGGGTGACCTTCAGCCAGGTTGTTTGGCTGATCGGCTGCTGACTGGTCTCGACTAATGAAATCACGAAATCACTGACACGCAAGTATACATACACGCATATACATCTGAAGCCACACCTGCAAACATGTACACAAAAAAACACAAATGCACCTATACGTGTTTACCCTATACGAATGCATACATACGCCTGTGAGCACAAATGCATACATACCGTTGCATGCACAAGCATGATACGTGCCACAAGTCATAGCAATTAGCCTTCCCTTTTTAACGCAACAAGCCATTGGACGCTCTTAAAGTCTAGCCTCTCCTACTAAGACGCAGCAAAGAAAAGCCAGAAAGTGGGCAGCTGAGGCCGTTATGCAGTTCACACCAAGTGCTTTTGCACAGACAGCATCTGAACACGTCTGACTTGGTTCCTGGCTAGGGTTGGCGAACACGTCTGACTTGGTTCCTGGCTAGGGTTGGCCAAAACCATGTATATACGGTGTATATACGGTATTTTTTGCAGGGATTCGAACAAATATACGGACATAGGTATAGGTTTCCGGCCACTCTATTCCTGACATTATGATCTCCATGCTTGCCAAATGCAGGCATGTCGACATACATGCCACTGTCAAAAGAAGAGACCGTGATTTCATCGGAGAACACAGCGACGCCCATTTTGATTTGCCATGGGGACCAAGACCAAGGGGTGGGTTCAAAGACTGGCGCGGCCGTGGAAGCATACAAATTTATTAGTGCAGCTATCGATCTTTTTGATTGATTTATTTGTTGGGACCTATAGGTTGAGCAGCCATGCCAGGCTGGAGGCCTTTGTAATCCAAACTAAACAAAGACTGGCGCGGCCATGGAAGCATAGGAAGAAGGAAACGAAAGAGAATGCAGACAAAGTAGACACTTCTGTAGAGTTGGCCAGAACCGTTTATGTATGCACCGTATATGTCCGTATATTTGATTAAATCCCTGCAAAAAATACCGTATGTACTCCGTATATATATATGGTTATATTATATGGTATATATATTTGCCGTATGTACTCCGTATATATGCCGTATGTACTCCGTA
>Ga0307963_1002250_pt1 | contig 15217 bp, 14 predicted proteins | sample OrgLakmetagen594_FD_201829 | JGI IMG/M metagenome (GOLD analysis project Ga0307963, IMG submission 201829) | Saline water microbial communities from Organic Lake, Antarctica - #594 | ecosystem: Environmental > Aquatic > Non-marine Saline and Alkaline > Saline | place: Antarctica: Organic Lake...
CATTCTTTTCGCTTAACACACACACACACACACACACACACACACACACACACTGTGCGCTTGAGCACATTGCATACATCGGTGATCTTGTGCGCATTGCCACGAGCAACGACGGACTCCCATCACTTGAAAGGGTGCACACGTCGATGCGAAAGTGAAAGCTTCAAGGTGATTGCGCACTGACCATTGGGACCACGTGTGCTGTCTTGCAGTTTAGACAAGTATGGATTACAAAGGCATATAATAATCTGATCCATAATGATCTGAAAGGCATCCTTGATGATATCTTGTAGTTTAGACCAGTATGGATTACAAAAGCGTTGCAAAGCTCAAGAAGGTCGCTCAACTGTGAGGACGAGGTAGGAACTCTCAAACTCACAAAACCAAGTAAAAAGCTGAGCAAATCTGTCCGGTAAAGCGTCTACGTCTCAATGTGTGAGACGTAAGAAATGAGACTGAGGGCTGATCCATTGCTTCATACTTCATACTTCACAGTAAGCACCAGTAGTCTGGCCATACCTACGGTATACACCAGCATTCAACCAGCACAGTGGCCTGGCCATACCTACATACATTGTCTGGCCATACATAGTCTAACCATACCTACGTACATAATCTGGCCATACCTACGGTATACACCAGCATCCAACCAGCACAGTGGTCTGGCCATACCTGCATACATTGTCTGGCCATACATAGTCTAACCATACCTACATACATTGTCTGGCCATACCTACGGTATACACCAGAATTCAACCAGCACAGTGGCCTGGCCATACCTACATACATTGTCTGGCCATAACTACGGTATACACCAGCATTCAACCAGCACATTGGTCTGGCAATACCTGCATACATTGTCTGGCCATGCATAGTCTGACCATACCTACATACATAGTCTGGCCAGACCTACGGTATACACCAGCATTCAACCAGCACAGTGGTCTGGCCATACCTACATACATTGTCTGGCCATGCATAGTCTGGCCATACCTACATACATAGTCTAGCCATACCTATGGTATACACCAGCATCCAACCAGCTAGCACTGCAGCAGCAACCAGCACAGTATGCACTAGTAGTCTGGCTATACCTGCAGTAGTCTGGCCACAGTACATTATACACCAGCATTCAACCAGCCAACACAGCAGCAGCAACCAGCACAGTATGCACTAGTAGTCTGGCTATACCTACAGTAGTCTGGCCATAGTATATTATACACCAGTATTCAACCAGCTAGCACAGCAGCAGCAACCAGCACAGCATGCACTAGTAGTCTGGCTATACCTGCAGTAGTCTGGCCATAGTATATTATACACCAGCATTCAACCAACGAGCACAGTGCATCGTATCCTGTATACTGTATACTGCACTGTATACTGTATACACCAGTGGTCTGCCATACTACCGAGGAGGTTTGTAGCATGCTGGATAAAATTTGTCAGCTTCATGCTCTTTGAGTACACTGCCCTTTGAGTACACTGCCCTTTGAGTACACTGCTCTTTGAGTACACTGCCCTTTGAGTACACTGGTCTGCGCACTGATGAGACCTATGTTACAGTAGTCTGGCCATACTTTAGTACAAACAAGGAAGACATGCAAGTCTTCTGCACCTGTGACACACACACACACACACACACACACACACACACACGCGCACACACACACACATGCGCACACGCATTCACACGTACACACACATACTCACACACACACACGCAAGCAAGCAAACACACACACTCACACGCAAACAAACACATACGCATAAACATGTGCACACACACCCCTATTCTACAGAAACACAGGTCAGGGCAGTACAAAAGCACAGGAGGCAATTGTGAAGGAAGCGCACACACAAACACACACCCTTAAACGTACACACACACACATACATACACACACGCACACACACAACCTTATATTCTGAGCACGCACAGGCCAGAGCAGCGCAAGTACAGGAGGCAGCGTCAAAGGAGGCGAAGGTTCAAGAGCAAAACCAGGTGTGTGCACTGTGTATGTGTGTAAGAGTGTGTGTGTGTTCCTGCACAATTGAGGGCTGCGTTATGTTTAGGGTTTGCAAGGACCGTATCTACACATCGTGCATCGTAATAGTACTCATCAATACTACGCCCACACGCATGACCGCATGCATAATGGATCTCTTTCTGAAAGCACCGTGTACTCATCGCACATGGCTGCATGCGAGATGGATCTCTTGCTGAAAACACCGTGTAGTCATCGCACATGGCTGCATGCAAGATGGATCTCTTGCTGAATACACCGTGTAGTCATCGTTCATGACTGCATGCATAATGCATCTCCTGCTGAAAACACCATGTACTCATCGCACATGACTGCATGCATAATGCATCTCTTGCTGAAAACACCGTACACACACCGTACATACCTAAACATATATGTTTCTGGCCAACCCTAGATATGTTCGACGCGCTTGCGTGAGAGCTGTGTGACGTTTGAGCTGTGTGACGTTTGAGCTGTGTGACGTTTGAGCTGTGTGACGTTTGAGCTGCGTCCATGAGCTGTGATGTGAAAGCGGTGCGTAGACCTGTGGGTTGTTCAGTTCGCTGTGATGAGAAAGCAGTGCGTAGACCTGTGGGTTGTTCGATTTGCTGTGATGTGAAAGCGGTGCGTAAACCTGTGGGTTGTTCAGTTTGCTGTGATATGAAAGCGGTGCGTAGACCTGTGGGTTGTTTAGTTCGCTGTAATGTGAAAGCAGTGCGTAGAGCTGTGGGTTGTTTAGTTCGGGGTTCGGTCAAAGTTTCGGGTTGTGGGCGTTCACGCATTTTATCATACCCTTTCTCCGAAACAAGACGAGCTGAAAAACCCTGAGGTCTGTGTAATAGTATTGTGTGTGTAATAGTACAACCCTGAGGTCTGTGTAATAGTACTTTGTGCGTAATAGTACAACCCTGAGGTCTGTGTAATAGTACTGTGTGTGCGTAATAGTACAACCCTGAGGTCTGTGTAATAGTACTGTGTGTGTAATAGTATAACCCTGAGGTCTGTGTAATAGTACTGTGTGTGTGAAATAGTATAACCCTGAGGTCTGTGTAATAGTACTGTGTGTGTGTAATAGTATAACCCTGAGGTCTGTGTAATAGTACTGTGTGTGTAATAGTATAACCCTGAGGTCTGTGTAATAGTACTGTGTGTGCGTAATAGTATAACCCTGAGGTCTGTGTAATAGTACTGTGTGTGTAATAGTATAACCCTGAGGTCTGTTTAATAGTACTGTGTGTGTGTAATAGTACAACCCTGAGGTCTGTGTAATAGTACTGTGTGTGCGTAATAGTACAGCCCTGAGGTCTGTGTAATAGTACTGTGTGTGTAAGAGTACAACCCTGAGGTCTGTGTAATAATACTGTGTGTGCGTAATAGTACAACCCTGAGGTCTGTGTAATAGTACTGTGTGTGTAATAGTATAACTCTGAGGTCTGTATAATAGTACTGTGTGTGTAATAGCAACCCTGAGGCCTGTGTAATAGTACTGTGTGTGTGTAATAGTACAACCCTGAGGTCTGTGTAATAGTACTGTGTGTGTAATAGCAACCCTGAGGTCTATGTAATAGTACTGTGTGTGTGTAATAGTACAGCCCTGAGGTCTGTGTAATAGTACTGTGTGTGTAATAGTACTGTGTGTGTAATAGTACTGTGTGTGTAATAGTACGGTGTGTGTAATAGTACGGTGTGTGTAATAGTACTGTGTGTGTAATAGTACTGTGTGTGTAATAGTACTGTGTGTGTAATAGTACTGTGTGTGTAATAGTACTGTCTGTGTAATAGTACTGTGTGTGTGATAGTACTGTGTGTGTGATAGTACTGTGTGTGATAGTACTGTGTGTGTGATAGTACTGTGTGTGTGATATTACTGTGTGTGTAATAGTACTGTGTGTGTAATAGTACTGTGTGTGTGATAGTACTGCACGCATGCATACAAGCAGCGTTGTTAGGAAACACTGTGCCATATGAATGCCTACAATCAGCGCGGTGACTAAATTTGTGTGCTGTGACTTTAATAGGCTGTTCAAACCTGGTTTGGTTTCAGAGGATGATCAACTCACCACACACTCATGAGTCACCGCACACTCATGAGTCACCACACACTCTTGAGTCACCACACACTCTTGAGTCACCGCACACTCATGAGTCACCACACACTCATGAGTCACCACACACTCATGAGTCACCACACACTCATGAGTCACCACACACTTTTGAGTCACCACATACTCATGAGTCACCACACACTGTTGAGTTACCACACACTCTTGAGTCACCACACACTAATGAGTCACCACACAATTTTAAGTCACCACACACTCTTGAGTCACCACACACTCTTGAGTCACCACACACTCATGACCTTTTTGATGGTAAATGGAAAGGAGGGAAGGCTGTGCTTGTAGTTTCAAGGTAGGGTGACATCTATAGCCCATACTTGCAATCCATGCTTACCTGGTACCATGATTCGTGGTGACAGCGCTATGTGCTATATATGTAGGGTTGGCCAGAACCGTATATATACACCGTATATGACCGTAAATTTGGTGATTTCCCTGCCAAAAATACCGTATACACACCGTATATATATATGGTTCTGGCCAAACCTACGCATATGGTTGACCCATACCGTACTGCCGCATAAGGTTGGCCAAAATCATACACACGTACGTATATACAGTGCATACACGGCATTTTCAGCTGCGGAAATCCCCATTAATGCGGACATATACGGTGCACACATACGGTTCTGGTCAACCCTACTGACTGCCACAGGAACGCTTTCAAGCCTGGCTTCGCAACAAGCACGCCAAACGAGAAGAAGAGGTGCGCCATTGTCGTGTCCAGGCCTTTCTTTCAATCCTTTTATTGTATTCAGGTGTCCTTCTTGCTTTGGGGGAGACCCTGCAGCATTGTGTGTGGTTGTGTGTGTGTGTGTGTGTGTGTGTGTGTGTGTGTGTGGTGGTGTGCAAGCAGCTTATGATTGATGTTTGGTCTAATTCTAGTATGAACAAAAGAGCAGGGCTGCTGGGTATGCTGTGGTATTGGCATTAGAGAGCCGGCTGTACCATGTATGCATGGTCTGGCGACCAAAAAAAGCAATCTTCTCTAACTCATGAGGCTCTCCGTTTCTCTGGCAATAAAAAAGCCCTATACATATTGTGCTCTAGGATTACAAGGGTTATTGGCACCAACTACTTAATTGGGACGTCAATGTACTGTTGGAAATGTTTGGAGAATGGACTACCCAATCGGGACGTCAATGTGCTGTCGGAAATGTTTGGAGCACCAACTACCCAATGGGGACGTCAATGTGCTGTTGGAAATGTTTGGAGCACCGACTGCCCAATGGGGACGTCAATGTGCTGTTGGAAATGTTTGGAGAATGGACTGCCCAATTGGGACGTCATTGTGCTGTTGAAAATGTTTGGAGCACCGACTACTTAATGGGGACGTCATTGTGCTGTTGGAAATGTTTGGAGCACCGACTGCCCAGTGGGGACGTCATTGTGCTGTTGGAAATGTTTGGAGCACCGACTACTTAATTGGGACGTCAATGTGCTCCTTCCTGCAAAATTTTCATATATGGACTATGTCAACGCATGGGCTCTGCGCGTGTGTGTGTGTGTGTGTGTGTGTGCGTGTGTGCGTGTATGTAACCACAGGGGGTAACAGCCTCCCTCAATCATGTGACCATTACTACTGTATTATCGCCACCAGCAAGGCTATATTTTGCATTTCAGTGCGTGGTTGAAAGAGTCAAATGAAAGCATTGCAATTCATTTGAGGCAAAAAATTATCTTTGAGCCCCAGCTTGCTAGTCTGTCGATTAACGATATCATACCCTACCGTACTCATCCTGAATCCCAAATTGCAGGAATTTTTGATCAAATCCCCACAACTCCTCGCACCCCAAAGACATCAAAAAATGACTGAATGTTAAGATGCGTCAAAAAGACTGTAGGACAAAAATGACAGGCATACAGGGTGTTGTAGGAAAGGTAGATTAAAGTGTGTGGGGTTCAGACCCAGTGGGCCTCGGTGCTGCACATTTGGCTGGAATTTTGGCTGCACATTTGGCTAAATTATGGCTGCACATCTGGCTGCATTTTTGGCTGCACATCTGACTGAGTTTTTGGCTGTACATCTGGCTGGACTTCTAGCTGCACATCTAGCTGAACTTCTGGCTGCACATCTGACTGAGTTTTTGGCTACACTTCTAGCTGCACATCTAGCTGAACTTCTGGCTGCACATCTGGCTGCACATCTGCCTGCACTTCTAGCTGCACTTCAGAATTGTATATTTTACCCCAGCAAGTTCAAAGCATGGCAGCCTTAGTCCCCAAAAGACAGCAGCACAAATGACAAATCAAGCCATCGTGCTTGTACTGATCTGTGTTTGGAAAGTTAAAAAATGGCCTTCTCGGTACCCTAGTAAAGTCTGTTCTGTGTACTGGTCTGTGTTTGGGGATGTAAAAAGTTGGCCTTTTCAGCAACCTGAATGAGTTGTTATCTCCAACAGAAAAGGCTGACATTCAATGACTGCCCACCTGCTGAGTTAATTGACTTTTTTGCGCTGACCAAGTTCATGCTTAACGCAGCTGAGTCACTGCGGCATCTGGCAGGGATGTGTCTCTGTAAAACAAGGCCTGCATCTAGCAGGGATGTGTCTCTGTGAAACAAGGCCTGCATGTCGTCATGGCTGTCAGGCATGTGCCCCCCCCTGGTACCCCCCCAATCCGCAATTTTTGACCTTGACTATTTCCTGATACAGTTTGGCCAAAGGTAACCCCTACTGTAAGTTCAGTTTAGTATGGATTACAAAGGCCTCCAGCCTGGCATGGCTGCTCAACCTATAGGTCCCAACAAATAAATCAATCAGGTAACCCCTACTGTATCGTGTTGACGAGTTTAACTTGTAGATAAACAGGCAAATGTGTAGGGTTAGCCAAAACCGTATACGCACACCGTGTGTGACCATATGCTTGGTAACGTTCCTACTACCAACATACAGGCACTGGCTGGGCTAAATGCCCACCGGGGTTGGTGTGGGAAAGGTTAAAATATTGAATTACAGGGTCCGGGGTTACCCAGGGTTACATTTAATATTTCTGAAATTTGGGCACCGGGGTGAGTACGGTAAGGTACGGTAACTCAATGAATACCCACAGCATTATGTAATGTATGTATGTGGGGTTCTGGACAACCCTACAAATATATGCCATGAGCATGTCAGCCCTTTCTGGGAGGGGTTTGTCCCTTTTGGTAACTTTTTAATAAAATTATGCCCAAGTTTTGTCCAATGGTTCTTCACTTTGCCTAATAATAATACTTTCAAATTTGTCCAATGTTTTATTCACTTTGTTGCCTTTAGGAGGCAATGAAACAGATGCTGACCTTCGCCTTGATCGCACGCTCCTTAGTTGCATTGCGACATGAATCCTTTTTTGTGCTCGAGCACACTGACAAGGACATCAAGCATCCAAGCCGGGTCCTTTGTCGTTGCACGCACTGCGACGTGAGTCATTTCTGCACTCACACACACACACACACACACACACACACACACACACACACACACACACACACACACACACACACACACACACACACACACACACACACACACAGATACACCAAGTAAAGCACATCATGCATCCGAGCTATCCACCGAAACAAGGAGGAAGACCTCCTGAAGTGCTGGCAAAGAAGGAGCAGTCGTGGCAACCCCCAACTCCTTTCCAGCAAGACGCGTGGAGGCTCATCGAAAGGATCAAGCTCTCCAAGCGCCCGGGATTAGTTGCTAATGTCTGATGATGATGGTTGGATGTGAGCGCATATGGGACAGCTGCACATTTCTACCAATTGTATTGTTTTCTGTCGGACTTGTTTGTTCCTGTCCGCAAAAAGCAACGCCTCTGATGGATTGTTTCTCTTGCTGCCCCTGTCCTTTTTTTGAATAACACAAGTGCTGTGTCTAGCAGGCAAAAGCAAGAAAAAGGATGGTTGGGGGGGATAAAGCGACATCTTGCAGCAAGCAGTCCCCACACAGCTCACATTTCTTTCACGTCAGTCCCAAAAGGGTATTATAACACTTAAGGCATTGTGATTTGTATCACTCCATGAAAGCAGGGGAAATTTTAGGTTACAGTGGTTACAATATTCAGGGGTATTTATAGGGTTGGCCAGAACCATATACCAGTATATTCAATGTATACATATGGTGTATACGTGGTATTTCCGGCAGGGAAATCACCAAATATACATGCATATATACGGTTCTGGTCAACCCTAGGTAATTAGATTACAATGGTGGGATTAAGGATAGCTGCAAAAACCTAGTGGTCCGTGGTCAGACCTTTTTACAAGGGTTTACAAAAAATATATCAGTCAAGACGTGCAACTGCTAGCTGGTCCGTGGTCAGACCTGTTTAGTGTAATTTAGTTCGGATTCTTACGAAAGGCATTCACGCTTGGGCAAATACCTTCTCTGTGTTTCATCTCTTTTTGGTATGACAAAATGAGATGCTGAGTGGCTCCAAACCCCCATAATAGGGTTGTTTTCTAATCCATGCCGGAAGTGTCCACGCCATGACGGGAAACATGCATCAGAAAGAAGGACGTTTTGGCACTTGAACTTATCAGCGTAAAAAATAAGGCTCATTAATTTTGGATGTCACGGAGATCCGTACTCTGTGAGCTGAAGGGAACCGTTCAGTGTTCCCATATTCCTATTGCAAAGAATTTTCTCCTTCCCTGTGATGGCTGAGTTTTGCTACATGGTCTTAAATAAAGAATAAGGAAAGAAGCTCAGATAGTGTAATAAACACTTCCGGCATGGAGAATAAAGATAAGGAGTTTTTCAGTGGGGGGCAGGAGGCAGAAGCCTGCACACCAGGAATATTACTCATGTATTTGCGGGGGTTGTGTTTGATGCCTCGCCTCGTCTGAATAATTTTGGTTGCGGACCTGGTTGCATGTATACACATTTGTTTTTTCACGAGTGCTGTGGTATGTAGACCAGTAACTCCGAGGCTGTGGAGTGGATTCCTTGTGCGGCTGCTGTAAATGATGCCTGTTGCTCCTAGCAGGATGGTGTGGAGGGTTTTGCTGTGTCCGAGTAAGCAAGGCAATAGAAGCTTATGTTGTTCTCGTGCCTTTTCTGCTTGTTGAGAAGGGAAAGTGTCTACACAGTACTTATTTTCGTATGTCGCGTTTGTTTGTTTGTCTCTTGGTTTCATAGTTAGGGGAGGGGGTGTGGACTGGCCGCGCCCTCTGGGCTATTGTGGGTAGCTCTTCTAGCATTATTGGCAGACCTAGTTTGATACGTGTTTGTTGAGTTTTGTTTGGTGTGTGGTCGCCGGGTCGGTTTTAAAAGCCTGAGCAATACTGCCTGCCATTGTAAACTGGCTTCTTTAGCTTATTGAACGAGACTACTACACAAAACCTGAACTGCAAAACAAACTCATTGTTAATCACATGATTAGTCACTACCACTATTTGGGCGTGACAGGTGAGACCCTGAGATATGTTGGTCGTGTTATCACTGCCATCGCGACTCTGCTTCTTCGTCACAAGGGGCTTAAACTGCTCGGGCTGTAGGCCATCCTTGTAACCCCCTTCTTCGTTACAAGGGGCTTAAACTGCTAGAAATTCTACAACATTAAAAAAATAGCTAAAATGGAGTCATCTACAACAAAAGCGCACCAAACCGCTGTCAAGCAATATCAACACCCAACACAATCCGACCGTGCCTGTCGATCACATAGCCCCAATACGTTATCAAGTACATGTTTTTTTGCCCTTGACCTAAGCAAGCTTCAAAGAATGTGTTACGTGGAACTTTGGAAGCCCATAAGCAGCCCGAACCAGGATTGCCAAACACACACAATACTGTGGTACGCGCGTACACAGCAACACACATGTACGTCGAATGTAATACCCTCCTACCATTCCAGTATAATTACAGATGCAGCTAAGCTGGACTGCCAAACTGCACCTCGCAGAGGTGTACGTACACAACTAATGGCGCAAGATGTTCAGACATGCACCTGTTTGTGTTGTGCATATGCATTTGAAGCCAACGAGAGGAGCTCGACTTGGTTTGTGGGGGTGCTTGCCTTGAGCTGGTGTTATTTTGCGCAACTAACTGGCTATGGGCATCAGCTCAGCTGCCAAAAAGGACACTGAAGACGCTCTGAAGTTCGTGGTTCCAAGTCTGGCAGGGGGGGGAGTGGAGGACTAAGAGGAGGCGCGTTACTAACTTTTACTTAGTCGAGAAAATATGCAGGTAGACAGCGATGCCCGTCTCTCTAACCATTTCCTGTTGGACTCAGTCAGCAGCTCCAGACAGACGGGCAGGCGAACAATCAGAACCGAGAGGACCCTGCCCCACTGTGATCCAGTTCTTACAGCTGACCATTTAGGAGGGGCTGCCTGCTACATATCCGTACATCTATGTACCCACACCCACACCCATGCTCACACCTAGTGCCGCCATAGAAAGCGTGGACTCGCTAGATCAATAATAAACAAACCGCGGATAGTGGTACCACTACCTGCATGACACCCACACCCACGCTCACACACACAACCTTTGAGTGGCATGCACACCCACACCCACACCCACGACACATACACACACACTCATAGCACGACCTTCGAGCGGCACAAACACCCACACACACCTAACGTGCAAGCTTACACACAGCTCCAAGCCGGGTGCACAGCCACTCTGCATACGAGCTACGGCACACACACACACACAACACACACACACACACGCACACACACACACACAAACACACACACACACACACACACACACACACAACACACACAACACACACACGGCGCTTGCGGTGCAAACTTCTAGGCGCAAGTTCTACCCATACGACTACAAAGTCGCTTGTTCAACTGAGCCTATACACTATCCCTTTGAATCCTCCTACACTACCTAACCATATCTTAAGGCCATTCAACGTGCCCTCAGCCCAGCTTCAGATTGAAGCCATGCGCGAGCACCAATGCCATGCACGCACCAATGCCACGCGCGAGCACCAATGCCATGCGAGCATTAATGCCATGCAAGCACCAATGCCATGCGCGCACCAATGCCATACCTGCACCAATGCCATGCAAGCACCAATGCCATGCAAGCACCAATGCCATACCTGCAATTGTACTTCCCTACAACAGAGGGTCTCCCACAACTGATGCTCCGATGTACATACACACAAGGCACGACCACACAGAGGACGCATCTGGGTTAGGGTTTAAGTAAACCCTAAACCCTAACCCTAACCCTTACCCCTTAACCCTGAACCCTAAGCAAGCTCAGGTGACCAGCCAGCTGTGTGAAGCGCGGAGCCGGGCCATTATAGTTGACATATCAATTGCTCAGGTTACCAGCCAGCTGTGTGAAGCGCGGAGCCGGGCCATTATAGCTGACATATCTATTGCTCAGGTTACCAGCCAGATGTGTGATGCGCGGAGCCTACCCTTATAGCTGACAGCTGACAGCTGCTGGTGCCCGTCTGCACGCTCAGCCATCACAGAGGGTACGACAGCTGGGCGCTACAAATGGTGTTCTGCTGCACGCTCAGCCATGCAGGAGGGTATAACAGCTACAAATGGTGCTCTGCTGCACGCTCAGCCATGCAGGAGGGTATGACAGCTACAAATGGTGCTCTGCTGCACGCTCAGCCATGCAGGAGGGCGAGGGGTGGAGGCCACCTTGGGAGTCACCCATGCTAGCGAGGGTCCTGCAAATAACGATGCAGTGTAACCTTAGTGCTAGTATGCGTGCACACCTGAGCATATGCACACACACATATATATATGTGTTTAGTGCTAGTATGTGTGCACACACACATATATATATGTGTTTAGTGCTAGTATGTGCACACACACACATATATGTAACCTTAGTGCTAGTATACGTGCACACCTTAGTGTTAGTATGCGTGCACACCTGAGCATGTGTGCACACACACATATGTGCACACCTTAGTGTTAGTATGCGTGCACACCTGAGCATATGTGCACACACACACATATGTGCACACCTTAGTGTTAGTATGCGTGCACACCTGAGCATATGTGCACACACACATATGTGCACACCTTAGTGTTAGTATGCGTGCACACCTGAGCATATGTGCACACACACATATGTGCACACCTTAGTGTTAGTATGCGTGCACACCTTGCATATGTGCACACACACATATATGTGCACACTAATGTGCATGCACGTACGCACACACACACCTATGTGCACACTTATGTGCACGCACGTACGCACACACACACATATGTGGACACCTATGTGCACGTACGTACGCACACACACACATATGTGCACACCTTAGTATATTTTTGAAGCTGGGTCGCAAGCTGGGCTGCTCCTCCCAGCACGACAGGATGAGCTTGGCTAGGTCTGGGGGTAGGTCTTCAGGCAGACCTAGCCTCTTATGATTGAAACCCACTGCGCCAACAACCTGCATGTGTGTGTGTCAGATTTTAACTACGCAAAAAGACATGTTTTGTAGGCATACATTTCATAGGCACAGATTGTATAAGCACATATTGTATAGGCAAATGTTTCATAGAAAAATATCGTATAAGCACATATTGTATAGGCACAGATTGTATAGGCACAGATTGAATAGGCATACGTTCCATAGGCACATATTGTAGGCACATATTGTTTAGGCATACATTTCATAGGCATACATCTCATAGGCATGACCTATCCTGTGGACAGAGCTAACTGTGCCGCGTTCTTGATGTGTCAATTCGTTTCAACGCACAAAGCAAGAATATGTAATTAAAGATGGAAGCAAATTTGTGTGGCACAATCAGTCCTGTAATTAACGCCCACGGCGCCTTCAGCAGACACACACACTCATGTACATACACAAACACACACACACACAAGGCACACACCACCACACACACACACACCACACTCATGCAAACACACAATACACACACAACGCACATACACACACTCACAACGCGCGCACACACACACACAAGGCACACACCACCACACACACACACACACAACACACACTCATGCACACGCACAATACACACAAAACGCACATACAAACACACACAACACACACTCATGCACACGCACAATACACACACACAACGCACATACACACACACTCACAACGCGCACACACACACACCTGCATGGCGTTCAGCCCTCCCCAGGGCTCCTTCCATGTGGCCAACTCCCAAAGGATGACCCCAAACGAGAAGACGTCACTCTTTTCGTCCGCCTGCACAGAGGAAAACGCAAAATGGACGCGAGGAAAAATGGATGCGAGGAAAAAAAGAAAAAAAGAAAAATGAAAAAGAAAAAAAAAGATGGACGCGAGGAAAAAATGGACGCGAGGAAAAGCTTCTCTATCCGTTCATCGGCGGACCGGAAAAAGAGGGAGGAAGGGGCCATAACATACAAAGGCTGTGTGTGTTTGTTCAAAACTACAACTATTAGTGCAGAATAAATTGCAAAGCAAGGGGTTCCCCAGGACGTACCTGAAACACAGCCCTGCATAAACGCGGACTCACATTCATACACACCTACACCCCCACCCCCACCCCCACCCACCCACACACACATACACACCCACACACACACGAGGTAGTGCGTAAATATTTGTGTACAGTCAGTCAATCCACAGCGGTTGATAAATACACGGCTGTTCATGTTTTTGGGCCATTTCATACTTTGTTGGGCCTTGATGTGAAACAAACACAGGTTTGTGTCAAGCGCACACCCTTCAGCAGACTCGGCAGGGACGCAGCCACTCTCACTTTTTGCACTCACTCATTCTTTCACCACCACACAGAGCAGAGCACTGGCACAGAGTAGATCATTCAGCAGACGCGGCAGGGACGTACGTAGCCACTCTCACATTTTGCACTCCTGTTTCGCACGCACACACACACACACACACAAACACACGCACACACGCATGCACACAAACACACATACACATGCATGCAAAAGCAAGACGGCAGACGTACCCGCTCGTTGCGCAGGATTTCTGGAGCCATCTACTCTGGATACACACACACCACAGGCTGGCCACACACACACACATACACAATCACACATACACACTCACATACAAACACATACACACGCATGCATGCACAAGCAGGACGGCAGACGTACCCGCTCATTGTGCAGGATTTCTGGAGCCATCGACTTTGGATACACACACACCACAGGCTGGCCACACACACACACACACACACATGCACACACACACTCACACATACAAACACACGCGCATGCATGCACAAGCAGGACGGCAGACGTACCCGCTCGTTGCGCAGGATTTCTGGAGCCATCCACTCTGGAGTTCCCGCACAGCTGCGAGGGGTTTGTGAGACCGTCACGTTGGCCACGCGACTCAGGCCAAAATCTGTGTGCGCAGTGTGTGATAATATGAGTGTGTGATTATGTGTGTGTGCGTGTGTGTGTTTGTGTGCGTGTGTGTGTGTGTGTTTGTGTGTGTGTGGAAATAGCTGCGTGGTGTTTGTGAGACGTCAAGTTGAACATGCAACTCAGACCGGAATCTGAGTTTGCAGAAATTGCAGTTTGCAGTCGTGTAGATATATGTGTGTGTAAATATATGTGTGTGTAATATAGGATGCAACGCACGCTTGCTACGTAGATGTGTGTGTATATATGCATAAATACGTGCGTGTATGTGTGTGTATATACGTGTGTGTGTATATATATGTGTGTGTAAGTATATATATATATATATATATATGTGTGTGTGTGTGTGTATAGGGTGTAACGCACGCTTGCTACTTAGAGGTGTGTGTATATGTATGCATGAATAAGTGCGTGTGTGTGTATGTAAATATAGGGTGTAACGCACGCTTGCTACTTAGAGGTGTGTGTATATATATGCATAAATAAGTGTGTGTATGTGTGTATATACGTGTGTGTGTGTGTGTGTGTATATATGTGTGTGTAAACATATAAGCGTGTGTGTAAATATAGGGTGTAACGCACGCTTGCTACTTAGAGGTGTGTGTATATATATGCATAAATAAGTGTGTGTATGTGTGTATATACGTGTGTGTATGTATATATGTGTGTGTAAACATATAAGCGTGTGTGTAAATATAGGGTGTAACGCACGCTTGCTACT
>Ga0307963_1002252_pt1 | contig 15209 bp, 16 predicted proteins | sample OrgLakmetagen594_FD_201829 | JGI IMG/M metagenome (GOLD analysis project Ga0307963, IMG submission 201829) | Saline water microbial communities from Organic Lake, Antarctica - #594 | ecosystem: Environmental > Aquatic > Non-marine Saline and Alkaline > Saline | place: Antarctica: Organic Lake...
CCCGCCCCTCCCCACCCCCTGACACAGCAGGGCTGCCTGGTTAGTCAGTCTAAGGTGCCTTGCAAAGTTTGGGGACAGGGGGTGCGCTGGGCGGGCCTGCGCGCCCTGGTGGGAACTCAGGCGTGAAACATGCCAAACCTAGGGGCTGCGCCCCATGACTGGGGCTTCGCCAAAAAAAATATGGTATGAAGTACATATTATGAAGATATCAATAGAAAAAGAGACAGTATGAAGTGCATTATAAAGAGATCAAAAGAGAAAGAGATGGTATGAAGTACATATTATGAAGTTGTGAGTAGAGATGATTGATGGTAAGGAATAGAGCCAGGACTGGCGAAGAGATTTCCAGACACAGGTACGTGCACCCACAAACAATTGCACGCACGCACACACATACACATACACACTCACACACACACACGCGCACACGCATACACACACAGATACATACAGACACACACAGACACAAAGACACACACATGCACGAGCACACAAGCACGAAAACACGCATGCACGCATCCCAAGGGTTACCTTTCTCCAGAGCATCTACGAGTTTGACTTTCTTTGTTTCGCCCTGGTTTGTGACAGCTGTTTTTGCGTAGCGTGCCATTGGCACCACCTGGTATGTGTGTGCGTGTATGGGTGTGTGTGTGTGCGTGCGTGTGTGTGTGTGTGAGAGAGAGTGAGAGAGAGAGAGTGAGTGAGTGAGAGAGAGAAAGAGAGATAGTTTGCGCATGCGTGTGTGTATTTGGTGTGTGTGCATGTGTATGCTGTGTGTGTATTTGTGCATGCATGCATGCATGTGTGTGTGCGAATAATCTTATCGGGCAAAATCTGCTGTGAATGAAACCAACGCTTCACCACAAAGCACTTGCTAGGTCAGCGATTGGTCGTCACCAGGGTAGCGTTGCCAGAACCGTATATTTATATTGCTCGGACACACGCATACACACACGCACACATACACACACAAAATACACACACACGCACACACACATACATACAAACCACAGAGCAGAACCACAGGACAGAGATGCACAGGGCTTACTCATACACTACACACAGCATGCACACACACACATACACACACACACATACACACACACACACACACACACACACACACACACACACACACACACACACACACACACACACACACGCGCGCGTGCGCAAATACACACGGGGCTTACTCATAGACGGTAGTGGCTTGGAAAGGGAAACCCTTAGGTACACAGCCATATATGGCTTGTATGTAAGTTCAATGCTGTGTGCATACGTATTATTAAGTTAAATGTACGGTGCTGTACATATACGTGTGTATGCAATGCTCTTACATGACTCATACTTATATTTATTGCTGTGTGCATATGTGTATATTTCCATGATATATTTCTTATAATTTAAAATATCTGTATATTTGGGGGTGGGGGCAAATGCGCATACATGGCTCGTACATATGTTCAATGCTGTGTGCATACGTGTTTTCCAGAGGGGGTTATCAGGGCAAAAGCCAAAACATGCTCCTTTTTGCATGAAAGGTGCAACTACTCACACGTCACTTCATCAAATTGGACCCAACCTAGCCTCAAACTGATGCTGACTTTATAAGCTACCCGAGCATGTGCTCAAATTTAGACAAGTCGCCCTGCGTACAGAATGACAGGACTTGAAGCACACGTCGTGCACCTGTACCCTAGATGGGTGCTTTTCAGGGGGAACGGCACATTGGTTTGCATATCTCGCCAACCACTTGCTCGTTTTGTCCCATTCCTCTTGCAATGATCTTTATTCGTTGTAAGGACTTCAAAACACTAAAAATCACCCAGTTTGATGCGCTGGCTGGTCAGATACAGCATACGGCTGCTCAAAAATCACTCAGTTTGTTGCGCTGGCTGGTCAGATACAGCATATGGCTGCTCAAAAATCGCTCAGTTTGGTGCTCTGGCTGGTCAGATACAGCACACCCCTTCTCAAAAATAGGGTTTACGCCGCGGCTGCTGAGGCAGGTGGCCCTAACTTGCCCGTTTCAAGCTCAGCTGCACTGAAATCTACATAGCAGAGCTGAGCTTGAAACGTGCCAGTTAGGGCCACCTGCCCTAGGAGCATGCAAATAGTGTACCCATTTTGGGCCTCAGATAACCCCCTCTGCGTATTTCCTAAGTGTATATCCAATGCTGTCTATGAAAGTGTGTATCATATCGAATGCTCTTATACGGCTTGTGTATACATTCATTGCTGTGTGCATGTGCATTTATGTGTATTTAACATATGTATAACCAATGCTGTCTATATGTATGTACGAAATGCTCATATATGGCTCGTTTCTGCACTTAGTGCGTTACATACATCTACGTAACAAACAGACCCCATACCTGCAGCCTCAAGCCAGCGCTTTACGGTGTGTATATACGGTTCTGGCCTACCTTACATACATCTACGTAACAAACAGACCCCATTTCTGCACTTTGTGCGTTATATTCATCTACATAACCTATTTCTGCACTTTGTGCGTTATATTCATCTACGTAACCCATTTCTGCACTTTGTGCGTTACATTTATCTACGTAACCAATTCCTGCACTTTGTGCGTTACATACATCTACGTAACACACAGGACCCCATACCTGCAGCCTTGAGCCAAAGTGCGCCCCGGCTTGTGCCAGCGCTTTACGGTGTGTATATACGGTTCTGGCCAACCTTACATATATCTACGTAACAAACAGACCCCATTTCTGCACTTTGTGCGTTATATTCATCTACGTAACCCATTTCTGCACTTTGTGCGTTATATTCACCTACGTAACCCATTTCTGCACTTTGTGCGTTACATACATCTACGTAACCCATTTCTGCACTTTGTGCGTTACATTTATCTACGTAACCAATTCCTGCACTTTGTGCGTTACATACATCTACGTAACAAACAGACCCCCATACCTGCAGCCTTGAGCCAAAGTGCGCCCCGGCTTGTGCCAATGCTTGCACCACCACGTTTACGGCGCGCGGGTGCGCGCACTTTATGAGCAGCGCGTTTCCAGAGTGCGCGTTGTCTGAGAAGTAGGCTATGACGTCCTGTGAAGGACGGGATGGATACACGAGCTGTTTCAGCAACAATGAAAGATTACGTGATGGTGAATGCAGCGTGTTTTCATAGTGCACGTTGTCTGAGCAGTAAGCCATGACGTCCTGTGAGGGGCAGTTAAATTGCAGAGCTGTTTTGGCAACAATGAAAGAGTACGTGAGGGTGTGAACAGCGTGTTTTGGGAGTGCGTGGACTTTTTTTAATCGCATGTTGTCTGCGCAGTAGGTTATGTGATGTCCTGTGTGAAGGGCAGGTTGAATGCAGAGCTGTTTTGGCAACACAACATGAAAGAGTACGTGAGGGTGTAAACAGCGTGTTTTGGGAGTGCGTTGCGTTTTTCTGGTCGCATGTTGTCTGCGCAGCGGCGTGTAATGTCCTGTGTGAAGGGCTGTCCTGTGAAGGGCAGGTTGAATGCAGAGCTGTTTTGGCAACAATGAAAGAGTACGTGAGGGTGTGATCAGCGTGTTTTGGGAGTGCGTTGCGTTTTTCTGGTCGCATGTTGTCTGCGCAGTAGGCTATGATGTCCTGTGTGAAGGGCTGTCCTGTGTGAAGGGCAGGTTGGATGCATTGATCTGTTTCGGCAACGATGGGTGAATGCAGCGTGTTTTGGAAGTGCATGTTGTCTGGGCAATGAAAAACGAAGAGCGCATTGGAGCAGGGGAGCTGTTCCAGCAAAGATGAAAGAGTGCAAGCTGCGCGTTCTTGGAGGGCGCTGCACATTTTCTGCGGTGGCACACTTTCTGCGGTTGCATGTAATGTCCGGTGAAGAAATTAAACATCCTCTGCAGGTACAGCCATGTTGGACAAAGACATTGCTTCATGGCGTTCATGCACACATGGGCTAGCAATATACATGAGTGTATGTGCATGAGTGTATGTGTGTGTATGTGTCTGTGTGTGCATGTGTGTCTTGTTCTGTTTGTGTGCTTGTGTGTATGTGTGCATGTGTGTCTTGTTCTGTTTGCGTGCTTGTGTGTATGTGTGCATGTGTGTCTTGTTCTGTTTGTGTGCTGTTGTGTATGTGTGCATGTGTGTCTTGTTCTGTTTGTGTGCTTGTGTGTATGTGTGCATGTGTGTTGTGTGTCTGTTTGCGTGCTTGTGTGTATGTGTACATGTGTGTTGTGTGTCTGTTTGCGTGCTTGTGTGTATGTGTGCATGTGTGTTGTGTGTCTGTTTGCGTGCTGTTGTGTATGTGTGCATGTGTGCCTTGTTCTGTTTGTGTGCTTGTGTGTATGTGTGCATGTGTGTTGTGTGTCTGTTTGTGTGCATATGTGTGTGCATGTGTGTTGTGTGTCTGTTTGCGTGCTTGTGTGTATGTGTGCATGTGTGTCTTGTTCTGTTTGTGTGCTTGTGTGTGTGTTGCTGCAGGCCAGGTGTGACACCAATTGGCCTGCTTGCTGAGAAGCGCACATGCACGTTGCGCCCAAATGAAATTCAAATGAAAAGCCCAAATACACGTTGCGCAATAAGTTATGTGGTCGCCTGCCTGGCTCGCGATCGTCACACAACACAGACTACGTGTGTGTGTTTGTCTGTGTGTGTGTGTGTGTGTGTGTGTGTGTGTGTGAGCCTACTCTTTTAGTATGTAACGTCCATAATGTACTCAATTCAACATTCTTGAGATATGCGATCTCATACAGCATCCACACAAGTAGCGAACATCTGATATTACAACCCACAATGCATTCCTCAGCTTGAGACCTACAACCCCTGACGTGTTTTGTTTGCGCGTGTGTGTGTATGTGCATGTGTGTGTGTGTGTGTGTGTGTGTGTGTGTGCGTGCGTGTGCGCGTGTGTGATGGTCTGCAATGTGCGTGTGCACGTGGTTGCGTTGGGCGCAAGTGTGTTTGTGTGTGTATGTGTGTGTGTGTGTGTGATGGTCTGCAATGTGCATGTGCACGTGGTTGCGTTTGGCGCAAGTGTATGTGTGTAAAATAACATCCTTTCGCGAGTGTGTGTGCGTGTGTGTGTATGCGTGTGCATGCATGTGCGTGTGCGTGTGTATGCGGGTGCGTGTATGCGTGTGCGTGTGTGTGTGTGTGCGTGTGCATGCATGCAAACGTGCACGGCCCCCACCATGACAACTTGGCCTCCCACCACGTCCCGACCAAAGCGCAAGATGGCTTGTTCAGAAGGCACCCTCTCCTGCTCTCCAGTACCGACAGCTAATTTCTGTGGTTGTGCTGCTGCCGCTTCCGCACCACTCTCCTGCTCTCCAGCACCGACAGATCCTGTCTGTGATGGTGCTGCTGCCGCTTCCACACAATGCCCTGCAGGTGGCTGACCCTGTGCTGCTGCTCCGTCTGCATGTTGTGTGTGTATGTGTGTTGCGTGTCGTGTGTGTGTGTGTGTGTGTGTTTGTCGTTTCTCGTTTCGCTCTTAAATGGTGCCGTACCTGGGACCGTCTGCATGTTGTGTGTGTATGTGTGTTGCGTGTTGTGTTTGTCTATGTCGTTTCGCTCTTAAATGGTGCCGTACCTGGGAAACGTTGTAGCTACAACACAATTTAGAACACAATCTAGAACACAATCTAGAACACAATCTAGAACACAATCTAGAACGTTGTAGGAACAACACAATCTAGAGCACAATCTAGAACACAATCTAGAACGTTGTAGGAACAACACAATCTAGAACACAATTCAGAACACAACTAGAACACAATCTAGAACGTTGTAGGAACAACACAATCTAGAACACAATCTAGAACACAATCTAGAACACAAGCTAGAACACAATCTAGAACGTTGTTGGAACAACACAATTAAGAACACAATCTAGAACACAATCTAGAACGTTGTAGGAACAACATCTAGAACACAATCTAGAACACAATCTAGAACGTTGTAGGAAAAACATAATCTAGAACACAATCTAGAACACAATCTAGAACGTTGTAGGAACAACACAATCTAGCAAAATGAGTATAGTAGCTTACGGCAACCTATAGCACCCAACTATTGCTTAGGTATGGTTTGCAAGCATAACTAGGCAGGCGAGTCTCCAGCAACACCCCACAATAACACAGGCACATCGAGCAATTTACCCATTGTTCCTATGTGTGGTTTACATACATAACTAGGCAGGCGAGTCTCCAGCAACACCCCACAATAACAGGCACATCGAGCAATTTACCCATTGTTCCTATGTGTGGTTTACATACATAACTAGGCAGGCGAGTCTCCAGCAACACCCCGCAATAACAGGCACATGCATGTGCAGTGCATGATTACCGCACCAAATTAATTTGTGCATTCCCTTTCATCTAACCACGCCCCAGGCTTTGTACTTCAAGCAGTTTCAAACTTTTTGAAGGACACTGAGTATGACCGTGCGTTCTGCTTAAAAGTAATGTGCATGCACTGCGTCCAAAGGAGTGACTTCCCACGCCAAAATGTGTGAGAAACAGCAGAGCCTGCCTTGCCTATTCATTTCATACATTCGTGAACGTGCACAAACTAACATCACGGGCATAGTGCGCCACTCATTATCTGCCCTCATGCATTCGTTGGCAACCCTCAAGGCTCCTGATGCCGCCTACCAGGAAGCAGCTCCAGATCCATGGCAGCTTGTAGCAACTCTCTGGGAACCACAGATTGTCTATCTTCATCCGTCCCAGCGCCCTTAGCCAAAAGCATGCATCGTTTGTTTATTTGGGCTCGGGGACTGGGACGTGCCACCACATGTGCTCCGCCTGCACGTGTGTAATGCGTAGAGAAACATGTACAGACAGAAGCTCTTTCAGTGTAATAAGACATGTACTTGGATACCGTAGGGAGTGTGTGTTTGTGCGTGTGTGTGTGTGTGTGTGTGTGTGTGTGTGTGTGTGTGTGTGTGTGTGTGTGTGTGTGAGAGTGCGTGAGTGTGTGTGTGTGTGTGTGTGTGTGTGTGTGTGTGTGTGTGTGTGTGTGTGTGTGTGCGTGCGTGCGTGTGTGTGTGTGTGTGTGTGTGTGTGTGTGTGTGTGTGTGTGTGTGTGTGTGCGCGTGCGCGTGCGCGTGTGCGTGCGTGCGTGCGTGCGTGTGTGTGTGTGTGTGTGTGTGTGTGTGCGCGCGCATGCACTGTACTGCTTTAATGAGTCCGCATGCATTGTACTGCTTTGCAATAATGCTGTGTGCACGTGTTGTCTTTGCATGCATGAACTAATTAAGACTTACCACCATTCTGGGGCGTGCGGATGAGGTTGCTCAACCGGAGGCTGCTTGCTTTCATGGTGAGTTGCATGAGCGACGTACTGCTGGGAAAAACAAACATGTATTAATAATATAAAAAAAGGGTTCCACCAGAGCGAGTATAACCCAGCGTACATGTGTCCTTTGTGTCCATCCAGAGTGGTTACCTACTAAGACGTAAAGACTTATTCATTTACTAATTACCTTGCTTTTGTGGCACGCGCCTGCGACTCTCCTCTTAGACCCGTCGTTGGACACTTCTGCACAAGTAGGTTAACGAGGACGTTGACTTTTAGGATTGCACCTCCGGTGCTCCGGTGACCTATCGAAAATAAAACATCTAACAGCAAATTCACGAAACATTTCAGGAGTCCAAATGGATGCAATATGCAGATCTGTAAAATGCATGTGCTGTAGCAAGCCTTTGCAGTGTGACGAGCAATGAATCACGTAAATCCTTTGGGAGCTAGTGAACCTGTGCAAGCAAACTGTAGACTCATTATAAGGCAATTCAGATCACTTGAGATGTGCTCTGTCATTTGGATGGGCCGGAGCGGAGCGGAGCGCTAGCATGCATGCAACCCTGCTAATTTTCGGGATTTTATGATCTTGCTTACAAATGCAACCATTGTGAAGTGAAACCCTGCTTGTTTGCACTCACTACCATATACTTGCGTGCGCAGCACTAAATATAAATGCAGTGCATAATATACACATACAAGCACGTGTGCGCAGGCGTGTGAAAAGAATACAGGAGGTGACCACCCCGTTTGTATGTCTACAATCTGCTCCAACTGCGGAGTGAGCTTTAATGCGGATAATTCAAACTTCACGCGGACGACTCTAAGATTATCTACGGGTATTAACCTTGAGCTCCAGGTGCAGCCTGGTTATTGCAGTCTGCTTATGCTTGTGTTTTGTTCTGACCTGTTGAAACTATCCTCGCTACTGATGCGTTGCACGCTTGCAAATCGAGTGTTCCATCGAAATGAGTTGCGTGAATCTACTGGCGGGGAGATCTCTCAGAATGAACACGTAAAAAGCACAGAATCGTCAGAAGGTCGCCCAGTACAAAGTTGTTCGAACCAGCTTGTAGTCAAACCTGTGTACCTGGTCCAAAACCTGGAGAAAAGCACCGCTGCTAGCGATTCCATTCTAGGGACAGTTTAAGTGCACTCATGGTGGCCCTTGCTGTCCTGCTGTAGATTAGCTTCTTACGCGCACATATGAAAGGAGAGGAGACATATCCTAGGGACCAAATGCAAATGTTTGCTCAAACTTTGAGCTTGGAGTCAAATCAGCCTTTGTTTTCCTGCTTTTCAGCTTTTTAGATCTACGTGACGAAAAGGGGAAAAAAGAACGCAGATAGCGTAAATACTACCGGCATTGATTAGAAAAGGTTGTTGTTATGTGTTATGTGTTATGCACCACCCGATGGATGCAGAGACACATAACATTTCACCTGGAGCATATAAATAAGAGAAGCTTTTCTGTGGGGATCAGGTGGTCGGGAGGCAGAAGCCTGCACACCACCAGGAGTGTAGCTTAGATATTTGTTGTGTTCAATGTTTCGCCTCATCTGTATGATGTTTGTTGCGGATCAAATTGAGGATTTTCTTCTTCATGAGTGCCGTGGCATGTGGACCAGTACCTCCGAGGTTGTGGAGTAGGTTCCTTGTTTGGCTGCTGTAGATGGTACCTGGTTGCTCCTAGCAGGATGGTGTGAAGGGTTTTACGTTGTCCGAGTAAGCGAGGCATTAACAGCTTATGTTGTTCTCGTGACTTTTCTGCTTGTTGATTAGGGGAAGAGTCTACACTATACTAAATTTTGATGAAATGCATATCCCGTTTGTTTAGTTGTATGTCTCTTGGTTTCATAGCCAGGGGAAATGGACTGGCAGCGCCCTCTACTAGGTTAAAATGAGTAGCTCGTCTTGCATTGTTGGCAGACTAAGTTTGATACGTGTTTGTTGTGTTCCGTTTGGGGCATGGTTGCTGGGTCGGAGTAACTATGATGCATCTGGCTTGCTTAATTTCCGCCGCTGTTGTGCATTGAGATTGGAAGGTAAAGGCCAGGTTGGAATCATTCCTATCTGTGTCTCTTTTGATAGGCGTATGATGCCTTGTTGCTCCATTTTTTCACGACTGCCTACGTCTGCCTGTGCTAGCAGGCATGCACCCTGTATACCTTGTTTGTCAGATCAAATCACCGTCACTGCAAATTATAAGACACAGCACATCTACACATCTACTAATGATGTGACGCACTGCTCATTTGCACACTGAAAGCATTATCTGCAGAGTTTGATTACATCTCTGGTGACAAACAGCAGCAGCTCTATGACATGCAACTTCAGGCAGGTGAGAGTGTTTCAGCTTTTGCCATGAGATTTGCAGCTTTGGCTAGAGAAGCAGAGGTGAAAGATGATCAGGCAGTTCGGAAGCTAGTAGCAGCCATGCAGCAGCACACACCTGAATTGTCCAGCATGCTGGAGAATGAAATGATCAAGAGAGGAAGTGCATCCCTTGCAGATCTTGTACGTTTGGCAAACAATTACAGCAGATACCACGCCATGCATGAATCATACAAGAAAAGCGCACGCATGATGAGATTGAAAAAGAGGAGCTGATAGCTGATCTGAGAGTTGTGGTGACGCAGTTGCGCACAATTGTGGGTTTTAGCAATGCCCCGCACATGCAGATGAACCACACGTTGCACGCCTATTTGCGGCTGGGGGGTGATGGATGTGAAGCAGCAAGAAGCCACACTCCCTGCCTGGACGCTACCATTCTCCAAACCTGACTTGCTATGGTCCAAACTTTGAGCGCAGCCCGCACCGGACTGACTGAGAAGGTGAACTTTTCAAGCACGCAACATCTCGCACCTAGAGCAGAACCGCACAAACCAGTAACAAGTATGATTGCATCAGTTGCACAGCCACAAATGCGCGTGTCGGCAGCAGCACCACCCCCATTTACACGCGCAGGCCAAGCTGAGCACGCAACCTTGCACACCACACTGAGCATGCTGCATTCAAATGAGGGCACGCAGATAGAAGCCAGGACCTTCACTCTTGCAGCCACAGATTTTCTTGTCGTGAGAATTGTGCAGCACATGTATGATATTTTGCTTTCTACCCACTGCATTTGAGACGGGGGTGCGCGCCCTAATCCCATCACTGAGTTACTTGAGTACAGGCCTTTCCTGCGCACAGGAGACACAAAAACAATGGCATCTGTCCCTATTCAGGTTACGCACCCAGTGCAACGAAAGGGTGAATGGCACGAAATCACCTGAGCAACTCTGATGAACGTTTGGTTTCATTGTCCTCACGCATTTGCTTTAACTTTGCAGCAATATAATTTCTTATGTCCAGCCCCATTACGCAGGTAACAATTACTTCCCATTTTCAGCAGTGCTGCACCCTAAGTAGTTGACTTGATTGACAGCATTTGGAGAGCTTGTTTTTCTGATAGAAGGAGGCAGAGGATTTGACTGAGGAGTTTCGGTGGTCTGAAATAATGTTGATAAAGGATTGTGTGATTTGTAGCAGCGGCTCTTATTGCATCTGTATACCGTGGGTTTTGAAGTTAAGTAATTAGGCGGAACATGGTATGATATGTTGCTGGCTCTTAAAGCACCTGATTCAAGTTGAAAAAGGCACACAAAGTTGAGGAGTAAATATTTTTGCAGAGTCCTGCATCTATGCAAATTCTTGGTATTTATACCATCACACCCCCTCTACAAACTAGGAAATGCCAATACCGTAGCAAACTACCATGAAACTACCAGACCCTTATCAAAAATGGCACTGCCAGTGGAGCCGCTAGCAAACTTACCTAACAGCATCCTATGTCCCTATTAAAACCAAGTGCATCATTATGAAGTACAGAACAGGAACCCTGTACAGCCAAAAGCATGCGGTATGGTTAAAGCACTCAATAAGCCTAACTTGCCCCCTCTGCCCTCAGCTAGACAGTGCCCTGCATATCCTTTCTGGCTGCTAACACACGCAAATAAGGAATATGATCACTGAGAGTCACAACTTAGCATGCAGCATGATATTTAAAGCCATCAGCAAGACAGGCTCCCTAGGATCCTGCTTTGCCTGCATGGATATAGGTAGCAGCGAACGGCTGGCTATGAAAAATCTTCAGATTCCCAATACAGCTGAAACTTGGATTTTACCTAATTGGCTCTTTCCACCCCGCTTCTCAGACAAAAAATAGGTTCACCTCCAGCCGTCCAGAAGCTGTACTGGTTGCTCTCATCTCCACGAAAATAAAAAAGCAACGGACTAGCAATGAAGGGGCGGGGGTGGGTTCTAAGGAGTAGCAGGGGGCAACTGAGGGAGACCAGGAGCACCTTAGCAGCACCGCCAGCCACTCTTCGCAGATCCACCTTCCCCAGACAGCACCAACCCAAAGATTTCAGCATTCTTCAATGTAACATTCACCTCATCGAGGTCAGATACTGTGAAGACAATCGACCACAGAACCAGCTGAGCGAGCGCCGCGCAGGAATAGCATAAATGACTCTGCTCCATCCTTCATGGAGCCTCCGTTACCCTCCACACCATCCTTTTGGGAGTAAGTGGCACCATCTACAACAATCACACGCTGGAGACTTTTAAGGAGCTGGGTCTTGACACTCAAAGAGTTAAGAAACTTGCTTCCAAGCTTCATGTCCAATCTGTCAATTACGCTGCCAAACTTGTCCATACCAGAAGTGCCTTTTCCAGCACTATTATCAATTATCAACTCTCATCAGGAGACGATTTCAAGCCTGTCGTAACCCTCCTGATCCCCATTGATCTTTTCCTTTTTGGTGAACCAAGGTCTACACTTTGATATGTTTTTGCCTACTTCTTCTCATGTCTTTAAGGTTGGCATTTTCCAGTTGCGTCACAGCCCTTTTTTCACTTGGTTTGTTTTGAGGTTTACCTCGTTCCCATAGGTTGAGCAGCCATTCCAGGTTGAATGCATTTGTAAGCCAACCAAACCAAACTTTTCCTTTATGCTTTGGTGGAGGAGTTTCATCCGGTACCAAAGTGGCTCCTTAGTTATTAGTGATTTTCCACTGCCTGCGTAGTTTTTTTCGTTTTTTTGCACTGTCGACTTGGACTAGGCTGCCAAACCAGGCGTGCCCTTTCCAGTACCAATACCAACGCTCATCAGGAGCCAGTTTCAGGCCAAGCCTGCAACCCTCTTGATCCAATCGCCAATTTCTGGTTCACGAAATTTAATCCAGCCAAGGGATCTTCGCTTTGCCGAGGAAGTCAGACATCACGTTTATTAGTGTTTCATAAGGCACAATCCATTGTGAAGAATTAAGCAAAAAAAGAGAGACGACAGCGACAAAGAAAGCTTGAATCACTGCATTTACCACGACCACGACCATCAGTTTTTTGCAAATGAATTAATGAAATGAAAATATGGTCACTGTACAGGAAAAAACAAACTAACTACATACAAGCCGGCCAAGGCCGGCGCACCCGCACAGCAATCTCATTACTCTATAGATGGACGGCCTTCGCCCATCCACGCAATCACAAACACGCTCATGTCCTGGTTGTAATCATGTGAGATAGATCGCAGGGAGAGCGGTGCCCCAGGGGGACGTGTGCAGGATATACATTTACGATAGCACTCGTTCTGTACTGCATGCATGCCAGCAAACGCCTGCACTGATGAGGACCAGCGTGCGTAAAGGAAACTTTATCTAAAACTACTTGCGTGCCATCACTTTGCTCGTCATACGGCCTGCACTGCCTCCACACAAAAGAAAGCGCACAAGTGGCAAGGATACCGGGCGTCCTGCTGCTACTGCTATTGCTTCTGCCACTGTTCATTACCACAATGTCTAAGCAGGCCCAATTTACCTAGCAGCACGTGTGGGTATCACCCTCAGACGAAACCCCACTCTTGTGTGCATGGGTGCGTGAGCTAGTATAGCAAGCACTGTGCGTTTAGGCAGTCTGAGCAGTGTGTATGAGCATGAGGTAGGCACTGAGCGCCTAGGCAGTCTTAACAGGGGTGGGGGGGTTGAGCTGCTGCCAGCCAGCTATCCAGGCCTCCATGCCGTCAGCTAACTTTGCAAAGTAGGGGTCGATGTGGCCCAGGCCCTTGCGCACCTGTGTTTGTGTGTGTGTGTGTGTGTGTGTGTGTGTGTGTGTGTGTGTGTGTGTCCAGTGCCGGCCAAAGACACGCATGGCGTGTGGGTCCTTTTGTAGAAAAATGTACAAGCCACACACACAACACTTCCACTCAACACATACCCACACCCACGACCACGCCCACGCCGTAACCAAAACACACACGCACACACACACACACACGCACGCACACACACACACCTTGTCTGCCATCTCCAAGTAGCAATCAATGGTTGTGGTGGACTCCTTACTCAGCGTCATCGACTGGAAGAAGGGAATGATCTCCTCCTGTGCGTGCAAGCGTAGCGCGCGTGTGTGTGTGTGTGTGTTTGTGTGTGTGTGTGTATGTGCGTGTGTGTGTGTGCGTGCGTGTGTGCGTGTGCGTGCGTGCGTGCGTGTGTGTGTGTGTGTGTGCGTGCGTGCGTGCGTGTGTGTGTATGTGTGCCCGTGGCGAACGGCGGATGCAGGTGTGGGGATTGCAGCACGCGCGGCAGCTGTTTGAGAGGCTGCACTCAGATGATAACAAAACAGCAAAATTGGATGATTAAAACGAAATGATGATAAATTTGCAAACTGGGTGTCCAGCAAGACAGTGCTTGCGAGCATACCGTTTTCACACGCACACGCAAACACACGCACACACACACGCGCACACACATGCGCACACATACACACACGCACGCACATACACACACGTACGCACAGGCATACACATACGCACGTGCGCGCGCATGCACTCACGTACACACACACACCTGCCAGAAGTTGCCCCCTTACCCCTTGCGTTGAATGGCAAATGATGCAGGCACACGCGCACACGTACACACACGCACCTGCCAGAAGATGCCCTTGTATTCCTTTTTGAGGTTGGCGAATGGGTTGGAAGCTTTTGAGTGCCATACATAGGGAAGGCCGGTCTTGCAGCCCAGTCCGAGGTGGTCACAGATGACCTGCGAGACAACGAGTATGTGTGTGTGTACTTTGTTTGTGGTGCAGGCTCTGCTAAGGAAAAGGCCGGGGGACAGAAGGCAGAAACAAAAGAAGGTATGGGTTGCGCTGGCAGGGCCGTCAGCCAGTCTTAAGGTGGCGCACAGGCAGGTGAGAGCACCTACTTTTGTACCTACCTTTTTGTAGCTACACCACGTAGTTACATTTTGTAGCTGTATTTTGTAGTAGGGTTTTTCAGTTCGATTATTGGGGAGCAAGGGTTCGATACAGTTCTGAAAATTCTAGAACCCTCAAACTGTTCGACGTGCAATATTGAAAATGGAGGGTTCTGCTGGTTCATGTGGTCATACTCGTCCAAAATATCAGAGGGGGTTGACTGAGGAATTGCCTGAAAATGTGCATTTTTGCACTGAGTCCAGCCATCCACTGCCCACTCAGCCAACTGAAACCATCCTGGCTTCAAATGAAAGCTGACATTGTAAGCTGCACAAGGATGTGCTTATATCCATGTAAGTCACAGTGTGCGCAAATTGACGGGGGTCAAAACTCACCTTGACTGCCCAAACCCTAATTTGGGCCTTTCTATGGGAAAACAGCACATGTTGAAGCCGCATCACCACGCACTTCATCTTTTCACTTGATTTTTTTTGCAATCATATTCGTTTATTACAACAACTCCATACCACACAAAAGTATGCCATTTGGTGGAGTGGGTGATCTGCTGTGAAGATTTTGTGGTGAAAAGTGGGGTCCACGCCACGGAAAATCAGACACGTTGCTATGTTCAAGCTTAGGTGCAAACAAAAATTTAGAGCACGCCTGCCTCTGGGTGCTAAGCTTAAACATAGCA
>Ga0307963_1002254_pt1 | contig 15202 bp, 18 predicted proteins | sample OrgLakmetagen594_FD_201829 | JGI IMG/M metagenome (GOLD analysis project Ga0307963, IMG submission 201829) | Saline water microbial communities from Organic Lake, Antarctica - #594 | ecosystem: Environmental > Aquatic > Non-marine Saline and Alkaline > Saline | place: Antarctica: Organic Lake...
GGTGGCAGCTTGTGAAGGGGGGATGGGGAGGGGGGCAGCAACAATGGGTGTGGGTGTGGAAGCGGTGGCCGAGGAGGTGGAAGGGGCAGTTTGAGGGTGACAGGGAGGGGGGTGAGCTGCGGCAAGCGCATGGTCGACGTTTCCTTTCTCGCCCGTCATATAAGCGCATGGTCGACGTTGCTCAAGCTCAAGCAGAGCTGTACGGCAACACGTGCATCTGCTTTGACCTGAGCATGAAAGAAAAGTGTTTGAGAGGTAGCCGTGTGTTTCAAAATAAAGAGGGTGTTATTGTGGCCTGAGAAGAGGCGTGTATTTCATATTTTTCACTTAACATTCTTAACTGCTTTTTGGTCTTGATCTGAATGAAGCCATGATCTGACTGAGTATGGGCTGAATATGGGCTGCTTGTCTTGTGTGCCATGATAATGTTAACTAAATCTGGCAGTCTGAGTACGAGAGCAGGTACTCTCAGGGAACAATAAAACCAACAGTTGGCCAATATACTTACAGAAGCGGAGGCATTTTTGGCAACCCGGCCGTTGATGTGGGGTACTGCCCGCCAGTACGTCACCATGCTAGTCCCCGGGTACCGTACTGCGTGCAGTATGCCATTTACCTGAAGAAAAATGCATGGTGAAGTGAGTAATGATTGCAAAGCAGTGACGCACTGACACGACCTGGACAGAACATGAAGTTGAGTGTGCCATCTTTTCACCCCGCTGAATCCACCAATAGTAGGGATCGTCTGCTATCAGGTCAGCTGCTTTGCAATAGGCACACCAGGGTCACGGACAGATCAACTCACACATATCATGGTGGCGCCACCTGCAAAGCCGGCTTTGCTGGTGATTTCTAATATTTCTGATTGAATACTCCATCCCTCCAGTCTGCCGGCTTCGTGGCTGTGCGGCGTAGCATGCAGTGGTGGAAATTGCAGTGGGCGCTTTGCGTACATAATTGTGATCATAGCTTTGCGTACCTAACTGTGATCTCAAAAGTGAATTCGAGTCATGCAGAAATGAATGGCTGCAGCAGCTGATGAAGGGCTAGCCAGTAAAGAAGCCTATTTTTATGTGTCATGTTACTACTCACAGGAACGTTTCTCTCCAATGACTGAATTTCCGGGCGTCTTTACATGAGCGATCACAAAGAAGTACCTCTGCATGTGTGGAGCAAGGAGGAGAAGGGAGGTTGCTTGTCTAGGCAAACATCGTACATCTTGTGCACGCACACAGCATCAGCATCAGTTGCTGTGAAAATCAGTTAATGCACGCGCATGACGGGAATCGGGCACTCTTGGGTGCTCATGGAGGAATGAAGGAGCACAGCATTGATTGAGAACACCTGCCTTGTCGAGAATGCAGAGGGCATGTATGTGTGAGTGTGAATGTGCAAGGAGGAATGAAGGAGCAACACAACGAACACACCTTATCCAAATTTGCACACGCCTCTCTGTAGGCGTCCCACACAGGTGACTCAGCTTCCCCATTGCACAGTTTCCTGCGCCGGTCCTGATTGCACCCCACGCGACATGTTATTGTTCACGTGAATTGTAAACCCTTGGTAAACCCTTTGTTCACGTGAATGCCTGTTTACTGTTTGCCTTGCTTTGGACCCTAGGGCAATGATGAGGGAAATGTAACTGGCTTGCTACCAATTCCTGACTTACTGACAACCAATATAAAGGAAACGGTGGTAAGCATTGGTTACTGTTACGCCAGCAGTAGTAACCGAGGTCAGTAGGCTGACGTTCCTGTGGTTTCTGAAGGCGATTACCAGGTTAGGATGTTCATTTGTGCTTACATGTTGAACTCCTCACACCGGCGAATGATGTCCACATGAGGCTGAAGGGCTACCTAAAGTCCCTAGACCAAACACTTATTACGTACAAGTATTACACAAATTGCTTATGCCGTAATAGTAAGCTCAGCAGAGGATCCTGATGTTCCTTTATTCTTTTTTTAAGAAGACAAACAGGAAACTAAATGCCAACCAACTAACAGCTTATCACACGATTCCTTGATGCCACCAGTTGGGTATGACAAGGGGGGTATATGGTCAGCCGCTGACACCAATGTAATTATGTGGAGTGGCAGTCGCGCTTTTTGACTTATGGCTTAATCTGTAACATCTGCATCTCCATTTGTTCCTGCGTTTCCAACTTGTCCAACTAATTAGTGTGTGTGTGTGTGTGTAATGTGCGTGGGTTCTGTCCTTATGAAAGGTCTCAACAATGTTTCAGAATGCTTCTACTTGGTGAACCAACGTCTACACTTTGATATGTTTTTGCCTACTTCTTCTCGTATCTTTAAGGTTAGCATTTTCCAGTTGCGTCACAGCCCTTTTCTTACTTGGTTTGTTTTGAGGTTTACCTCGTTCTCATAGGTTGAGCAGCCATTCCAGGTTGAATGCCTTTGTAATCCAAACTAAACTAAACTAATCTGTAACATCTGTAATCACGTGGAGTAGTAGCAAAGCAGACTGTTGTACAAAATAAGCGGATTGATCTAGCCTATTTCCAGGTTGTCTACAACAGCACAAATCACACAGCTCTAGCAGCACTTCAATAGCCAACGACAGGATGCTGAGCATCCTCTCCTCTACGACTTTACAAAGGGGGCCGGCAAGCGCGTAGGTTTAGTCGATGGACTTTTCCTTATTACTAGAGCACGATCATATATAGGAGCAAGTTAACTGGGAGATGAATTAAAAACGATGAATAAATGTGGTCTCAGCCAGCGCACACTTTATTATATGACCGGTTTTTAGCAAGTTATGGTTTTGGTCTAAGAAAAGGGGAGAAAAGGATCTTAAAGGCTGGATGGTAGTGATAACACATGCAGTGTGGTCAAGGGAAGGAGAACGTAGGTTCTAGCATCTACAGGGGAGCTAATAGTAAGATCCATCCAGAAGAATGCAACAAAAAAGGAACCAAGAACTCCTTTCGTTATAGGAAAAAATGTCTAATATTGTGCAATAGATGTGGCAGACTTGTAAGTCGTGCCCTGCTTTACGATTTATCCCTCCTGCAAGCTACCATTGACCGTCCGCGACGTTACAAACAACGACAGTAAACAACTTTCAAAGAGGTTTTGTCAGACAAAACAGGAAATAATTTAAGGGAATTTAAAACCAGCTGCAATTAAATCTTGAAGTTTAACCTAGGCCTCGAGTTGTGAGGTACCAGCCGAGACAGTTGAAACTCAAAGGAAACAGCCACATCCATGCTCCTCCCTTCCTGGAATAAAAATAGACCACAAATTCCTATGCATCACTCTGCCGCAAATACCCACTGCATATATAAATTCCTTGGCACCATCCCATCAAACCAACTCCAATATGCACAAGTGCCCTTCTAGAATAACATACAAATACCACTCTCCAATCACTCCTGGGAATTGCAGATCATTTCCATATGGAACACCAAGGGCAGGGTCTGCCTCAATGCTCACAACAAAGACTGGCTAAAAGAACTTGCCAAAGAAAGCCCTGAGGCAAAGTGGGAAATTTAACATACATACAAATCCCTACCAAATAGCCTTAGGTTCCGGACAACACTCAGAGCTCAACAAATTTAATAAGCTACCCAATGACCACCCTCAAACCCCAGAAGGACCAGATAAAACAAGTGCCCTGATGAGCACTGACCAACCTCATAATTGTAATATCGACGAAGCACCCCAAAACAGCTCCAGCCAAAACCTAACCCGTAAAGTAAAAGATTGGCAGGATTGGACCTACACTGATGGCAGCCTCCAAAAGAATGAAGAAGGGCAAGACACCGGATCAGGTGTATACCACCCTCACTTAAAACGCTTCCCACTATGTAAACCCAAAAGGCATGGGTATAACCAACACCATCTCACGTGCAGAGCCAGCAGCTATAGCAGCTGCACTCATACATGGCTACACACATATAGCCACAGACAGCCTCACATCACTGCACCAAATCAAAAAGCAGCTGTCACACCCGAATCTTCATTGCCACCACATCCAAGGAGGTGTCCTGCAATCCAATGCTAAAGCAATCTGCCAATCACCATCGCCCGTCCACTTCTTCAAAGTAAAGTCCCATGCTGGTATTATTGGTAATGAACATGCCGATGCCCTTGCTAAAAAGTCAGCCACCACCTACGCCGACATTGCAGATACCTCCATCAGAATAGCAGACCCTGAGGGAAATCCCTTCTACAACACTCCACTGGCTTGCAAAAGAAGACATAGAAAACCAAACACAAACCCACAATTATACCCATACAACAAACGTGGCCCATTCTCCTCCCCCAAAGCTTTGGTACCTACCAAACCACCGTGACGCCCTTCAAGCACACATGCACCTTCTCCATAAACTGGGAAATGCCAAAACTGAAGCGAACTACCATGCGTACTACCAGACCCTCATAAAGGACGGCACTGCCAATGGAGCCACCACTAGCAATGCTTACCTAACATCATCCTATGTCCCCTTTAAGACCAAATGTATCATTATGAAATACAGAACAGACACCCTATATAATCAAAAACATGCGCGGTATTGTTCAAACTCTCAACAAGTCAAACTTGCCCCCTCTGCCCACAAGTAGACAGTGCCTTGCACATCCTGTCTGGGTGCCAACACACGCAAATAAGGAACATGATCACCGAAAGACATAAATTAGCATGCTGCATGACCTTAAGGCTATCAGCAAAACAGGCTCCTTAGGGTCATGCATTGTCTCCAAGGATATAGGCAGCGACGAACAGATGACCATGCACAATCTCCAGATTCTGAAACAGCTGAAAGTAGAACTGTTCTTAAATTGCTCTTCCCACCTTGCTTCTCAGATGAAGACAGATTCACCTCCAGCCGCCCAGATATTGTGCTAATTACTTCAATCTCTGCAAAAACACGAAAACAAAAAACTACTGCAGGGGGGTGGGTTCTTCGGAGTGGCAGGGGGCATCTGAGGGAGAATGGGAGCACCCCAGCAGCACCTCCAGCCACTAGTAGATCCACCAACGCCAGACAGCACCGACCTAAAGACCTCAACAAAACTCGGCGCGACATCCACCTCGTCGAGATCAAATACTGTGAGGGCACCAGACCTCAAAAGCAGCTGAACGCCGCAAAGGAACAGCACAAAGACCTTTGCAACAAAATTCTCCAAGAAGCCTCTGTTACTCCCCACATCATCCTTTTGGGTGTGGGCGGCACCATCTACAACACTCACACTCTGAAGCCTTTCAAGGAACTGGGTCTCGATTCTCAAAGAGTTAAGAAGCTTGCCTCCAAGCTCCATGTGCACTCTGTGGATTTTGCTGCTAAACTTGTCCATACCAGACGTGCCCTTTCCAGTAGTTATCAGCTCTCATCAGGAGCCGGTTTCAGGCCAAGCCTGCAACCCTCTTGATCCCCATTGACTTTTTCTTTCCTTTTCACGGTGGAGGAGCTTTACGGTACTTGGTACCAAAGTGGCTCCTTTTCCTTAATTAATGTGGGGAGTGGCTTTCACTGCCTGCGTACTTTTTCCCCCCTCAGTGTCCTTAGATGGGAGCAGCAGAAGATTCTATGGAAAACAACATGTTTTGCTTCATCTCATATCACCCAATGCTAGGGCCTTTTTCGTCTGCTCGGAGCACCATAAGTTTTGCAGCACCAAAAACCTGAGTGACTTCCTTCTCCTTCTTTATTGCATGGGAGCGCTTTTAAATTGTTCCTGACTATGGGATTCTACATCTAGAGTGACCGAGTTTTAGCCACCCATTTACTGTATGGTGGCCTAGAAGACTCTGCTAGGGTTAGTCTAATGAGGAGTCTATTTGAATTACAAACCTATACCACGCATAAAAAGCAGCATGTAGTTCAGCCATCAAACCCAGCAGACCGCAAGTGCAAGCCAGAAAAGGATACTTCGCACAGGCTGCTTACATTAAAACCTTAAAACCTTTTGTCACACATTCACAAAGTCCAAACAGCACACCCGTACCCTACGATGCCAATGAGCAATGACAGAGACAAGCTGAGCGTCGCGTACATGTAGCCCCTTGCATGCGATGGCTTGAGGATGTTTAGCTTATGGATCTGTGTCAAAAGGTGTGACAAAATTTCAATGTTGGAAAGATTAAAGAAGTTGTTTGCACCTGACCGATCCAAGCCTCAACCAAAATCTGAGCTGCCTAGCCAAGGTTAGGTCACTCCTAAAGGTAGCAAAATGTGTATTCCTTGCCCACCTTGTGTATTCAAGTGCAACACCATGTTGTACAACACACCATGTTGGGAACCACCATTATGTGCAATACCATGTTGTGCAACACCATGTTGTGCAACACCAGCTCAATTGCTGAAGAGGAGAGTTGGTTCTTCACAAAATTGGTTGCAGCATCGGCACACTGAAAACACTAACAAGTAGCTCATACACACACATGCGCAAACACACATACACTCGCTCACATGAGCACACACACACACACACACACATCACACACACGCGTGAAGTGAAAACACGATATTCACCTCAGCAGACCACGTAGAAACGGTACTCAAGGCACCAGACCAGCCAATGATGGCGGCAAACAAGGCTGAATTCTGTGCACAGAGCAAAAAAAAGTTCGAGGGCTTGGAAGGGCAAACCTTGCATAAAAGGAACGTGACTGAACAAACTACACCCGAAAGTTACGCACCTCAATTAAGCTCAGGCTGTCAAGATGCACCAACAGAATGGCAAAGATGACATCAAAAACCACGGCCAGTTGGTTAGCCAGCAATGTTCCTGAAACGAACAAAGCATGAACAAACAGAGCATCGTACGAAGCTTGGCAAAAGGTTATATGTTACGTACGTGAAGGGTAATATTTGCAGAGGTTCCAGCAACACAAAGTGATGAGTCCCCTCTCTTCTTACATAGAAGCCTGAGCAAACAGGGACACACCTAAAGGAAGCCACGACCATGAGGCACCCTTGAGGCAGGATGGATTCAGGTTGAGGGTGCTCAAATGCCACCTGTACAGGTTTGTGAGTCCAGGTAGCGAGTGTATGGTCGCGATTTATGACACTGTGGGCATTTGTGGCACCGAGGGCACGCGTGTATTTTTCAAATAAGGTTTGAAAAAGGTAACGCTAACAAGCACTTCCCACATCCACGCAGCAAAAAGAAACCAAGTAGTGCTTGTATTGCAGGGACGTGATGCAGGTCTGCACAAGACAAAGACAGCAGGTTTATTGCTGCATAAGTCTGGGACATAAGTCTGGGATCGAGTCTGTAGGCTAAAAACCTCACCTGAGTAGGCAACCAAAGGGCGCAAATAGGATAGAGAGCCAGACGTTTGTACGAGGCCGGCCAATAGACTGCAAGCACGGAGTAAGCAAAGTATTGCAACAATTAATGAGGCAACTACTGACTGGCTGTTGACTAGGTTATGCACTTGAGGCTGGTCTTTGGGATACTTCAAGCCCACAATGCAACTTCCGCATATGCATCCAACTAATTAATTGAAAGCGAAGCAGGTCAGGAAAGTCATTGAGCACGCCTTATCAATATTTGTACCAGTTTATGACTAGTTGCCCCTCCACATATAGTATGTATGAATATGTATGTGTGTGTGTGTGTGTGTGTGCGCGCGTGTGCGCACGCATGCGTGTGCGCACACCATAACAACTTTCAAAACTCAACTCTAGAGAGGGCAGCTCACCATATCTTCTGACTGTGTCACCAGCATGCCGTGCACACACGTCATCAGAGGGGAGGGTTCCGTCCCCCGTGTACAAACACATAGTGCTTTAACTCGGCTTTGTTCAGAGGATACCACTCACCACGGCTCCAGATTGTGCATCTAGCACCACATAAGCCAGCGAGATGCCAGTCAGCGTACATAACACAAGGAAGGCTGCAATATCAGCCACCAGGTGTGCATGTGCACATAATTTGGATGGACCTTCAAAGTATTCAGAGACAGGAGGGGGATTAGACTGCTGCGCTCTTTCATCAAAGTCCACAGTTGTGTCTAGAGGAGGTCCGCAATGCGGGTGCTCATGACTGGATGAACCGTTTTGATAACTAGAAATCTCATTGGCAGAAGGCGGTTGCGAGGCCGAAAGCTGTGAAGTCGCTTGCTCCCTACAGATATGAACAAGAGGAGGGGTACGTTTGTGATTTTATTATCACTCAAACTTTTATGCACCCAATGCATTGCTTCTTATAGACAATCCTTTTGTAGAGGACAGTGGCCACCCGCTATGCCAGGCTCTGACCTGTATGATGGAGCATGGTAGCTCCAGACCACCAGAGCTAATTGCAGGCCAAATTGTAAAGCCTGCACCGCCGCAAGCTGTCCAACCAGGATCCCAATTAAGGCAGAAACCCACTGCGTATCGTAATTGCTCGGTTGTCCGCCGACGAGCATTTGCACCATCTGCAGCATCTGAACAGCATTGTGATTGACAAAGGTGCTTGCATATGTGCAACGTGCCAGTGTCATGTCTGCTTCAACTTAGAGGATGTTTATGCCTCTCTCAAACTTGCAAAAGGGAAGCACTCTTCAGAGGGTGTGCGCAGAGGTGCGTGCAGACGCATGTAAGGCGAATGGGGAATCAAAGTCACCAACACACGCTTTGTAGCGTAAATTGAAGCGCTGATACATGAAGCACAAGCATATTCGTGTGAAAGCGTGTTCTTGAATGAGTAGCTGTAATTTTCTTAAATTAAGTGCAACTTTGGACCATTTGGACCACTCTGAAAAGCCTTCAGACCAACACTGGTGAAAGGGGGTCCTGCCCACTCTCTCTGGCATACATCATTAACCCCACAGACTTAGGTGGACCCAAAGGCAGCTCTTTCTGGAGTACAACAGGGATCTAACCAATTGAGTCCTTACCCAGCTGGCGTACGTTGTGAGCGTCCCACAAAATCCTGTCCTGTTACGTCAAAAGTGGTCGGATACATGCTTTGGTCAAATGAAAAGGCCTTTGGCAAAAATGCTTTCAGCAGCTTCCGAGCACACTGACCTGAGTCCCACAAGTAGAGGTGAATGACATTGAAACGGGCTTTTTGCGGGCAAAAGCGGGATCGTCACTGCGGGTAAAAGTGGGAATATTAGTTGCAATTTGAGCTGTTACCTTCTTTCTCTTCTACAGGCCACAGGTATTGAAAAGGTGTGCCTTCCTCCCTCAGCGTCTGAATAGGACTGATCTGTGCAGAATTGCAACTCACCAGCCTCACTTCTAGGCAGCGTATGAGCTGGAAAGGTCAAGGAAACGAGGTCTGGTGGCGACAGGAGTCCCAGGAGGAACGAACCTGAAAATTTTGCATCCATGACATGTTTGAGAACGAACTCTGGTTTGTGAGCTCTGGTTTATTAACTCTGGTGTGCATTGCACAGGAATGGCAAAATCTCTTTAAACCGGCATGGAATTGATTTAATGACACGATTTTGCCTTTTAATAGAATTAGGGAAGCAAGAAATGTGTATAGAGGAGGCCGTGTGGCTTTGCTCTCAAATTACGTACGAGCTAACTACCTAAGATATTCGCAGGCAGATCAATGAACAGCGCCCCGCCCGTTTTTATTACACCGGGAGAGGTAACGCACGGCAGGAATGTGCGTCCAGAGGTGGCAGCGCATGCCGCTCCCAGCGCACCTCCTGTGCGTACCGCCGCATGAGTGACATACATACATGTAGGATGGGTTAGGATGAGTCTGCTTGCATGGCATGCACGGGATAAAGTCAAAGTTGTGAAACGAGTGTCCAATGTTGCATGCGTCAATCGAAATACCTATGTACACGCGCACAAGTACTGCGGCTTGGCTAAAACAAGCTAGGTAGAGAGAGGTCCTAACCTGAACCATGCATTGATCCTAAAACAATTAGGGTTCTAAAAAGGAATGACACTACTACCAAATGTAGTATGTAATTACATATATTTCCTACATAGCAATTATATAATACACACAACATAAAACACGGAAAGTGGCAAATGCGCTTGCACACGCAGCAAAGCCCATTGGGGCGTCAAAATTTTGCAAGCATTCCTTTATTGCGGAATCCGAAGCACACGCTCAGAAGGCAGTCCAAAGGGTCCTTGCCTCACACTTCCTCCAGATTTTTCCAGGGCAAGGTCAATGCCTGGCCTTCCTGGGGCAAGCAGCAGATCGAGGAGCCCCCAATTCAGGAGCCAGGTAAAATGGGATATTAGCCAATGTGCTGATATTCGTGAATATCCCCCCTTCTCGCCTTCTAACAACCTGTGTACCCTGCCCTGATTCAAAGAGGACGCAGGCAAATGGTGGAAACAGAACACAGATTTGTACACAGAGGTATGCGAGCCTCGCATTGAAATTTGTGCAGCCTCAATTGCCTCAATTGCTTATGCACTACTGACCCGTATACAAACGCAATATGGACTTGAAACGCACAGGTGCACAATGAGCAAGCCTTCTATCAGGAGCTGAACGGAAGCAACAAAGCATTCATCGCCGTAGGTGCGTAATTACTAGGTAATCTTGGCACGCAAGGTGCATGAAAGTTCCCAAATTGGTAAGGTTCGGAGCCTGCAGGTACAGGGAAAGTGAAGTGCCGGTGCAGACACTGTTGATGTGGCAAGTGGGATGCAAAATGAAATGTCTCTCTTTTCTTTCCTTGCTGTGTTTCTTTCTCAGCTTCTTCTGCAGTATTGCTACAAGGTTCAGCCATTCGGGCCTTGGAAGCATGGTTAACACTCGTTTCACACACGACTAGGGTTGGCCAGAATTGTACACATACACCGTAGATGACTGTATATTTGGTAATTTCCCTGCCAAAGTTACCGTATATACACCGTATAATCCTGGCCAATCCTACACGTTTGGCCTCAAAATGCTGGGATGCCTTTTAAAGTTACTAGCCTTTGTAGTTAGGGTCGAACAGAAAAATACGTTTACATTTGCCCTGTTTTCACATCCCTGAAATAATAAGCATCCCCCTCGGTGAGCCCCCTAGGTGAGCATGTGACTACTAACCCGCCTTATCAGGATGAATCTAGAGCATGCAAGCTGTCGGTGCATATGTGCACGTACGACACATCGAATACAAACCTTAGTTCTTTTCAGCTCTCCTGTACAAACAGAGTGATTTACCCCCGATTCTTGACGGACAAAAGCAGATTAAGCCAAAAGCGTTTACAAGGAATGTGTGTTGTACTGTACTGTATCATTTTGTTATATGGCAAAGAGCCCTAAATTGTACATCAACCCTTGCACGTTTACACTGCACTTGAATTTCCACTGCTATTGCAAGCTCGACCCTAATTGAACCATGTAGAGTGGTTCGCCCCTTGGTGCGCGGGGTGCCAGAAAAGCTACCCAGAGATCTGCAAAGTGCTTCGGGCATCCGAAAACGTGCGGCAGGGCATCAAATTCTTGAAGGTGGGAGGAACATGGGGCATCGCTGAATTTCCCAGATTCACACTAAGTTGGTTTCCAACTTCTCACATGCGCACACACACACACACACACACGTGCATACACGCACACACACGCACAAACATGTGCATACACACTCGTTTACACATAATCCTTGCTCAGGTAAATGTGGAGGAGCTGCCAAAGCCGCTTGTCAAAGCTCAGGTATGAACGGATGTCGAGGCAAGAAGAAAAATCTAATTAAATGCCTTCTAGTTTGCAATACCTGAATGCCTTTGCCTCATCTTGCCCAAAAATTTATCAGCCTTCTGCTTGACAACATGTCAGTGATATGGGCTGCACAATTTTAAAGCACCGTATCAATTATCAATGCTTGCAGGGCGTCTCTGCTCTTCCCCGAATGAGCATTTACAGAGCACCTAGCACTTTAAACTCCGAGCCTTTTAGCGACGCCAATCCTCCACGGCCATGTGCCGTGCTGGACACGCCTTTCAGCAAAATCAAGAACCTCAAGCAGGTGGGATCATACCTTTATTTTCCTAGTCCAAATAACACATTTGCCCAGCATGATGGACCTCTATTCAAACCAGTTATTCAGAGTTAGCTAATCAAAACTATTCAGACCAGCACGATGGACCACTATTCAGACCATGGCTGCAAACAAGAGGCACGTAACCCTTACGCCGTTGTCCTGATTAAGGAATGTATTAAGGAATATACCTCTTTTTGTAGGCACATTTCTTGCACAAACAAGCATGAAGCTGTTTGCAAGGCTCCAGACAGATATCTAGCCCCCTCAATCTGATACACAACTCACTCCACCCCAGCTTCTCATTACGTTACCCACCTTATTGTGTTTCAGAGCCTCACGACAATCATCAGCAACCCAGGCGCAGCCTTTGCAGTTGATCCAAACGGATTCATCATGACAACGGGGCCTGCGCTCTCCCCCGAGCAGCTGGATAAGGTGGGCAAAAGGACAACATTGGCGTTCCTTTCTTCAGTCAGTACCTACGTGGACAACATTGGCACTCATGATCCATCATTGGCTCTAAAATCTTTATTCGATTGAAGGCATTTCCTCCTAAGTTTGCACTGCACGTTTGTATGCAACCCTTTCTTGCTTCTATCATGGACAGCACCTGCTCTATAAGCACGAGTCTCCCAAGGACGCCTTTTCACTGCTCTACAGGCGGCAGCAAAACGGAAGGCAGATGTTGCAGAGCTTGAAGCTGGAAGCGCTGGCATCTTTGAGAAGCTCAGGAAGTCAGCAGGTGTATGTCCTAAGTCTTTCTTGGTTGCTGACCTTTTCGCTGTGGCTTTTCAAAATGTATGCACTGTTGACTCAGGTTTATAGACTTAATAAGCTGGGCTGTCTTTTTTGGTACGATTGTTATGTAGCACACTTAAATGTTATTGGCAAGTATTTTGACCATAAAACTTTTATGCACAGGCACGCCACCTTTTGGCTTCCCTCATCTCCACCTCTCACTTTTCACTTCCGTTTACCCTCTCTAGGTATCAGCCCAAAGGCTGGCACCCCCAATCCTTCTGCCTCTGCTCCTGCCCCAGCTGCAAATCCTGCTCCCGCTGCTCCCGCTGCTGCTGCTGCTCCTACTTCAAACCGCTCTCCTGCACGTGGAGACAGCAATGGAGCCAGCTCCAGCTCCAGCACTAGCACAAGCTACCTGGCACCCTTTGTTCGCCAGTATGGGGAAGCCTTCACAAAGGCCCGAAATGAATTCCTGGACAGGTGTGGACTGGCTTTTTATCACTGAAAGCTGGCCATGTGCCAGTCTTTTACACAAACGTGTTGTTTTCTTGATTCAATGGAGGAAAGCTTGATCTGCTCAAGTGTGCTTCCAGCGGAGCTGCACTGCTGCTATTGCAGCCCTCCTGCTTTTTTTGTGAGACGCATGATGATGTTTCAGTTGATTTTTGCAGCAGCAGGCATTCTTGACAATTTCTGGCGTAAAACAGACCAAATTTGAATTCCTGAATTCTTAAATCCATTCTCAGATGAAACTGCCAAAAATTCCCTTCTTCTTCAACCTGTTGTGTGACCTTTTTGTTAACTTAGTTGGCATCTCTGTTGTTGGCCCCCTGTTGCTAGCAGAACAACACACATTACTGCTATGTGCAAACTGACCTGCAGGCATCATGATGAGTACGGATACTCAGGACAAATCGATGAGCTGTACCCTAAAGAAGTAGGCGTGCGCATGAAGCCCTTGAAGGACGGCCAGCTGCAGCAGCATTATCTGGTGGGTAGGCAGGTAGTGTGTCCATTTTTGGTTTGCCTCGTATGATGCATGTCGTGTACACCTGTCTGGTGTGTGTGTGTGTGTGTGTGTGTGTGTGTGCGTGTGCGTGTGCGTGTGCGTATGTGTGTTTGTGTTTGTGTGCTGAAATGATGGTTCTGCATGCTTAGTGGTTGCCTTGAGTACCGAGCTGTTGCTCAAAACTACACGAGTTGCAGGAGCTAGGATCTCCTTGTCTCTAACACAGAACTAAAACTAGGACTAGGACTAGGACTCGGACTGGGACAGAACCAATTATCTGTTAAAATCAGCTCCTTGGTTTAAACAAAAACTAGGATGACACATTTTGTAGAACCTAGAAACCATTGTCTGTACCTGTGTTCTCATCTACCTTGCCACCTCTGTAGGACTACACGGGTTCCTCTGTCTACACCCAATCCCAACTGGCCGCCATATTTGAGGAGCTGAGCACAAATATGTTTGGAAACCCACACTCCCAAAACCCCTCCTCCTCCCTCAGCTCAGACAGGATTGATGAGGTATGTGGGCCACCTTCCACCCATGCTGCCCAATGTGCCAATGTGATTGCACATTTGCATCACACTGCTGAGGTGCTGAGCAAAACAATCAATCTGAAATGCGTGTCCACCAGGCTGCAAGGCTGCGACAAAGATTGTAAACTCCCCAAGAAAAAGCAAGCACTAATGTACAATCACAACTGCAATCATTGTGTTGGTTCAAGCCTTTTGCAGGCACCGTGCACATGCAAATTGCTGGTGTACATACGCATGCACAAGTGTATGTGTGTACGTAAACAAGCCTTCCTCATACCTGCCCAACCCTCTGCTGAATAATGTTGAACACCAGAGTACTTGCAAACATATATGCATCATACATTCTCCTACCAGTACTGTTTTTTGTCCATTTCCTTGCACTCCACTGTGACACTAAGGTGTGTATACGTTCAACGCACTACTTTTTTTCACCTACCTATATCCTTGCACTCCGCTGTCACACGAAGGTGCGTATGCGCATCATGCGTCACTTCAATGCGGACCCAGCTGATTGGCAGCTCGTTTTTACTCGTTCAGCCACGGGTGCGCTCAAAATGGTGGGAGAGACGTTCCCTTGGAGCAGTGACTCAATGTTCAGGTAGGTAAGGAGCATGTATGTGTATGTGCGTGTGGGTATGGATTCCTGTGTGTTTGCAAGACATTTTGCAAGAATTGGGTACACGCTTGTGTGTGTGCACAATTGCATGCAAGACATTTTGTTCTAATATTTGCTAAGCACTGTGAGTAAACAATCAAAAGCTGTTGAAAGGCACTCCTGCGGTCAGTGGAACAGTGTTTATTGTGTGCTTGTCTACTTCCTTCAGGTACCTGCGGACCAATCACAACAGTGTGCTGGGGATTCGTGAATATGCATTAGAGCATGGAGGCTCCTTCCAGGTGTGCAGTACTTCCCTCACTTTCTGTCCTGTTTTTCTTTGCTTGTGCATGCTCTAGTGGCTGAATTCCTTTACCTTTTCACACCCTCATCTCTCTCTCTCTCTCTCTCTCTCTCTCT
>Ga0307963_1002256_pt1 | contig 15199 bp, 16 predicted proteins | sample OrgLakmetagen594_FD_201829 | JGI IMG/M metagenome (GOLD analysis project Ga0307963, IMG submission 201829) | Saline water microbial communities from Organic Lake, Antarctica - #594 | ecosystem: Environmental > Aquatic > Non-marine Saline and Alkaline > Saline | place: Antarctica: Organic Lake...
CATGCTTGTTGCGAGTGCATATCTGCGGCTTTGTTGAACGGGGGAGGGGGGGATGCTTGTTATGAGTATCTGCGCGAGGTCAAATTGAGGTCAAAAAAGGGGGTATGCTTGTTATGAGTGCATTTCTGATTTTAATTATGGAGGGAAAGCGCGCATTCCCACAGACGCTCAAGAGTCATCGCCAAAATATGCAAAGATTAATCATGCTGGCTGTGATAAGCACTCCCTAAAATAGTCAGACCAAAGGTGCCAAATTGGTATTGGGTACCGTAAAACTCTTTCCACACCACATTGCTTGGTTTGCAAAGTAAGTTTAGAAGGGCCGGACAGCAAAAGAGGGGCCTTGTTTTTGTTGGGAGGGGGGTTGCAGGTGGCTGGGTTTTTTATAATCTTGGCAAGGGAGGACAAAGAAGGCAGACTTTAGAGCACACAGGCTGTCTTCAGGAAATGTGGTTTTAGGTTACTTTGACCTCGCATCTAGGGTTGGCCAGAACCGTATATGTGCACCGCATATGACCGTATGTATGGTAATTTCCCTGCTAAATTACCGTATGTACACCGTATATACCTATAAGCTTATGGTTCTGGCCAACCCTACTTATACTGAACGCTGCTGTGAATCATTGTGAGACATTTGCGAGGGGCGATTGAACACTCGCATATGCAGACGCTAACCTATAAATGTATGGTTCTGGCCAACCCTACTCGTATCAAAGCAAAACGTGCCAAAAGCGACGCATGTGTGTACATGTTTTGATCAGGGTATCTAATCATGAGTGCCCATCCCACAAGATACGCTTTCATTCATCATAGTGTGGTCTTCGTAGTAGAAACATCACACACATATGCATGTTGCCCCTGTGCAGGGGAGGGCCCACCAGATACGGCATCAGAGATATACATCAAGCGCATGTGCGCTCAATGACTGTATTATGCACAAAAGCGTATCATCATACACACTTGTGTATAATACACACCCCACATACCCCACTTATACATACTCAACTCATACATACCCAGCATACCCCACTCAAACATCCCCCACATAGGGGTATATGTGTTGCCCCTAAATGCAGAGAAGGAAATCTCAGTGGGTACAAGGTCAGAGGTGTTCATCGACAGCATATATGCACTCATTGAATGCTGCATGAACAAGAGCATGCCATCATTCACACACATTCATTGATTGTTGCATGTCGTTGATTGTTGCATGAACACTCAATTGGTTGTTGCATGAACAAAAGCATGTCATCATTCACACGCACACGTTCTGCCTTTGTGCAGGGGAGGGAGAGGAGAGCTCAGTCGACAAGGAGCAGGTGCATGGACAAGGAGTGGATGTGGGGCAGGGTGAAGGCGGCGCTGCTCAGCAACATGCACGCACACGGCGCAGCTGGAAGAAGGTATGTTTATTTGTAGTACGTGCATTTCACACACACACACACACACACACACACACACACGTGTCCATTTGCATACACTTGTCCATTTGCTCACTCCCCCGCCTGTAGTACGTGCATACACACACATGTGTCCATTTGCATACGCAGCAGCTTGCACGCACACAGCACAGCTGGAAGAAGGTGTGCTCATTTGTAGCTTGTATATACACACACAAACTCATACAAACACACATACACATGTGCATGCTCAGTAGCATGCACGCACGTGGCGCAGCTGGATGAAGATGCGTTTACGGCTTGTACAGACACAAGCACGCTAAGTGCATTTTTCACTGACAACCAGTGCTTCACATATCAACGTTATCATTGTGCAGGTTGTCATGCATGCACGCCATCACACACGTTTACTGTACCAGCATACAGTGCATCTTTTAACCAGCATACAGTGAATATTTTAAACGCCTACCTGTCATTGTAAAGGAGATCATGCATGCATGACAACACACGCACACACACTCACACACACACAGGCGGATTGCTTTTACTAGGAAGCAGCACGTCAAACAATTGCGCACATGTAAACACAAAATTGCGCGCACACACCCACACACACTCACTCACACACACACACACACACACACACACATACACACACACGCATGCACGCACACACACATACATACACACACATAAACACACATACACACACATGCAAGCACACACACACACACTCACACACATGCAGGCCAAGCGCCTTTCTCAGATCATGCCCAGTGGTGGAGGTCGCAAAAACAGCGAAGTCGTGCGCAAGCGCTTGGCCCACCAAAAGGATGAAGCCTGGACAGAGTTTGCGGCTTGCAATTGTTGTCAAGGTGTGTGTGTGTGTGCGTGTGTGTGTATGTGTGTGCGTGTGTGTGTGTTTGTGTGTGTGCGTGTGTGTGTGTTTGTGTGTCAGGGGATGGCTCGTTGCCTTTCTCTTGATCTGCTCCTTCCTTCCCTCAACTGTCGTTAAGGTGTGTATGTGTGTGTCAGATTGTGTGTGTGCTTGTGTATGTGTGGGTGTGTGCCAGGATGTGTGTGTGTCAAGCTTGTGTGTGTGTGTGACGACAGGATGGTTTGTCTTGGTTTGTTCTCTGTGTTGTATTTTGTTGTTCATGTTTTGGTTTCTTCTCAATTTCTACTCCTTTGTTCCCTCAATGCCTTTGACCAGCCTCCCCCCCTGTTTTGTCCATAATGAAACCAAACATGTTCATAGCCAAAAGCTTGTGTTACTTACAGCACGCAATAATGCAATACCAATTTTTTGGCAAGAACAACGAGCAATTGCAACAGCACACGAAATGCATGGCATAATAATCTCAAGCATGGCATATAAATCGGAGTGCTTTGTACGATACAAGATTGCGGCAGGCTGCTGCTGGCCAGCGCTGCAACACCAGAACAATGTGTTACCCACACCCACACCCACACCCACACCCACAACCACACCCACACCCAATCCCACACCCACACCCACACCCACACCCACACCCATTATGTGTTGCAACACCAGAACAAAAGCTGGAGCACAGTGTGCTTCATCATGATCATGACACATCAAAGCAAAGTGCACTTAAGCAGGCTTGCTGGCAACATCGCTCTGGCCAGACAGCCAAGTTAAGTGTCTGCGCCAAATTGATTCAGCACATGTGAGCGTCAGTCTCAGCTGGGCTCGCATTGGCCAGGGTCTTAACCAGGCTTGAACCTCAGCTCATGATTAGAAATACTCGGCCTGGACTGCGTGTGAGTAGAATTATTCGACATGCACATTTCTGGTGTGTACTCAGTAGTTCTAGCAGGAAAAACATGTACACATGTTCAACCGACACTGCTCTTTGTAACGCAGGCTGATATATAAGTAGGGTTGGCCAGAACCATATATATATACGGTGTATATACGATATTTTTGGCAGGGGATTTACCAAATATACGGTCATATACGGTGTATTTATACGGTTCTGGCCAACCCTATATATAAGATAGTATCATTTGACTTGTACATTCTTGATGTTTCTAGCAGGGATAACTCTTACACAGTTCCAACCTGCTCTGGTCATAGTAACACAGTTTGAAAGTTTGACCAGTGCAGCAGATTTGAGCAGGCGTCACGAGGGCACACACAAAGTTACAAGCAAACAAAAAAAAGGGACGAAGAGGAAAAAAAGACTACTCAGGCAGTCAGTTCCAACCTGCTCTGGTCATGGTAACACAGATTGAAAGTTTTACCAGTGCAGCAGATTTGAGCAGGCGTCACGAGGTCACACGCAAAGTTGCAAGCAAATAAAAAATGGGGAGAAGAGGAAAGAAAAGACTGCTCAGGCAGTGAAAGCCACTTCCCACAGGAAACTAAGGAAGGAAAAGGCTACGCAGGCAGTGAAAACAACTTCTCCCTACGTTAACTAAGGAAAAGGGTACACACAGGTTCATGCACTGCCTTGCCTGCCTTTGTGCCCTGAGCACCTTTGTCAATTTCGACATCCGCACCAACACGCTGTCCATGAGATTTGGGACGTGCAGGAAGCGGTAAGCGGAGAGTAAGGTCATGCGCGGCCGCCTAACACTTGCCTTCGTCTTGCCTAGCTCGCCTATAACTCTTGCCTAACTCTTGCCTTCGTAGTATATACGCAAGTGTCAGTTGCAGTGTTCAGAAACCGGCCTCATGCATGATTCAAACAGCAAAGCGTGCTTCGATGCCGCTCAAATGTCTGCGGTTGAGTGCATTTATGTGGAGAAGGCTCTGAGGAAAACGAGCGCGAGATGTACAGCATGCTTTGACACTGCTCGTGTGGCTGTGTGTGTGTGTTTGTGTGTGTGTGTGTGTGTCAAACAAGGCATGAACACGCATTGAAAATCAAAGCATGCTCTGGCACTACCCAGGTGGCTCTGGCATGTGCAGCAGCAGCTGTGCGTGTGTGAAAAACAAGAATTTTTGCGAGAAGTACTGCAGCTGCGGACCTAAATGCCACAACAGGTCAGCGGATGTTTAGGAACATGTGTGTGTGTGTGTGTGCGTGCGTGTGTGCGTGTGTGTGCGTGTGTGTGTATGTATGTGTGTGTGTGTGTGTGTGTGTGTGTGTGTGAGTGTGTGTGTGTGTGCGTGTGTGTGTGTGTGTAACAAGAATTTTTGCGAGAAGTACTGCAGCTGCGGACCTAAATGCCACAACAGGTCACTGGATGTTAAGGAACATGTGTGTGTGCGTGCGTGTGTGTGTGCGCGTGTGCGTTTGTGTTTGTGTGTGTGTGTGTGTGTGTGTGTGTGTGTGTGTAGAACAAGAATTTTGCGAGAAGTACTGCAGCTGCAGACCTAAATGCCACAACGGGTCAGCGGAAGTTTAGGGACATGTGTGTGTGCGTGCGTGCGTGTGTGTGTGCGTGTGTGTGTGTGTGTGTGTGTGTGTGTGTGTGTGTGTGTAGAACAAGATTTTTGCGAGAAGTACTGCAGCTGCGGACCTAAATGCCACAACAGGTCAGCGGGTTTGCGTTATTTCCCATCAATTGTTCTGCGTCTGTCCATCAAAGCCAAAATTTTTTGCGGAGGTGTTGCAACCGCAGACGTAAGTGCCACAACATGTCAGCAGAAATCTAGGGACATGCGCGTGGGGAAGGGAAGATGGGAACACCTGTGTGGGAACATGTGTACGAAAGAGATTTTAGTTATTGTCCTCGCTTAGTGTGTGTCCATCCTCGCTTGATGTGTGTTTATCCTCGCTTCTCGCTTCATGTTGTCCTCGCTGAGTGCGTGTCCATCCTCGCTTGCTGTGTGCCCATCCTTGCTTAATGTGTGTCCATCCTCGCTTCATGTCCTGCTCGCTTCTCTAAGCGAGGACAACATGAAGCGAGGATGGACACACATCAAGCGAGGATGGACACACATCAAGCGAGGATGGACAAACACCATGCGAGGATGGACAAACATCAAGCGAGTACAACATGTGTGTCCATCCTCGCTTAATGTGTCCTGGCTTAATGTGTCCTCGCTTAATATGTGTCCGTCCTCGCTTAATGTGTGCCCATCCTCGCTAAATGTGTCCATCCTTGCTTAGTGTTGTCCTCGCTAAATGTGTGTTCATTTGAAATGCGAAAACTTTTGCCGAGTAATGCGGCTGCTGACTAAAGCACCAGAACGTGTCAGCATGCTTGAAAAGAATAATTACGCAGGCAGTGAAAACCACTCCCCACATTGATTAAGGAAAAGTAAGCCACTTTGGTACCGAGTACCGTAGAACTCCTTGCTTTACTGGCAGACAAAATTGGCCCAGTCAGAGAGGTCTAACAGAGTACCAGAAGGAGGAAATAAGTCACAAAGAGACTGGAGTACCAGCCTCAAACAAGCAAGAGCACCAGGCACAGACATTGATTCTACTAGTGACTTTTCACCGACTCCTGTCGTTAACAGCACGTTATTTGGTATCTTGTCGTCGTCCTTTCTGGTTCCTGGTCCGTCATTTTGCATTGGTTGCTCCTGGTAACGTTGTTTCGTGTCTGCCTGTGTTTAGAAGTTTAGTTTGAACTACGAAAGGCCTCCAGTCTGGCGTGGCTGCTGAACCTGTAGGTCCCAACAAACAGTCAATTAAAAACATCTGCCTGTGTTTAAAGGCCATGCATATGTTGCGCACTAACCTTGTCAATCCCTCCTTCTACACACATACGCACACATACACACACACACACGCACACACACACACACACATACACATACACACAAACATGCACCATACAGGTTCAAAGGGTGTCGCTGTACAGGGCAGTGCCGGAACAGGACTTGCCCCTGCTTAGCTGCAGGCCGGGAGTGTGACCCGGATCTGTGCAGGTGAATTAAAGAATGAGTTGAATTAAACCCGAAGAGGAAAAAAATGAAGAGAAGAGAAGAGAAGAGAAGAGAAGAGAAGACAAGAAAAAGAATGAGAAGAGAAAAGAAGAGAAGTAAAAGAATGAGAAAAGAAGATGAGAAAAAGAATGGGAAGAGAAGAATATGAATTTAAAGATCTAGAATGTCGCGCACACAATTGCTCCCCACATTATATGAGCAAAAGGAGCCACTTTGGTAAGTTTATGTATTGTTTTCGTGGCATCACCTATGAGCAAACAGAGCCACTTTGGTAAGTTTATGTATTGTTTTCGTGGCATCACCTATGAGCAAACGGAGCCACTTTGGTAAGTTAATTATGGTTTTCGTGGCATCACCTGAGAGCGCCATAAAGGATTGCATTGTTAGCTTGGTCGCCATTGGAACTGCGTGTATGTTTGAGAGTAGGAGGATCTGTATGGGTGTGTGGTAGTGCGATCTTGAAAACCATTAGAATGTTACTTTTTGTGTAAGTGGGTGTGGATGGGTGTTTTGGTATCTGAGTGTTAGGACTGCTATGCACGTGTGTTTTGGTATCTGAGTGTTAGGACTGCAATGCACGTGTGTTTTGGTATCTGAGTGTTAGGACTGCAATGCACGTGTGTTTTGGTATCTGAGTGTTAGGACTGCAATGCACGTGCGTTTGGGTATCTGAGTGTTAGGACTGCAATGCACGTGTGTGAGTCTGGTGTTGGTGTTGGTGGATGAGGGTGGGTGGTTGTGGGTAAGTGTGAGTGCGAGTTTGGCTGTGGGTGTGGATATGTGAGTGTGAGTGTGAGTGTGAGTGTGAGTGTGAGTGTGAGTGCGAGTGCGAGTGCGAGTGCGAGTGTGAGTGTGAGTGTGAGTCTGAGTGTGAGTGTGAGTGTGAGTGTGAGCATGGATGTGGGTGGGGGTGGGGGTGGGGGTGGGGATGAGTATTAGTGAGTGAGAGTGTAGATGTGTGTGTTGTGATTTAGATAGGTGAGCTAATAGCTAATGCAGTTGTAAGGGCCTCTTCATCACAAGCAGCAACATACCTACCAGTAGTTTCTGTGCTTATATGTGGGTATTTAGAAGTGGGTAAATGTGAGTGCGAGTGTGGGTGTGGGTGCGGGTGGGAGTGGGTGCAAGTATAGGGTAGTTAATGCAGTTGTAAGGGCCTCTCCATCAAAAGCAGCAACTTGCATCTGTACCTATTCAGTGGAGCGCTATCCGCTGCCTGCGCAGGTCTCTTAAAAAACTGCTTTTTAGAACGGACGCACCGCTTTGAAATTTGCGTAGGACGTACGCATCCCTTTTAAATCTGCATCGCACCCCTTTTAAATTTGCGTAGGACGTATCCTTTTTAATCTGCGTAGTACGGACGCACCCCTTTCAAATCTGCGTAGGACGTACGCACCCCTTTAAATCTGCATAGAACGTACACATCCTCTTAAATATGCACCCCTGCTGCCTTGCTGTGCAAAATACTACTTCATGTGTTGTGTGTGTGTGTGTGTGTGTGGTGTGTGTGTGCTCGTGTGTATGTGTGTGTGCAGTTGTGTGTTCCACCTGTGGACTGTGCTTGTATGTATGCCAATCTATCTTCGCAGGAATATACTGGTAGTTAGAACGCTCTGATGCAAACCACTGCTAAAAATATATTAAAATGACTTTCCAGACGTGAGCCTGTGTTCTACATGAATCCAATTACTCTTTCATCTTTCTATGCATGCACATCTGTGCTCAAAGGCAGGCCACCCCACTGACGTTTTGTTTTGCTGCACTACTACGTGTGTGTAGGGTTGGCCAGAACCATATATAAACGGTGTATATACGGTATTTTTGGCAGGGAAATCATCAAATATACGGTCATATACGGTGCATGTATACGGTTCTGGCCAACCCTACGTATGTGGCTTGCAATAAACCAGCATTGTTGTGGTCGTACTTTGAGCAAGTGGGGCTGACTTGGTGCAGCACACAAACACACACAAACACACACACACATGCAGGCACACACAGACAGACGCGCACACACAACAACACACACACACATACAGACACACAGACAGACACACACACAACAACACACACGCACACACATACAGACACACACACACACGCACACACACACACATATTCCCATGCTTTTGCCATACAGGAACTGCGCGTCCACATGTGAAGGCTGTGCTCTTCCAGAGTCTGAGTGCCACAACATGTGCTTACGGCTGCGGCGCCACAAGCGTGTTGTGATGGGTCAGTCCACAGTTGCAGGTATGTGTGTATTGCCTGTGTTTTGGATTATTGGCCACAAGCGTGTTGTGATGGGTCTGTTCACAGTTGCAGGTATGTGTGTATTGCCTGTGTTATGGATTATTGGCCATAAGCGTATGGTGATGGGTCAGTCCACAGTTGCAGGTATGTGTGTATTGCCTGTGTTTTGGATTGTTGGCCACAAGCGTGTTGTGATGGGTCTGTTCACCGTTGCAGGTATGTGTGTATTGCCTGTGTTATGGATTATTGGCCACAAGCGTGTGGTGATGGGTCAGTCCACAGTTGCAGGTATGTGTGTATTGCCTGTGTTTTAGATTCTTGGCCACGATCGTGCGCCGGCATGACAGGTTTCCCAATTGGCTGCCTAAGGGCCGGTAATCTTATGGTGAAATTTCCATGTGGCTGCCTCAGGGCAAACTGTTGGCAAGCTTCTCAAAACTCGTGGTGTGGAAGAAGGTGTCCGTGTCTGTGTCATCCATATGAATTAGCAGAGTGCTGCTTCATGTGCTGATACATATTAGTAGGGTTGGCCAGAACCGTATATATACGTACATATACACCGTATATTTGGTGATTTCTAAGCCAAAAATACCGTATGTACACCGTATATGTATGGTTCTGGCCAACCCTACATATTAGAGATGGCCCATGACACGTCATTTTTGTAATGATGACGCACCTCCTTAGTTCTGATGGCGCATCTTTGTTCTAATGTCACACACTCGTCGATGTTCTGACGTCATCTTGTTATGATGTCACACACTCATCTTTGTCTGATGTCACGCTTTCATCTTGGTCCTGATGTCATGCGCTCATCTTGGTCATGATGTCATGCGCTCAACTTTGTCCTGATGACATACACTCGTCTCTATTCTGATGACAAACACACATCTTTGCTCTGATGTCATGCCCTCGTCTATGTTCTGACGTCATCTTGTTCTGATGTCACTCATCTTTGTTCTGATGTCACGCGCTCAGGATGGGGGGCATTTTTGCACGATGGCGCACGCAAGGAGGAATTCATTGGGGAATACACTGGTGACCTCATCACTCAGGTCAGTCAATCCTTCTAGCTAGATGCTCAGTAATGGACTCAGTGCTCCTGATAAGATACGCATCCATGCATGAAAGAACTCCAGATATGATGCGCAGTAATGGACTCAGTGCTCCTGATAAGATGCGCATCCATGCATGAAAGAACTCCAGATATGATGCGCAGTAATGGACTCAGTGCTCCTGATAAGATGCGCATCCATGCATGAAAGAACTCCAGATATGATGCTCATTAATGGACTCAGTGCTCCTGATAAGATGCGCATCCATGCGTGAAAGGACTCCAGATATGATGCTCATTAATGGACCCAGTGCTCCTGATAAGATGCGCATCCATGCGTGAAAGAACTCCAGATATGATGCTCATTAATGGACCCAGTGCTCCTGATAAGATGCGCATCCATGCGTGAAAGAACTCCAGATATGATGCTCACCCGGTGAGTTCGCTGAGGGGAAAAAAACGGAAAAACTACACAGGCAGTAACAACTGTTCCTGGTACACACACACACACACATTGTACCACCACCCCTGTACTCTGTTTGTGACAAGCACACGCTTGCATGTTGTATATGTGGCGCGCTCTGACAGTGTGGCGATCTGCTGTATGTGACACGCCCCTGGTGTGTGTGTGTCTGTGTGTGTATGTGTGTATGTATGTGTGAGTGTGTGTGTCTGCATGTTGTGTCCATTTTTCCAGTTAATTGAGGAAAGAGCAGCCAATTGTCTGACCTGACACATAATTAACGTGGGGAGTGGTTGTCACTGCCTGCGTAGTTTAGTTTCAGAATATGGTTTTTTCGTGAGTATGGGGTACTGGGTAGCGGGGTCATAACATGACGTGGCATTTCTGTTCTCAATAGAATTATACGCAGTTTTGTTTTCTTTGTGTAACAATTGTCCTTTAACGCAATTAGGTTATGTGTAGTTGCTTCAGCTTCGACTTGAAGTTCAAGTGTCACGAATGCCCTTACAAGTAATTGAAAGGCAAGGGATTTTGCCGCTATGTGCGCACAGTAAATGAGCTCAAGCTGAACAGACGGTGTATATTTGACATGAGATTTGTGACATGATTATGAGGTTGTTATAGTGACTCCAGCATAATGTGACGTGATTGTTGTTTATGAACTGGTTTTTATAAGGAACCAAGCACAGCATGACGTGAATCTTAAGTGACACACGTACCGTACCCACTTCTTTGAGCAATGCAAATTTTAGGAAGCAAATTTTAGGTAGGTTAGTTCCTCCTCTAAGGCTCACGAAACCCTTCAAAGTGATTGAAATTCAAGAAAATTCCCTCATCTATGTGCACACACAGGATGAGGCTGATCGCAGGGGACGTATCTATGACAAGATTAACAACTCTTACCTTTTCAACCTCAGCCAAGAGTGGTGAGTGGTCCATGTATAGATTTGGATTGGAGGTAGGTAAGCCACTTGCACATGCTTGCGCGGCTGGATAGCTGTATGAATTAAACTGTTGTATTGTCGGTCTAAATCAGTATTTGGTTTCTATATGATTTCACACTCATTCCAAGCTGCAGCACTGAACTCTCCTGCAACACTATATTTGTCTTACCGTACGTAAACGATATCCCCGCCCCCTAATTTATATTTTTGGTGGGGGCAGTGACGGGGCGGTCGTTTAATACATATTTATTTCAAAAGGGGGCGGTTGTGGGGCGGTAGCGGAAATTGAACAGTGCGAGCGATGAGTGGTCAGGAAGCCATCCCAGCACTCCCTGACCCCCCAGCCCCAGCTCCGCCTGCCCCTGCCCCTGCACCCCCAGCCCCAGCCCCAGCCCCAGCCCCGCCCGTTGCACCCGTCAGGAAGTTCCAGCGATGGGGGGGCAGTTGCAGAACAAAATTGTAAAATGTATATTTTGGGGGGGCGGTTGCACATTTTGACCTTGAAATGTTTATTTTCTCAGGGGGGCGGTGGATCCATGGACGTTCGTATCCATGGAAGTACGTACGTATTCAGCAAACGCTCTTACCAAACTGTAACAATGTACTCTCCTGATATTATGTCTAAGCCATCTTCAAATGCTCACTCCTAGCTGCAAAACAAGGGATTAAGTGAAGCAGGGCATATATATATATATAGTATGCTAAAGTGCAATTCAAGTGTGTACAACCCCAACTACAATCCTTGGACACTAGCACACATTTATACACACACATACACACACATTCACACACGCAACACGCACACACGACACGCGCACACACACACGCACGCACACACACATACACACACGCAACACACACACACAGGGTGCTGGATGCACGGCACAGGGGTAACAAGCTCCGATTTGCCAATCACAGTTTAAACCCCAACTGCAAGGTAAGCGGATGCTTGCTTTGCTCACACGAGCCAGAGGAAATGAGCACCATATCCTTGGTATTTTACGTTCTGTAGCCTTCCCCCTTAAGAAGCTAAACTAAAACATTGGTGAATGGGCTGTTGGTGGATGTAAACAATAACTGACCTTGAATGCACCAACTTTATATGCTTGCCGCACTTTTTCAACAACACCTCAGGCCCGCGTCCTGACCTTGAATGCACGCACCGACTTATTGTGCTTGCCGCACTTCCCACAATGCACGCACCAACTTTTTGTGCTTGCCACACTTTTCCAACAACACCTCAGGCCCGCATCCTGAACTTGAATGCACGCACCAACTTTTTGTGCTTGCCGCACTTTTCCTACAATGCACGCACCGACTTTTTGTGCTTGCCGCACTTTTCCAACAACACCTCAGGCCCGCATCCTGAACTTGAATACACGCACCGACTTTTTGTGCTTGTCGCACTTTTCCCACAATGCACGCACCGACTCTTTGTGCTTGCCGCACTTCCCACAACACCTCAGGCCCGCATCTTGCTGGTGGATGGAGACCATCGGGTGGCTATTTTTGCTGCAAAGCACATTGCCCCAGGAGACGAGCTTTTCTACAACTACAGGTACGGGACACAAACCGCTACGCAGGCAGTGAAAACTACACTCCACAGTGGGAATGAGGGAGGAAGGGGGAGAGGGGAGGAGCGTCAATCAATCCCCTAATGCAGGATGGGTAGCTGTGCCTTTTCAATGTTGATGAGAGTTTGCTGCGCTCCACACACTCAGCATGAATACGGAAAAAGGGCTTTGCTGTGCAGTTGCTTTGTTGCAGGTATGCATGCAACAACGTCAACCCTTTCACCGCCAAATCATCGTAGGCCACAAGGCCACAAATCAAGTCGTAGGTCAATATCAAGTCGTAGGCCACAAGGCCAAAATCAAGTCGTAGGCCACAAGGCCACAAATCAAGTCGTAGGCCATAAGGCCAAAATCAAGTCGTAGGCCACAAGGCCACAAATCAAGTCGTAGGTCAAAATCAAGTCATAGGCCACAAGGCCAAAATCAAGTCGTAGGCCACAAGGCCAAATTCAAGTCGTAGGCCACAAGGCCAAAATCAAGTCGTAGGTCAAAATCAAGTCGTAGGCCACAAGGCCAAAATCAAGTCGTAGGCCACAAGGCCACAAATCTAGTCGTAGGCCACAAGGCCAAAATCAAGTCGTAGGCCACAAGGCCATAATCAAGACGTAGGCCACAAGGCCATAATCAAGTCGTAGGCTAAAATCAAGTCGTAGGCCACAAGGCCAAAATCAAGTCGTAGGCCACAAGGCCATAATCAAGTCGTAGGCCACAAGGCCACAAATTAAGTCATAGGCTAAAATTAAGTCGTAGGCCACAAGGCCACAAATCAAGTCGTAGGTCAAAATCAGATCGTAGGCCACAAGGCCACAAATCAAGTCATAGGTCAACATCAAAGTCGTAGGCCACAAGGCCACAAATCAAGTCGTAGGCCAAAATCAAGCCGTAAGCCACAAGGTCACAAATCAAGTCGTAGGCCAAAATCAAGTCGTAGGCCACAAGGCCACAAATCAAGTTGTAGGCCAAAATCAAGTCGTAGGCCACATATTGGAGATCACATACTGAAGATCAGAAAGAACGTGAGCAGTAGCACCCATACCCACACTCTGGGAACGCTCATTTATATTATGAGCAGTAGCATCCATACCCACACGTTGGGAGAGCTCTGTTATATTAGGAGCATGAGTTTATTCCAGCCCATCTTCCTGTTCTGCTACAGCCTTCATCTCCCTTTTTGTAGCCTATATGTAGGAGTGTTGTGTGGCTCTGCATCCATCGTGCGGTGCAGAAGAACCCAACCCAACGTTCTCTCTAAACTCCAAACCCATGCCAGTTGCAAGAAATTAATCCGTGTCATCTTTCTTTTATGCTTGTGGCTGGTGGAGACCAGCCAGCAACTGATCAGCCAAAACCCTGGCCAAGGTCAACCTGTATGGAAAGCGAAGAAAAACGGGTAGTCAAAGCCGTTCCCCACATCGCTGAGGAAAAAGAGCCACGTTGGTATCCCCAAATGTAACCATCATGCATCATGACCTCATTTTCGTTTCTGCTTTTCCAGGTATAAGAGAGAGCAAGCCCCTGTGTGGGCACAAGGAGGCCAAAATAAGTAGCTCTGTTGTGAGGCCCCACCGACAGGCGGGAGCAGCCACAACGAGGCATGCTATACAGCGTCGAACAATCTTGTTTGGGCCGTTTGAGTCTGCAAACGAACTGTATGGTGTTTAATTTTTGATTTGAGCGAAAAAAGCAGAAAAAGTAAGTGCAGCATGGGAGAGAGAACACTACCTAGCATAGAATAGGAAGACGGTATGACTGGTTTATAGATGCCCCTCGGTCAAGGTAAATACGTCAAGTCTTCTGTGGTCACTTTTGCCTTTAGTGCTACCTTTTAACATAGAGTGATTAAAGAAAAACGAAGGACTTTGCAGGAAGTGAAAACCACTCCCATATTAATTAAGGAAAAGGAGCCACTTTGGTACCGGGTACCGTAAAATTTCTCCACCAAAAAGAACGAGAACAAGATCAATGGTGATCAGGAGGATTGCAGGTTTGACCTGAAACCTGCTCCTGATGAGAGTTGATAATAGTACTGAAGTAGTTGACAGAATGTACATGAAGCATGTTTTTGCTAGCCCTTTGAGGGTCAAGACCCAGCTCTCCTTGGAAGAGAGGCAGAGGCCTTCGTGCTGATGCTGCACGGCGCTCTGCCGGTTCTGAGGTCTAGTGTCCTCACAGTACTTGATCTCGATGTGGTGAAGGTCACGTTGGAAAATGCTCAGATCTTTGGGTCGGTGCTGTCTGAAGAAGGTGGATTTGCTGGTGGCGGCTGGCAGTGCTGCTAATATACTCTCCATTTGCCCCCTGCCACTCTGAAGAATTCATTCCCCTCCAATGCCAGTCTGTTGCTTTTTTGTTTCCGTGGAGATGGAAGCAATCAGTACTGCATCTGCACTGCGGTAAACCTGTTTTTGTGTGAGAAGCGACTGCTGCCAAAATCCATGGAGATGCAGTTTGGGCTGTGTTTGGTTGGGGAATTGCAGGGTGTGTGTGTGCGTGTGTGTGTGTGTTTTTGGTGGGGTTTGTTACACGGTCCTCAGCAAGGGCCTGACAGAATGAAGGAAAAAACCTATAAGACTGGGAAAAGGAAAACTCCTGCCTAAACAGAAAAACCCTCCTTGAAAAACCACAGTCTGAGAAATTGGCC
>Ga0307963_1002274_pt1 | contig 15122 bp, 17 predicted proteins | sample OrgLakmetagen594_FD_201829 | JGI IMG/M metagenome (GOLD analysis project Ga0307963, IMG submission 201829) | Saline water microbial communities from Organic Lake, Antarctica - #594 | ecosystem: Environmental > Aquatic > Non-marine Saline and Alkaline > Saline | place: Antarctica: Organic Lake...
GAGGTTGGAAGAAAGGATTGAAATGGGGATTGGGGTTGTGCATACCCCACACGGGTTGCTGCTGCATGAACATGTTGGGGGCTGGTAGCATGGTTCTGTTCTTCAACGCTGTTTACAATAAAAAAAACTACTCGCTCCGTGAAAATCACTCCCCACATTTATAAAGGCAAAGGAGCCACTTTGGTACCGAGTACCGTAAAGCTCCTCCACCGCGAGAAGGAAAGGAAAAATCAATGGGGATCAAGAGGGTTGCAGGCTTGGCCTGAAACCGGCTCCTGATGAAAGTTAATAACAGTACTAGAAAGGGCACGTCTGGTATGGACAAGGTTTGCAGCAAATTTCACAGAGTGCACATGGAGTTTGGAGGCAAGCTTCTTAACTCTTTGAGAATCAAGACCCAGTTCCTTGTAAGGCTTTAGAGTGTGAGTGTTGTAAATGGTGCCGTCCACACCCAAAAGGATGATGTGGAGAGTAACGGAGGCTCCTTTGAGAATGTTGCGGAGGTCTTTGTGCTGTTCCTTTGCGGCGTTCAGCTGGTTCTGAGGTCTGGTGTCCTCATAGTACTTGATCTCGACGAGGTGGATATCGCGCCGAGTTTTTGTTGAAATCTTTAGGTCAGTGCTGTCTGGGGTTGGTGGCTGTACTAGTGGCTGGCGGTGCTGCTGAGGTGCTCCCAGTCTCCCTCAATTGCCCCCTGTCAAAGAGTAAAGAGAGAAGAAGCTTGCCTCCAAGCTCCATGTGCACTCTGTGAACTTTGCTGCTAAACTTTTCCATACTAGACGTACCCTTTCCAGTTCTGTTATCAACTCTCATCAGGAGCCGGTTTCAGGCCAAGCCTGCAACCCTCTTGATCACCATTGATTTTTCCTTTCCTTTTCGCGGTGGAGGAGCTTTATGGTACTCGGTACCAAAGTGGCTCCTTTTCCTTTATAAATGTGGGGAGTGGCTTCCACTGCCTGCATAGTTTTTTTCTTTTTTTCTAGACCTTTCTATAGGCTTGGACCGAGTGACTGTGTGGTGGAGAGCACTACAGGTTCAGTGCTGTAGGGCTGGCTATGAGACTCGGTAGTTCTTGTGGATTGGCAGTGGCCGAGATGGGTGTTCATCCCTCGTAATAGACCCTTGGCTTAGCTCTGCAATGTCTATGCCTAATGCTCTTGCTTGTTTGAGGCTGGTACTCCAGTCTCTTTGTGACTTCTTTCCTCCTTTTGGTACTTTGTTGGACCTCTTAGATTGGGCCTTTTTTGGTCTGCTGGTAAAGGAGTTTTACGGTATTCGGTACCAAAGTGGCTTACTTTTCCTCAATCAATGTGGGGAGTGGTTTTCACTGCCTGCGTAGTTCTTATTTCCCAAAACAGCCGAAAGTAGACGCTTCCCACCCCACTTGCCAGATAACGACAGATTTACCTCCAGCTCCCAGATTTTGTGCTGGTTACTCCAATCTCTGCAAAAACACGAAAGCAACAAACTACTGTAGGGGGGTGGGTTCTTCGGAGTGGCAGGGGGCAACTGAGGGAGAATGGGAGCATCCCAACAGCACTGCCAGCCACCAGCAGAGCCACCAACCCCAGACATCACCGACCCAAAGACCTCAGCAAAACTCGGTGTGACATCCACCTCGTCGAGATTAAGTACTGTGAGGACAACAGATCTCAGAACCAGCTGAACGCCGCAAAGGAACAGCACAAAGACCTCCGCAACATTCTCAAAGGAGCCTCCGTTACTCTCCACATCATCCTTTTGGGTGTGGACGGCACCATCTACAACACTCACAATCTAAAGCCTTACAAGGAACTGGGTCTTGATTCTCAAAGAGTTAAGAAGCTTGCCTTCAAGCTCCATGTGCACTCTGTGTACTTCGCTGCTAACCTTGTCCATACTTTGTGCCCTTTCCAGTACTGTTACCAATTCTCATCAGGAGCCGGTTTCAGGCCAAGCCTGCAACTCTCTCGATCCCCATTGATTTTTCCTTTCCTTTTCGCGGTGGAGGAGCTTCACGGTACTCGGTACCAAAGTGGCTCCTATTCCTTAATTATTGTACCCCTACTTTCTGTTATCGCTTCCAGCCTGCCTCTCTTGCTTCCTTTTAGTTTTATCATCTTTCAGTCTTGTTTCAACCTCGTAGGGAGTTTGCTATCTTCCCTGGACCTATGTAATACGCCATCGCCGAAGTTTAGTTTAGTTTAGTTTGGATTACAAAGGCCTCCAGCCTGGCGTGGCTGCTCAACCTATAGGTCCCAACAAATAATTTAATCAAAAAGATCGACAGCTGCACTAATGAATTTGTAAACAAAAACTTTGATATCACCCTCAGAAATATTATTAAATAAATGGTCGAACTGGTGCCGTAAATGTTCGGTGCCCATACATGAAAATATAACGTGTTTCTCATCTTTATATAATCCCTGTTTTCACACAAATTGCAAACACGTGCACTCCTGCACAGATTCCTGCCGTATAAACCAGTTTCACACTTCAACCCATGTCCTCGAATCCTGAACCGAGCTACGTTCCTCATGTTATTTTTGCTCAGAGCCATCTTCAAATACTCCGGCAAGACAAATGGTGCACGTGCATCAGAAACCGGTCTCTCAGGCAAAGCAAATCAGTTGCGATAAGCCACAGACTTTTAAAAACAAGAGCAAGGATCTTGACCATGTGCCTCTCTCCAAACTGCCTGATGCCTGAATCTCAAATCAATGCAAATTAGAAATATTCAGCTTCCTGCAATGTAATAATTTACTTTTGCATACAGTGCCTTTCTGCAAATCACCAAAAGTATCCTTCATCTGTCTAGTACAACAATTAGAAGCACCAAAAATGGGAAATACCTGCTTTCATAAAATCGCGTAAAGTATTGCTGTTTGAATCAACCATCCTGTTCCAAAATTTGACAGCTGACCTAAACCAGTAAAATTGAAAGGGTTCCTGCGCGCATCCTCGAAGCACACACCAGTTTGCAGAAGTAGATTCAATTCCCAAAATTCTCTTTAAAAATGCCATGTGTGCGACCTGCAAAGGATAACTGAAACCATTGTCATGCTTCAGAAATTGCGTTGACCAAATCTAACTGGCATACATGCCAGCTGACAACGCATATGTCTTGAAAAGCCACAACATCGCATGAGGCCTGTCAGAAATTCTCTTTTCAATACCAAACTCTTTCACTCTACGTAAAGCTGCATTAAAAGGCCTTAAAGCATGGAACGCAGCATGGTGTAAGTTCATGTTCTTATCAAATAACATTCCCAGGTAGGTAGAAGAATCTCTCTTCAAGCTCTTGATTGTAGAGACAAAAAAACAGGAACTGCGAAATTTCGGTTCGCATTAAAATTGACTATGTAGGATATCTGCACAATTACTGTAAGTCCTTTCCTGGCAGCATACGATTCCAGTCGTCTCAACATTTTCTGCAATTGGACTGGGTCATTAGCTGTCAGGGTCAGGTCGTCAGCATAGAGCATGTGAGTTACCCTGAGCCCCTCAGTGCCAGTAACAGCACCCATAAAGCCAGTCCCAAACTCATCATCCACATCATTGATAAAAAGAGAAAAGAGGAGGGGGGATAAAGGACAACTTTGTTTTGCACCTCTTAAAGGCACAGCGGAATTACCGATACTGGTAGTATTGGCACCATCAATCAAAACATACTCATCTCCATCGTACATTTGTTTGATAACATTGACAAGGTAAAAGGGCATCCTGATATTATTTAGATGATCCCAAAGGTGGGGTCTGTCAATAGTGTCATACGCTTGTTTAAAATCAATTAAGGCCGTGTGAAGGTGGGAACAACCCTTTGGTTTAATCTGTTTGGCAGCGTGGACTAAGTGCCTTTGAAATAAATATAGGCTGGATCGTGCTACGGTCTGGATAGAAGCCAATTTGCGTGTCAGGAACTTTTCGATTCTCAACACACCACTTAGTCACCAGTTCTCTCAAATTGTTAGCGTACAGTCTATACAAAGTCCCACTCACAGCCAACATGCGGTAGTTGTTGGGATCAAGCTTAGAGCCTTTTTTGTAAAGGGTGGAGATCTTGGTTTTATTCCAACAAGCAGGAATATGTTTCTCACTCAAAGCAACGTGAAAAAGGTTGGCCAGGTAAGGGACAGTCACAAAATTATTTTTCTCATCAACTGGGTAAGCGTACTTCAAAAAAGGAGCTGCGAATTCTTCAAAAGCAGGTGAAGAAGAGGCATTCATCTTATCCAAAAATTTAGAGACCAGGCACGTCATAACAGCGAGACTCGGACAGTCAAAGGCATCGACCACGACCCAAAGGGACAGCTGAAGCCCGTGCATCTATGTGCCTTGAGTTCCTGTTAAGTGTATCAGGAGGTTTAGGAGGTGGTTTAGCATTGAAATGTGAAAGAAGGTAGGTAATTCAATCTGTAGGCACAGGGGATGGACAGGTTGTCTTTCTTTGTTTCAGCATGTCGAAATTAGCTGGATCCTTTTTGCTCAACTTGTCCAAAAAAATAGCAGTCTGTTGTTTAGATAATTTGCGTGCAACTCTCCGCGTATGCTTTCTGTACTCTTTTTGTATCCTGTAAATCCTCTCTCCGTCCCTCAAAGATTTTTTTTTTTGCTATAGATCAACTGCCCTCGCTGGCGGATATAGCTGTGTAACCCTTACCCTTACCCTTACCCTCAAAGATCGTAAAAAAATCCATTCTTTTCTCCTGCATACATCATCAAATTAAGGAGCCCTTCTGGCTCCAGCTGCCACCCTTTGATTCTTCCAATAAAAAACGCACGGCGAAAACTTCCCCATACCAGAAGTGCAAGCAGCTAAAATAATCATAGCCCGTTAATAGTTTTTATCTGCTTCATCGTCCTTTATCTCAATAGTCTTTAGAAAAGAAATGCGGCCTTCAGTGTTGTTTTCAAGATGCTCAGTGTATTGAAGTGCTTCGTCAGCCCAACACATGTGGCTGCCGGTTACCCCTTTGTATATCCTTTTTAAACCCTTTGAAGTGCTTTGTCAGGATTCCACATCACCGACACATCACCGAAATGTGGGGAGTGGCTTTCTCTGCCTGCGTAGTTTTTTCTATTCCATTCTTTTCTTTGTTTGTGACATAACACATCCACATTCACAAAAACAGCCAAACCATGCAGAAGTATGAAAAAAAGAAAACCTATGCAGGCAGCAAAATACTTCCTGCATCAATAAGGAAAAGAAGACACATTGGCCCGAAGTGCCCTAGGTCTCCCCCACCAAATGAAAATAAAGAAATCCAGGAAATTAAACCGGGTGCACATCTTCTTTCAGATCACGCACATCGTTGCGTAAAGTTTTTAATCTCTGTACGAGGTCTTGAAGCTGCCAGGCATCACGCACATGAAAGCTTCCAATGCCGTCCCGTCTGAGGCTGGCCATGTAAGCAACACTCCCTAATGCCCTGCCGATGTCATAGACAAGGCTGCGGATATAGGTGCCCTTGCTGCAGCTGCAGAGGGAACAGATACAGCAGAGGGAACAGTTGTCTCGAGGGCGAATAAATGAAGGTTGGGACTACCCTTCGGCATGGTAATTGGTAATGCCAGTGACAAGGGTCAATACTGAATGCGCAAGCCGATTTCACCATTGCCAAGTAGGACAAAAGGTTTGCTGTCTTTCTCTCCTGTACTCATATGTAGGGTTGGCCAGAACCCTATATATACGGTGTTTTTGGCAGGGAAATTACCAAATATACAGTGTATATATACTGTTCTGGCCAACCCCTACTCATATGCATAAAACATTATTGCAATACCCCTGACCCCAAAATTCCCCATTATCCTTGCCAAGATAAGCGACTCACCGCACTCTGAAGAACACATCTTGACGAGACCTGTGGGGACCCACTGAAGAGCCTCCCTGCAAGCAGAACCCCCGACCTCCTCCTTCCCTGTACCCTTCTTCACTTGTGTACTGGCTGCCACTGGTGTCAGTGCTGGGAGCATCACCACCGCCTTGTAGAATTTGCCCCTCCGTTACTCCCCCCCAATCCTGAGCCTCCTGGCTGGCACAGACTGTGTGGCCGCTAACTGATGGCTGAGATGCTCCTTGGCGCCCCACCTCACTGCTGTCAGATGACCTCCACAGCTGCAGACTCATGATGGACACAGGCCTTTCTTCCCTGCAAGCACCAGATACTTGGATGAGAAAGCAAGTCTCGCTATCCTGCAGCGAAACCCCCGTTTAAAGTGGGTCAATGGCAAGAAAAATGAAGTGCAGGCTGCGGTGTCAACGGAGGTGAAGCACCTGATGCACAATCAGTGATAAGCAATAGATTTAAGATCAATTTTAACCAACCTTTCAATTGTCTGCCCATCCCGAGCAAGATTGTACAGCTTCTGTCCTTTTACCTTGATGGCACTGTACATTGGGGGCAGCTGCAGGCAGAAAAGTAAGGTAAGGTTGCTCAATCCTATATCCTATCGCATTACTGCACAGGGTCCGGTCCTTCATTTTGTTTGCTCAAGACGTGCGAGGGCAAACAGCAAAGGGTGACCATGCTGTAGAGCAGGGAATTGGTAAATGTTTGAAAAGTTAAATCCGTTCATGACCTGATAAACCAATCTTCCCGCCAAACTTGGTAAAACGGACCTTAACATATACCGTACAGGCGCGTAATTATTGCGAGGTTTGACCCAACAATTTAGCCCCAATGCGAGGTTATACGAGGGCCTTTGGCCCTCAGAGCTGCACGTGTATGCGTATGCACGCGTGTGCCCACGTGCGTGTATGTGCATGTAATAAAGGGGAGTTGAGGCACCCTCCTGAGGGTGTTGCAATTATATACATTGCTGCTCCCATGAGTCCTCTTCCTGAGGGTGTCCTTCCTTCCCAAACGAGGCCCAGCCCCCCTCCTGCTGATGCCTGCAGTCAGCCTAGGCCTGCTTACTGGCCTCTTCTTTGCTGCTGCTGCTGCTGCTGCTGCTGCTGCTGCTGCTGCTGCCTCCCGCTCTGCCTGTGCTGCCCTGTCCCCTGCAATACGCTCTGCATGTGGCTTTGCTGCCTCCCCCTCTGCTGCCTTCTCCTCACTTGTTGTCCGATTACTAGGCTTGAAGAAGTCTGCAACCCCAAGCTGTATATTCCCTTGGGCATTTTGGGGGGTAGCTTGGGGAGCCCTCCCGGTCTGTCCCCGTTCATGCATAAAATGAAATATTTAACCCCAATGCGAGCTTCGCGAGGCCCTTGTAGCTCATTTAAATTGCTACCAATATTCCACGAGGGGTCAAAAACGTTCGTGGTACGCGGTGATATTCTGCCTGCACGGTAACAAGGAATATCTTTAGGTCCACTTGCTGATCCTTTTTCAAAAGCGCTACTTGCCTGCAAGATGTCACCTTCAAATCTCCGGGCCACGAGGCTGAGGTCTTCGTCTACATGACAAAGTACACGTACAGAGAGATGTTATACAGTTACATTGTTTGCCACAAGGCACAGAGTAATTGCAAGAAACCTGTAGAGCAGAAAAAACGCAGAGCTGCAAGCTCCTGCACCACTTCACACGTCCCTGTTCTTTTCGGTTGAGCCCTTAAGGACACTTACCTGCCTACTGCCTGCGGAGCGCATCTGTAGGGTTTCTGCCACAATTAACGTTTTTAAGGGATTTGAGCAAAGATTGTTCAGATCAAGACCAAAACTAACTGCCACTGTCATCCAACCCAAAACACCTGTCCTGCGCTCCCATTCTATGATTTGTGAGAATGCCCTTTATTTACACCATCTTTCTCTGCAATTGCAATTGCCTAGCACACACCTGCAAGGTGCTCCCACAGCACATGCCATTATTTGCAAGTGCGATTGCTGAGTACACACCTGTTATGTGCTCCCATGGCAGCCGTTCATCAACTTCCATCTCGCTGTCGTAGCTGGGGGTGCCTTCTCCCAGCCTCAGCACACCTAATACGTACAAACACACAATTATATACATGGCGAGGAGCGCAGAAAAAGGTCGTGGCTTGAAGGCAAGAATTAAGGGAGGACGCAATTCCAGTAAATGCACCTTGTGCAGCTAGATGCTTAGAGACACACACATACATACACACACACGTGCGCGAACACACACACACACACACACACGCACGCACACACACACACACACACACACACACACACACACAAACTCAATAGGTTTTTGGACGGCAGCTCGGGGGCACACCCTGGACAACAGAATGTTCCAGCTTTATTTTTCCATACGTTCACAATGGACACGTGATTAGCATGGATGGAAATAATCTATCCCTGACCAGCAGGCATAATATATTAAGCCTCTCTCCTCCCCAACTTCTCTCCTCTCGCCCACCGGAGTACTCCTTTTCCATGGCCTGATAGTCATCCACAAACTTTGTGCCGGCTCCTGTACAGACCACGAGCAGTCCAGTAGCCATGGGGTCTAAAGTCCCAGCATGCCCCACCTGCACAAATAGTTCACCCCTAACATTCTAAAAGAAGCTTTGTCCTTTGAATAATTGATGATTGTGAAGAACCCACTGGGTCTTTCTACCTGCTGTCTTTGCATGCATGTAAAGGAAAAATCTAGCTTATATCCAACAACTTTCAGGTCTTGAAACGATGAAGTGGTTGGGGAGAAATGGGCCAATGTGTGGGTGTCATCAATGTTTAGCCGGCTAAGGGTGTGTGCTTGCATGTGGACGACCTCCTACACAGCACTGATTCAAAGGTAAAGTATTAGAAGTACAGTTGAACGGGCGCTTGACATGACATGTAATAGCATACCTACGGGGTGCTTGGCACCTTGCACAGATGCGTTTCAAGATCCAAGGCTACTCCACAAATCAAGGCACTTGCTGTCCATCATCGCAACAAAGGAAACATCAATCAAGAAAGGCTGTGTGGAGTCTATGAGCGGAAGCGAGCACCTTTTTGATCTTCCAAGACTTCAGAGTTCCACGGAGCTTGCCGCACACATCGAAGCTCGTCCATTCTTGGGGTCTGCAAATGCAATGCACTCACGTTGCTACTCGACACTGCGCAGAGCTTGCTAGCTGAGATGCAAGAGAAATGCATGGATGCACTCACTTATCAATGAGCAAGGCTCCATTTCCCAAAAGTTCCTGCAGCGTGCTGAATTTGTCAGAGGTTCCAGGAGGAATGAGAGTGGGCGGCTGACGTTTGGCCTTCCTCGCTGCAGCTTTTCCAAGGCTAGGATCCACAGTCTGGAGCTGCCCAAGTTGATCCTGGTGCACTGGAGGCTCTGTGGAAAAAACACTGGGATGCCGTTTGTCTGCCTTGCCTTCTCATCGATCATTAAACAAAAGTCAGTACGTATGTGGCATTGGAGTGCACGTGCATGTGCGTGTGCACATGCATGTGTGTGCGCATGTCCATGCCATGCCATGCCGTGCGTGTGTGTTTGCATATGCATGTGCGTGTCGCAGTGGGTGCGCGTGCAAATGTGTGCACTTGCGCAGACACCCACCAGTGCCACTATCTCCATGGCAAGTGCATGCAGCAATTGGAGCTTTGATTACGTTATTCAGCGTCCTTCTGTCCTTGGAAAAATGAATAGGCACGTTGGAGAGCCGGCTGCCAAAAAGCTGGAACATCACAGGCCTAAGTCGCATTTAATGTCACATATATTACCATCATTATAAGAACATGCTTCTTGCGATTGCAATGCACGACAAACGGTGCGAAAACTGTTCTTACAGCCCAAAGCGTTGACTTAGACTTCGCTCGCAGACATCGTTCATCAGCAGTATAAAAAAAGACAAGGGGGAGAGGAACGTGCAGACGCTCTACGCAAGCCTCCGTACCTAAACAATTTGGGTCTAATTGGGGGAATCCCGGTGGAGGGCGCAGTTTTTCCGCCGTCAGTTTTGCAATTCAACATTCCTTCCCCTATTGTTTTATAATCCTAACCCCTCTGGTCGTAGGAACCATAGTAGCCGGGAGACCCCCAAGTATTAGTGCATTTTAATATGACTTTTTGACAAATTCAAGCGACCACCCGACCAGCCAACCGACGTGCTGCCCGTCGGCAAAGAAAGGAGGATTGTGAGAAATCACATATATCCTGCATTTACGCACGAACTTACCTTCTCCCTTTCCTCTTCGACTTTAAACTCGACTTCTAGGAATTATCAACCTCGTTTGTCCGATAAAACTCAAAATTGGAAATTTCATGGAGATTTCATCATCAATACTACTGCAAATAATAATTCCTCAAGAACCACTGCAGGGGTAGCTAGGGGAAAAAGGACATAGGTATACAGGCACCCACACAGTTTAAAGTAGATTCTGTGCAGCGCCTTCACATATTTGCCTTACATACTCCAATTATCATTCACCGCTGCCGCCTCTAGATCTTACTTACTTGCCACTGCACGCGCGTGCACGGGCACGCGCACGGCTGTTAAGCACGATCCATGAAGTTTGGAAGTTCTGCTAGGGCACTCATCAACCTTGGTTGTGTAGTCCTGTTGTTCTCAGCCGGTACAACGCTCGTCTCTGTTGGATTAGTTGCGACGCATCCACCGCCAGTCTTGGTGTATCCTCGGCCCAGGCAAACAACCAGCCTCTCTGCTGTCCTACCTACAACTGTACATGATTTATTACTGCTCGACATATTCTCCACGTCCTGCACCTCTGCACTAGGGCCAGCTAACCTTCGTGAGCTTCTCATCATCGTGCCTGAAAACGAGCTGCCCATCTTCCGGGATCGGTACGCTGCAAAGCAGCCCGCAAATTGGTACTTTGTGTCAGAGAGGCAGATTGTTCCTGAGTACCACCGGTTAGGCGTGGGGTTGTCAGGCTGGCTTAGACAGCAGGACATGAAGTTGGCAGCCTACCGAAATGTCACTTCAGACTTCTATCTTGCCCTTGACTCAGACAATGTTTGCTTGAAACCAAAGCTGAATGCATCTGAGTATATACAAGACGGAAAGGCGTACGCTTGCCTGGAATCTATAAGGGGAGGATCTCGTTTCCATGGCAAACACGACGTTCCGAAGACCGTGGCAGCTTTATCTAGCGTTCTTGGCATTGAAGCAAACAGCAGCGCTCATTCTCATGTCATGGGATGGACTCCACAAATACTTAGCAAGACTTTGTTGACTAGCATGAACGACATTTTCCTGTCTCGTAGCCACCAGCAGCAGTCCCTGGTGACGTATTTGCTTTCCAACGGGCGCCCGCGTCAAGCATGCTTTGATAAGTTTGGGAGGGAGCAGTGCTTGAAAAATGTATGGACTGAGTATTTGGCGTACTACATATTGGCCAAACGCTTCAACCTTTGGAATGAATACCACAATGATGTGATAGCAGAAGGTATCGAGGTAGGGACCTGCTATTCTGCTCAAAACAAACATGCAATCTATCGACCCTACTGCTTGAAGCAACGCTTGGAATGTGTCGGTGACCTGGTCCAGATTCTCAGCAGGACTGTTGAGAAAAGACCGATGTTTGGCACCTTAAATGATCATAAACTGAAACCGCAAGACCTCATTAGTTTGAGAGACATTGTGAAGAACGTTTCTTGGACCTAGTCTTTTTGCCACCTTGCCACAGTTTGCCCCAATAGCCCCATTAAATTGTGGTAAATAAGTTGCGACCACAGTACTCGGTTCTTCTTAAAATAAGATGGCTGCTGATTGTTTTAATTGTGAAACAAATTTACTGCAAGGCTCAATATCTAACATTCTGAAACACTTGTGTATAAATAGCAGGCTTCTTTACGGTTATTGGGCTCTACATTATTGATTTAACTGAAGCTGCGCCTTTTTTGGTTGTCAGTAACCTCTTCTTTCTTAATTAATTGTGTTGTTGTAATTCAACCCACTGCTGACTTACTTGTGCACCTTGTCACGCCCGGTCGGTGGCAGCAACAAATTGTGCAACAAGCGTGTAGGCTCTTTGTTAGGTCATTTGGATGATTCAGGTCCAATTTGGCGGTTAAGTTGGCTTCTTTGTACTGGTATAAAGATGCACTTCGACCTGGTGTTTGGGTACCAGAAGCAATAATAATAGCAAAAGAGATAACAAATGATGTTTGAATAGCTCACAGAGCAAAGAAAAGGTAGGCATTGCCAAATGTCTGGTGAAAAGCTCGAAATAGGATGAATGGTTTATCCTGAAATAATCCCAGCGATAGTAGTTGTCAGCTGTCTGGTTAGCTCTACTAGAAAATCAGTTGGGTAATACGATTGTGTTGAGACATTAAGTGAGGGAAGCTGTTTCCTTGCCCTGCTCAATTATTCTGTTCCACTTTTGCACCTTCTTTTCTAAAAGTTCTGTGTGTTCTGTCTGCTAAAACCTGCACTAGTTTGCTGCAAATGAATATGCACCTAGACCAAGATACAAAGAGTAGACCCTAAATACCTCACAGCGTGCCTCTTAAAGCAGAGTGGGCAAAATGGCTGATTCGAGCTCTATGCTTGTTTGTTCCCCACAGCAAGCACCAGGTATTGTACAGTTGGGAAAATAGAAAGATTCTGAATGGGAGGCACGTTTAGTCCTAGGGATGAGAGATGTTAAATCAAATATAATAATTTCAGGTGATCATTACAAAGAAAGCGTTGTATAATAACATGGTACGTTTGAAAAGGAACGAGCGCAGGGGTGCCAATTGGGAGAAACATGCTATTTATTCATAATTCCTCAAAGTAAAGTGCATATTGAACACCATCATTAAGGACCATGGAAAGTGGAGGTTGAAAGGCACTACACCCTTCTACAGTAGCTGTAATTTTGCTGGACGTACGGTCTAATGTGTCTTACGTGATTTAAGAGGGTGTTGTAAAATCTAGAGAGGGGGGGGGTTAGCAGCATGAGCCAAAAAATCACAAGCCATTAAGGCGGCAATCAGTACTTCTCTGAGTTGAATTCTGCAAACAGCAGCCACCAGCTGAATCAGAAAGTTGTTGAAATGTAAATTACTGGACACAGCTCTTTGAACGAAAGCATATAGAAATCACATGCACAATTCTATCATATGCACAATTCATCAAGGGGCCGTGGTCAAGCCAAAGGGCACCGCACATAATTTAAAGCACCGGCTAGCTCAGGTTTTAACACGGATAAGGAAGCAATAAGGAGTTATTGGGTACTGGAAAAAAGAAAAAAGAAAAAAACTACGCAGGCAGTGATAACCACTCCCCACATGAATAAGGAAAAGGAGCCACTTTGGCACCGGGTACCGAAACTCCTCCACCAAATCAATTAAGAAAAGGATCAACGGGGATCAGGAGGGTTGCATGCTTGACCTCAGGGCTGCACAATACATGCTATAAGCGCTCGCAGCGTAGTGTATGCTTGTCACGCTATGATACACTGCTACGCTACAGCTCCGAGCTACGGAAACTTCGAACAGCGTCAATTCAACTTCCGTTACTTCAAGACAGTGCCAATTCAGTTAATCTTATACTAATAAAACACATTTCAAAAATAAATATGAGGAAGCAAGGAGCGGTCTTGACTCATTGGCCACTGTGGGAATGGATAGCCAGAGGCAACACTGTATAATTCCTACATACGACAGACCCTTGCAGCGTAGCGCAGCTGTAGCGTAACGTAGCGTAGCCGTTTACGTATTGCGCCATTGCTTGACCTGAAACCGGCTCTTGTTTTTTTATTGTTGGCGTATTACATAAGTCAATGGGAGATAGCAAAACTCCCTACCACAAGGTTGGGACGAACTGAAAGTTGATAAATGAAAAGGGAGCAAGAGAGGCAGGCTGGAAGAGATAAAAGAAAGTAGGGGTGACAGTCTTGATGACAGTTGATTGTAGTACTGGAAAGTGCGCGTCTGGTATGGACAAGTTTGGCAGCGTAATTGACAGAAGGTACATGAAGATTGGAAGCAAGTTAATATGCTCTTTCAATCAAGTCCCAGCTCCTTGAAAGGCTCCAGTGTGTGATTGTTGTAGATGGTGCCACCCACTCCCAAAAGGATGGTGTGAAGGGTAACGGAGGCTCTTTGAAGGATGGTGCAGAGGCATTTGTACTGTTCCTGCGCGGCGCTCAGCTGGTTCTGAGGTCTAGTGTCCTAACAGTACTTGACCTCGACGAGGTGGATGTCACGCCGAGGTTTGCTGAGGTCTTTAGGTCGGTGCTGTCTGGGGTTGCTGGCTCTATTGGTGGCTGGCGGTGCTGCTGAGGTGCTCCCAGTTTCCCTCAGGTGCCCCCTGCCACTTCGAAGAACCTACCCCCCTTCATTGCTTGTCTGTTGCTTTTTTGTTTTTGCGGAGATGGGGGCAACCAGTACAGCATCCGGACGGCTGGAGATAAACCTTTTTTGTCTGAGAAGCGGGTGGAACGAGCCAATTTGGTATAATCCTAGTTAAAGCTGTATTGGGAATCTGAAGATGTTGCATAGCCAGACGTTCGCTGATACCTATATCCATGCAGACAAAGCAGGATCCTAAGGAGCCTGTTTTGCTGATGGCTTTGAAAATCCTGCTGCATGCTAAGTTTTTTCACTCAGTAATCACATTTCTACGCCCAGTACCTACTATTTGATTGTGGGTTAGAGGCCTGTCTCCCCTGAATGTCAAAATAAACTTTGTTCTGGGGTTATACATCATAGATCGTAAGAGGGTTGGCAGAGAAATCACCAAGGTATATATCTGGTGCAGGCTGAGACAGATTTGGTGCAGAGATGTGCTTTTCTTTAACTACTTTCTATCTGTCATCCCAGCATCTACTGCGTTGTCCTCGGCACAGGGGCAATAGCTACTTTTATGTTTCTTCCTCCCTTGAATATAAAGAGGACAACTTGCGTGGCTCTCTGCCGCAAGTTCTCGCTCATGTGCAAAAATTGGGCTTCAACCAGACCAGCTCCATTACGCAGAAGTGCCTTATACAGCATTGAAATAACATTCCCCAAACACTTTTGGGATCTACAGATCATTGACATATGGAACACCAAAGGCAGAATCTGCCTTACTGCCACAAGTAAGATGGGCTGAAAGAGCTTGTTGAGTATGCGGCAGGACCTGTATGTATCTACCTATACTAAGCTGAGGGTTGTGTTTAGGTTTCATGTCTAAATGTGTGTTGTGGCAGATCTCGCGTTGCTTCTGTGTTTGCACTTGTGCTACGTAAGGCAGATAGAAAAATCTGCCAAAGGTGATAGGGCTATAGAAGGGTTTGAGTTAGTTAA
>Ga0307963_1002276_pt1 | contig 15118 bp, 16 predicted proteins | sample OrgLakmetagen594_FD_201829 | JGI IMG/M metagenome (GOLD analysis project Ga0307963, IMG submission 201829) | Saline water microbial communities from Organic Lake, Antarctica - #594 | ecosystem: Environmental > Aquatic > Non-marine Saline and Alkaline > Saline | place: Antarctica: Organic Lake...
ACATATACTATGTACATATACTATGTACACAATGCAACTATGTACACAATGCAACATATTATGTACACAATGTACACAATGCAACTATGTACACAATGCAACATATGCAACATATATGCAACATACGCAACATATATGCAACATACTATGTACACAATGCAACACCGTGGAATGAATGGGACGCAATGCTATGTACACAATGCAACACTGTGGAATGAATGGGACGCAATGTGGGCGACTCAAAGACTGACACCTTTGAGATTTAATCTTGAGTTGCTGATAATCAAACGAGCCACTGTTTGGTGCGAATCAAATATGTATCAGTTAGGGGTTTGCTCCAAGTTGCTAAATCCAAACAAGACGAAATGCGTACAAGTTTACGCCACAGATGTTTACAAGCCACAAGGTGTATGGCTTCACAACTATTCATTAGGAACATAACATGAGTGCTTTCCATTAGAAACATCCATTAGGAACTTAACATCCATTGCTATCCATTAGGAACATCCATTAGGAACTTGACATCCATTGCTATCCATTAGGAACATCCATTAGGAACATAACATCCATTGCTATCCATTAGGAACATCCATTAGGAACTTAACATCCATTGCTATCCATTAGGAACTTAACATCCATTGCTATCCATAAGGAACATAACATGCTATCCATTAGGAACATGCTATCTATAAGGAACATGCTATCCATTAGGAACATAACATGAGTTGCTAGATTCAAACCAGATCCCCCCTGCGTACGGATCAATGTCACAGCCAAGCGGAGTTGGCTGCCTGACTCGCATCATGCCCATAATGAGTGATGTAGTGAAACTAAACTAGACACTCTACGTACAGATCAATGTCACAGCCAAGCGGAGTTGGCTCCCTGACTCGCATCATGCCCATAATTAATGATGTAGTGAATCTAAACCAGACACTCTACGTACAGATCAATGTCACAGCCAGGCGGAGTTGGCTGCCTGACTCGTATCATGCCCATAATGAGTGATGTAGTGAAACTAAACCAGACACTCTACGTACAGATCAATGTCACAGCCAGGCGGAGTTGGCTGCCTGACTCGTATCATGCCCATAATGAGTGATGTAGTGAAACTAAACCAGACACTCTACGTACAGATCAATGTCACAGCCAAGCAGATTGGTGCCAAACGCACGGCCCCCCTTATTTGCACTGTTCCCATGCTCGATAATGTAGTGGTGAGGGTTGAAGCTCTAGTGCATCCACTCACTCACTCAAGATGTCTAGGGTTGGCCAGAACCGTATATATACACCGTGTATGACCGTATACTTGGTGGTTTCCCTGCCAAAAATACCGTATACACACCGTATATATATATGGTTCTGGCCAACCCTAAAGATATCATAGATGTCATAGATAGATGGACGTGTTGTACGGGTGTGTACAGATAGGTATTGTTGCTGCACGAGCCTGATGTACGACGACTAACCATGTGTTTTTTGTCGCGCACACACACACACACACACACACACACACACACACACACACACACACACACACACACACACACACACACACAGGGTCTCCCATTCCTAACCGTGCCAGATGAGTTGTACATTGGATCACTTTCTGCACAGCTTTTGTTTTGCAGGCTTCTCAATGGACAACAAGACGCAACAACGTTATGTACTGTGTTCACTACCTACAATTCGCCCACCATGTCATTACAATCTGACGGTTATTTTTAAAGCTGTCCATTATCATACGCACACCTATGCACACACCCTAGTTTTTATAACTGTCCATAGGCACACACACACACACACACTCATTTTTGCACCTGGAGCAAAAGTGCGTTCTGTTCCTGCACGTGCTAGACAACCTGCTTTTAGAGCTGTCCATAAGCGCACACACACACCTACACACCTACGCCCCTGAAGAACACGTGCGCTCTATTCTTGCGCGTGCTAGGCACTCAGTTTTCAATCTTGCACGTGCTAGGCACTCTGTTTTCAATCTTGCACGTGCTAGGCACTCTGTTTTCAAAGTTATCCATACACACACGCAAACGCACACCTACGCACGCACCCTAGTTTTTAAAGCTGTCCATAAGCGCACGCACACCTACGGACCTGAAGAACGCGTGCATTCTGTTCTTGCACACACTAGGCAACCTAATTTAAAGCTGTCCATAAGCACACGCACACCTACGCACCCTAACTTACAAAGCTGTCCATAAGCACACGCACACCTACGCACCCTAACTTACAAAGCTGTCCATAAACACACGCACACCTAAGCACGCACCCTAGTTTTTAAAGCCGTCCATAAGCACACGCACACCTACGGACCTGAAGAACGCGTGCATTCTATTTTTGCATGCACTAGGCGTCCTGATTTAAAGCTGTCCATAAGCACACGCACACTTACGCACCCTAACTTTCAAAGCTGTCCATAAACACACGCACACCTACGCACGCACCCTAGTTTTTAAAGCTGTCCATGAGCACACGCACACCTACGGACCTGAAGAACGCGTGCATTCTATTCTTGCACGCACGAGGCGACCTGATTTAAAGCTGTCCATAAGCACACGCACACCTACGCACCCTAATTTAAAGCTGTCCATAAGCACACGCACACCTACGCACCCTAACTTACAAAGCTGTCCATAAGCCCACGCACACCTACGCACCCTAACTCACAAAGCTGCCCATAAGCACATGCACACCTACGCACCTGGAGAACACGTGCTTTCTATTCTTGCGCGTGCTAGGCACCCTGCGGTCCTCCTGCCCCCTTTCAAAGGTGATGACTGACGGTAGCTGGCTTGACACGCACGAGACCTGTAGCAGCCAAAAACATTTGTTAAAATTATAATATTTGTTCTTGTGAGAACTAACATTTGTTCTTGTGAGAACTAAAAGTTGTGAGAATTACATTTGTTCTTGTGAGAAGAACAGTTGTGAGAATTACATTTGTTCTTGTGAGAAGAGCATTTGTTAGAATAACATTTGTTCTTGTAAAAAGAACATTTGTTAGAATTACATTTGTTCTTGTGAGAATAACATTTGTTAGAATCAACAGTTGTTCTTGTGAGAACTGACATTTGTGAAAACAACTGTATATACTTCCTAAAGACCTACTAGCAGTCGCACTTCTTGACTCAAGGCCTTTTTTGTGAACCTTGTGAACCTAAAGACTCACTTCAGTGGAGTCCACCCTGCGCGGGGCCCCTGCAACTAATTTAATCATAGTTCCGGGTCGCAGGCATTGGCTGAGCCATAAGTAAGAATTATAAGGACGAGACCGGTAGCAGCCAAGAACAATGGTGTGCACTTCCAAAGATGTAGTTTCAAGGATTGTGAATACCTCTGATCCAAGTTGGTAACCATGAACGCCTCAGAAGAGGTGCGCTGCCCCCCTCTTCTCTACGCATTCCTTGACTTCAGTCTCTTGTGACTTATTTCCTCCTTCTGGTAATATGTTCGACCTCTCTGACTGGGCCTTTTTTGTCTGCTGGTAAAGGAGTTTTCCGGTACTCGGTACCAGTTGGTGGCTTTCAATTCCTTAATCAATGTGTAAAGTGGTTTCCACTGCCTGAGTAGTTCGACTGCCTGAGTGGTTTCCGCTGCCTGAGCAGTTCCACTGCCTAAAAGTGGTTTCCACTGCCTGAGTGGGTTCCACTGCCTGAGTAGTTTCCACTGCCTGAGTAGTTCCACTGCCTGAGTGGTTTCCACTGCCTGAGTGGTTTCCACTGCCTAAAAGTGGTTTCAACTGCCTGAGTAGTTCCTCTGCCTGAGTGGTTCCGCTGCCTGATTGTTTCGTGTGCCTGGGTGGTTTCCGCTGCCTGAGTGGTTTCCACTGCCTGAGTGGTTTCCTCTGCCTGAGTAGTCTCCACTGCCTGAGTAATTCCGCTGCCTGAGTGGTTTCCACTGCCTGAGTGGTTTCCGCTGCCTGAGTAGTTTCCACTGCCTGAGTGGTTCCACTGCCTGAGTAGTTCCTCTGCCTGAGTAATTCCACTGCCTGAGTGGCTTCCACTGCCTGAGTAGTTTATACTGCCTGAGTAGTCTCCACTGCCTAAGTAGTTTCCGCTGCCTGAGTAGTTCCTCTGCCTGATCAGTTCCACTGCCTGAGTGGTTTCCACTGCCTGAGTAGTTTATACTGCCTGAGTAGTTTATACTGCCTGAGTAGTTCCACTGCCTGAGTAGTTCCACTGCCTGAGTAGTTTCCACTGCCTGAGTAGTCTCCACTGCCTGAGTGGTTTCCTCTGCCTGAGTGGTTTCCACTGCCTGAGTAATTCCGCTGCCTGAGTGGTTTCCATTGCCTGAGTTGTTTATACTGCCTGAGTAGTCTCCACTGCCTGAGTAGTCTCCACTGCCTGAGTGGTTCGTCTTTATTTTGAGCTCGAGGGGGAAATGGGAAGCTAACTGGGTTGGGGGCAGCACGCAGGCAGTACTGCTTATGCGCAATATGGCGATGGTTCAGCAGCAACGCATGCACGTGTATCTATCAAAAGACACACTTTGGATAGGTCATGAGAACATACAATGAACCCACTAAAAGTCTAGCAGGTCATTCAGCACACTTACAATGATTCTTGCCAAAAAACGCGCGGACAATCACACACACACACACACACACACACACAAACACACACACACACAATTAGACACACAAACACACCTCTACATCTGCAACCGTCCCAGCTGAAGGCCACACACCCACGTCTAGCTTTGCAAAACGGAGCTTGTCTGTGGTGTAGCGATCAGCCAGATCAGCAAACAGCGTATATCCGTGACAACACCTGCGTGCAGGGTATTATTAACAAGGTGTGAAAAAGGAGCTTGTCCGTGGTGTAGCGATCAGCCAGATCAGCGTACAGGCTACATCCGTGACAACACCTACGTGCAGGGTATTGTATTAATAACCAGGTGTGAAAAAAGAATCTTGTCCGTGGTGTAGCAATCAGCCAGATCAGCGTACAGGCTACATCCGTCACAACACCTACGTGCAGGGTTTTGTATTAATAACCAGGTGTGAAAAAAGAATCTTGTCCGTGGTGTAGCAATCAGCCAGATCAGCGTACAGGCTATATCCGTGACAACACCTACGTGCAGGGTATTGTATTAATAACCAGGTGTGAAAAAAGAATCTTGTCCGTGGTGTAGCAATCAGCCAGATCAGCGTACAGGCTATATCCGTGACAATACCTTCGTGCAGGGTAGTGTATGAATAACAAGGTGTGAAAAAAGGAGCTTGTCTGTGGTGTAGCGATTGGCCAGATCAGCAAACAGGCTGAATCCGTGACAATATTTCCGTGCAGGGTATTGTATGAATAACAAGGTGTGAAAAAAGAAACTGCTTGTCCGTGGTGTAGCGATTGACCAGATCAGCGTACAGGCTATATCCGTGACAATACCTTCGTGCAGGGTAGTGTATGAATAACAAGGTGTGAAAAAAGGAGCTTGTCTGTGGTGTAGCGATTGACCAGATCAGCGTACAGGCTATATCCGTGACAATACCTTCGTGCAGGGTAGTGTATGAATAACAAGGTGTGAAAAAAGGAGCTTGTCTGTGGTGTAGCGATCAGCCAGATCAGCAAACAGCGTATACCCGTGACAGCACCTGCGTGCAGAGTATGAATAACAAGGTGCGAAAAAAGGAGCTTGTCCGTGGTGTAGCGATCGGCCAGATCAGCAAACAGCGTATACCCGTGACAGCACCTGCGTGTAGGGAGGAGGAGGGAAATGAATGCTGCGGCAGCGTACGCAAGGTATACCTGAGATAGCAATTGCACGTGGATAGCAGAGTGCAGTAGGGGTGTGTAGGGTTGGCCAGAACCATATAACTACGGTGTATATCGATATTTTTGGCAGGGAAGTCACCAAATATACGGTGTATTTATACGGTTCCGGCCAACCCTAGGTACGTGAAAGCGGCGACGGTGTGAGGGAGATCAGGCTGCTAGTGCAAAGAGTCAGCGTACAGGGAGTCAGGCAGGGGTACAGGGAGTGAAAGGTTAGGACAAAAAGGCGCCAACCCACTCTGCCACCTGGTGGACCGACCTACTTGCCAAGCACCGGATTGTTTCTATATTTATTATAGAAATTCGAAGGCACCTCGTGCCTTTACAGGGAGTCAGACAGGGGTACAGGGAGTCAGGCAGGGGTACAGGGAGTCAAGTAGGGGTACAGGGAGTCAGGCAGGGGTACAGGGAGTCAGGCAGGGGTACAGGGAGTGAAAGGTTAGGACAAAAAGGCGCCGGCCCACTCTGCCACCTGGTGGACCGACGTACTTGCCAAACACCGGATTGTTTCTATATTATTTTATAGAAATTTGAAGACACCTCGTGCCTTTACAGGGAGTCAGACAGGGGTACAAGGAGTCAGACAGGGGTACAAGGAGTCAGGCAGGGGTACAGGGAGTCAGGCAGGGGTACAGGGAGTCAGACAGGGGTATAGGGAGTCAGACAGGGGTACAGGGAGTCAAGCAGGGGTGCATGCTGCAAGTAGAATCAGTGCAGTGCAGAGAAGCAGGCGAACAGGCAGGGAGTTGCGAGTTGCAGTGCATAGAAGCAGGCGAGAAGGCAGAGGTTGATTGCAGTGAAGAGAAGCAGGCAAACAGGCAGGAGTTGATTGCAGTGCAGAGAAGCAGGCAAACAGGCAGGGAGTTGTGAGTTGCAGTGCAGAGAAGCAGGCGAACAGGCAGGGGTCGATTGCAGTGCAGAGAAGCAGGCAAACACGCTGGGAGTTGCGAGTTGCAGGGTGGTGTGAGGTGCAGCATGGTGCCTCCTTGTCACAGCCACGACACACAGTGCATGCATACAGGGCACGACGACAATGACAGCTCCTGCAGATCAGGGCGCGGCATGTAGGGTGTGCATCCTGGTGTGTGTGTGTGTGTGTGTGTGTGTGTGTGTGTGTGTGTGTGTGTGTGTGTGTGTTCCAGGTGCAGCTGTGAAAGGCGACAGCATTTGCACGACCAGGGAGCTGTCACTATGACCGCTCCTGCAGGTCAGGGTGCCCTGGCCCACCACCACCACACATCCTGACCTATCACCACCACACACGCTAACCTACCACTCCCCCACACCCACTTTGCACTCCACCCTGTGTAAATAAAAGCGCACTACCGTATTCACATCCTCGCTCGCCCCTGCCCTACCACTCCCCCACACCCACTTTGCACTCCACCCTGTGTAAAAAAAGTATCACCCCTACCAAAACAATCACACCATGAAATCACGTCCTCGCTCGCCCCTGCCCTACCACTCCCCCACACCCACTTTGCACTCCACCCTGTGTGAATAGAAGCACACCACCGTATTCACATCCTCGCTCGCCCCTGCCCTACCACTCCCCCACACTCACTTTGCACTCCACCCGGTGTAAAAGTACACAACCGTGGTCACGTCCTCATCCTCGCTCGCCACTGCCTCAGCCTTGCTGTCCCCCAGGCAAGTGGAGTAGAAGGCGGCAGCGGTGAGCGTGTGCACTTTGTCCGGGCCTGGGCACCAAGGGTGGCTGAACAGCAGGAAGATGAGGCCAAAGGCGGCGCTGTACGTCACGAAAACGGCCTGTTGCAGGTAGAAGCACATGCGCAAAAAAGTGTGTGTTTGTGTGTATGTGTGTGTGTGTGTGCGCGCACGTGTGTGTGCGTGCGTGTGTGTATGCGTGTGTGTGTGTGTGTGTGTGCGCGTGTGTGTGCGTGTGTGTGCGTGCGTGTGTGTGTGTGCGTGTGTGTGTGTGTGTGTGTGTGTGCGTGTGAGAACGTGAGAGCGGGGGGAAGCTGTGTAATAAATAGGTGGGGAGGATGCCTGAGTAATGTGCGATAATTGTGGGTGGTTTGATGCCGGCAGCGATATTTGTGGGTGTTTTGATGCCGGCACTGCAAAGCGTGTTGGGGTTTCACGGAGGCCGGATGTTGGCGGCAAGGATGAAGATGAGGAGGTGAGGTGGGACCAGCTTGGGTAAGCAAGAAGGTAGGGAACCCCCTACGTTTACTGCCTTACCACGTAGTACACGCCACACACCACACCATACCATACCATACCACACCACACCACACCACACCACACCACACCACACCACACCACACCACACCACACCACACCACACCACACCACACCACACCACACCACACCACACCACACCACACCACACCACACCTTACCTCATGCCACACTCCATACCATACCACTCCAGACCACACCTCACCTCACGCCACACTCCACACAAGCCAGACCACACCACACCACACCACACCACACCACACCTTACCTCACCTCACCTCACGCCACACTCCATACCATACCACACCACCCCACACCTCACCTCACGCCACTCTCCATACCATACCACTCCACACCACACCTCACCTCACGCCACACTCCACACAAGCCAGACCACACCACATGCCACACCACACCACACCACACCACACCACACCACACCACATGCCACACCACCTTACACCTCACCTCACACCAGACCTCACCATGCCACACCACACAACACCACACCTTACCTCACCTCCCACCACACCATACCATACCATACCATGCCACACCACACCAAACTACACCAAACCACGGATGGTGCCTCATTTGCATGCCGCGCAAATTTTCGTCCGCTGAGACACTTCCCTGCTAGAAAAAGAGATGAAAACCATACATAGACATACATATACATAGACACACATATACTTTGTGGGTACAGCGTTTTAGCAGGGAATTTCCATACATACGATCATACACGGTTATACGGTGCATGCACACGGTTATGGTCATCCCCACACACTGCATGTACACACCTGATCATATATACACTGACACTCATGCAAACACACACACACACGCGCACACACACACACACACACACACACACACACACACACACACACACACACACACACACACACCTGATCAACCAGCAACGCCATGACCAGCACAAACAGCTGGGCAAAGCCTGTGGTGGAGGCAGCCATGGCATCAAAGGATGAGCTGCGGTAGCCATTGATGATTGCTGCTGATGCAAGGGCTGCCCCGAATTGGAACTCCACCTAAAGGATAAAAGGAAGGAAGCTCAGTGAAAGTTTGCTGGTAGTTATAGCACAACCAACACGGGCCGGCTGGTGCTTCAGACTGCCTGAAGGACTTTCAAAGCAGGGACTAAAACCTGCATCCACGCACACATTTTTGTTTTCATTGCATGCGTCAAACACCACCAACCAACGTTCAAGCACATATGACAGGGAAATCCAGTTGAAATTTGCTGAGCTGAAACAAATTCTTAACGCATTGAAGAAAACAGACGATGTATATGTTTGTGCTAATGTTCGAGTAGCCTACGTGGTAGTCCTATCAGGTTTCGTCTCTAATTTGTGTAATCTACCAAGGCACATGTAACAGGAGATGATGACTATTTTGTGTACACTAACAGGGCACGTACCGCTGCAAAGGGGGCAGTTTGGGTGCTGCCGGAGACCCAGGACAGAGGAGAGGCTGCGTACATGTAGTGTTTTGCAAGCACAACTATGCGATAGATGAAGCCAGGAACACTATTTGCCTGAGTGTTTCATTTTGTCTCTTTGCATGCGATTGAGCGTGCTTGCACAGTTTCAAGTGCCCACGCAAGGACTTGTCCTGGCACTCCTCCTACAAAAATTTACACACCTGCTACACCTTGTTCAGCCTTGGCTTGGCGCCACAGCAGGTAGGTGCAGAGGGTAAACGCGGTCAGCGCGTAGTACGCACTAAATAGCAGCCTCTTCAATTCAGCAGGGAACCGCATGTTATTTACATTTATGAGCACGTGAACATATTTTAAGAGAGTGCGTGGAAACATTCGTGAACTTGACAGGCTGATCTCTGCCAGTGTAACGCGCTATGTTGTATACTCCCAGTTTTAAATGTTTTGAATAAATTATGCGCGGGCATGTGCAAAGCCAAGCGTCCAGCGGGACTTCTTACGCACCGCAGAGAGCTTTGCGCCCGCTCCCGACCACGATCCCTCAGAGAAGGAGGCCCCAGCAGCGTCACCAGAAGAAAGAAGAGAAGCAGCACACCGTGAGCACCCCGCAGTTGTCTAAATCTCCAACACTGGATGTGGACCTTGCTCTCATTGAGAGCCGGCCGTGGAACCAGCTCATACAGCACCTGTTCAGATCCAAGATGGCTGCAGCTGTAGGTGGAGATGTCACCAGCACAGGGTGAGAGGCTGGGGGACACGGCCTGGAGCAAGCTGCCTGCCATCCTGGCAGATTGAAAACCTGGTGTTGCTTGGTCTTTCATCTGTCACCCCCCCCCCTTCTCCCTTTGTCACTGTCTGCCTCGTCAGGTATGATGCCATCATCGACCTGACACGGAAGCTGAACACATACCCACCTACGGAGACCCAAGCCCGCACAGTGCAGATCCTCAAGTCCCTCTTTCCATCGTGGCTGCTCCCCGTTTTCAAGGTGGGTGTCACAATGGATGGACTCAGGCAGGCTCAGGCATAAAAAATTCTGCCCACCAATTTGTGGAACATGGATGAAGATTTGACTAGCTGATGAGTTCCTGTGATGGCAGTCCGCGCACTCGTGGAGCGGAAATGTGGTCGCTTTCTGCAGAACCTCCAACAGAAGAGGGAGAAATATGCGCAAACCCTTCACACAGGTGCTCTTCTCTAGGCCATTTCCCATCTTTGCCAACAAGCTCAATGCCTGGGCCACGACGGTGACGTGCGAGTGGCTGATGGGGCCCTGCAAAGTGAACGACGTGGAGGTAGATGATGGCCAGGTGTGTATGCACCTGCGTATGCATGTGTATGTGAGTGTACACGGTTATGTCCAACCCTACAACCCTGCACAATAACACTCAATACTCCCTCAATTTGTGTCAATATGTATACGGTTCTGTCCAACCCACACACTAACATTCCCTCATAGATTTGTGTCAATATCTTCCCAATACGTAAAATATCCTCTCGCAGCTTGGTGTCGGCCAAGGGGTGGAGGTCCAGCGCTGTCGGTACTTGGAGCAATCGGGCTGCAAGTCCATCTGTGTTAACAGCTGCAAAGTGCCGACCCAGGTGTGTGTGCGTATGTGTGTGTGTGTGTGTGTCTGATAATGTGTGTTTGTGTGTCTGTGGTGTGAGTGCATGTGTCGGTGTGTATATGTGTGCATTTGTATGTGCGTGTCTCATGTGTTTTCTCTAATAATGCAACGCCGCTCACAGCATGTGGCAATGGAGACTCCCTTTCAGGACGCTGCCCTAAGCGTACTTGTTGGAAGATGCTGTAAATTTTTCTTACATAACCCCAAAAAGGTGTCTATTTTGTTAAGTGGCTCCCTCTTTCTCTCTCTCTCTCTCTCTCTCTCTCTCTCTCTCTCTCTCTTTTAGAGTGTGCCGCACACAATTTAGTACTTCCCCTGTCCTCTTTCTGTGTTTCCTCCCTGAAAAGGAAGGCTGAATGCTCCCAAAGATGGGCTCAAAAGTGGATTTGCACTTGCACTGCTCAAAAGATTGTGCTGGTCAATTAATCATAGGGTTGCCCACAACCATATATATATTGTGGTATATTTGGAAGGGAAATTACCAAATATACGGTCATATACGGTGTATATATACAGTTCTGGCCAACCCTAATTATACATTGTTATTTTTACAGGTCATGGTTATTATTCATGGTTGTTTTTAATGCTGGCCAGAACCGTATATATACACTGTATATGATTGTATATATGGTGAATTTCCTGCCAAAAATACTGTATACACACCGTATATATATGGTTCTGGCCAACCCTAGTTATTTTTCATGGTCATGCCAATTCATGTTGTCACTTACATTGTGGGAACTGGCTGAACAGCCAACCTTTTTATACTCCCTAATTGTGCATGAAGTGAACATTCTTTTGTTGGCAGCTCCATCACCTAACACAAAATGCAAAAATGCTTGCCATGCTGTCCTATTGCGAGGCAATGAGGGTTTGCCAGTCTTAAATGAATGCGCTACATTTCACCGGATACGTGACCCAACATTTCTGCAAAAAGTGTCGTGCATATATATAATTCTGGCCAAACCTTATTGTAGTTAATGTATTACCTACTACTTGAGGTGTTAAAATGCCGTGCACATTCCCTTTGATGACCTACTTTTACGGGTGACACCCCACCAAGGCTGACAGATTCCAGCATTCAGCCAGGCAGGTCAAAATGAGAGCTAGAAGCAACCGAGGGTATACGGCAGTCTGGTCCTTGTTTATGTGTATGCTAAAGCTTGTCCTTGTTTATGTGTACTTTAAAAAAATTTAGAACGAGACGTAAGCGATGCGTTACCCATCATTGTCTCGTGGATGGTAGGTCAAACGCACAAGGTGTTCCTGTCGGCAGTATATCATCGTACGTACATGTACTCCCCCCCCCCCCTCCAGTAATTGTTTTACACAAATGGTTAGATCACCGCCACCCCCAAGAACTGCTAATTAGAGGTAGTGTTATTTTTTGCGTATGACAATGAGGTGGTTAAACCCCTACCTTCCCTTGTTTATTTAAACAAGCATCTGGGATATAGGCAACCACAAGCTCGTAGTGTTTTCTCTCACGTAGCTAGCGTGCATGACACGTCCTATAACCTCCTCAAACCCTCCCCCCCACGCACATGTGTCGCCTCAGAAGTTGGACTGCAGACCTTCATAGCGCCTACACTCACCTGTGTCTTATGTCTTCTCACATAACGCCCCCCTCATTTCCTCCCATCCACCCACGCACGTCCTTTGCCTAAGATGTTGGCCTCCAGTCCACCATGACACCTACAGACTTCTTTATAAACCAGCTCATGCTACCCCCCTCCACACATATACACACACACATACACACACACATACACCCCTCCCACCTGCAGACGTTCTTTGCCCAAGAAATGGGCCTCCAGCTCACCATGACGCCAAACTACGAAGACCTGAGCTGCCAGTTTGCCTTCGGCAAGACCCCACTCCCTCAAACAGAAGACCCCGCCTTCTCCTCCCCCTGCTTCTCAATGTGCCCAAGCAGCCAACGCGAAGCGCCTTACAACAAAGTCAGTGCCTTTGCGCAGCTGCAGCAGCTCGCAGCGCAGGTCAATCAAAGCGGCGCAGGAGGCAGGACGCCTGCCGACAAGCCAGGCAGCAGTAGTGGGAATGATGCAGTGATAGCACAGGCGGCTGGTAAGTGTCATAAGGTCAAGGCTGCGAGCTGATGACGAGGGTTGCGCTGTGAGAGTGTGTATTGGAGCACAGGGCTTTGAGCTGCCTGTAGCATTGGCTTGCTGAACTGAATGAACCAGGGGGTCTGGACGGAAGGACTCCCTAATAAAGAAGGAGTGCTTTACTTGTAGCTTGGTAGCAATTCGGCGATTTAGAGGTGTGTGTCAGAGGGCTTCCCTCTTGGTTTTGAGGTGGAGGGAGGTGTGGGTGCAGGATGGCGTGAGTGGTAGTCAGATAGAGGATGTGCTTTTGTCCAAGGAGTTGCCTTCGATGCAGGTTGCTCAGTATTTGCGGAGCACTGTGTGAAAAGCCAGAGGGTGCGGGCATTTCAGGTGTCCTTTGGTAGAGGTGACCGTCCGTGAAGATGCAGGTCAGTGCACACACAATGCTTTTTTTTAGTACAAGGATGCTTTTGACGTGGGGTTGAGTTTATGTAGAGCACTGTGTGAGTAGCGGTTAGTAGGATCGGAGCACGAGGTGTCCGTGGTAGAGGTGGCTGTATAGATGCAGCCTGCACATCTAAAAGAGCAGTAGCATGAGAGGATTTGAGTAGGGCCTTCCGTGTTAGAGAGGTGTGCTAGATTGCGCTGCACTGGAAAGTGCAAAGCTGCGAGTGTGTGGAAACCCTACATTTTTGTTGTTCTGGAGGAATCAAAGTAAATAGGTGTTGTGTTCTTGCGCAAATTACGGATGAGGTTTAGGATTAGGACCTGAGCTGGGTCTTGAGTTCATTTCATTATTACATGCAACTTTGTGGCAGACGTGTCTAGGATCCTTTTTGTAGAGGTGTGCCATTGTCCGTTCTTCCAGAAGGGGCTCTACTACAAACGTGCCAGCTCAGCTGCACGTGTCAGCTGCACTGTGTGTGCATGCATCAGCGTAGCTTGCGTGTGGATACCAACGCAAGAAGGCCCAGAGAGCTGTGGTCGTGTGCTTGTGTAGCGAGTTGCTTTGCACTTCTATTTTAATTTGCTTTGCAGAGGACGCACAATTTTGGTAGTCGTAGCATACGAAACGGCATTGTTCATCATAATGACGTACTGGTTGCAAGCATCCTTGTGCCAGCCAGCTAGAGTGTGTATGTGTTGATGATGTTTGGATTGCGCTGGTTGCAAGCATCCTTGTGCCAGTCAGCTAGAGTGTGTATGTGTTGATGATGTTTGGATTGCGCTGGTTGCAAGCATCCTTGTGCCAGCTAGAGTGTGTGTGTATGGCAATAGGCAGTAGACGATATTTGGATTGGGCTGGTGCAAGCATCCTTGTGCCAGTCAAGAAAATCAGGAAGCACAGAAACTTAAAACATGAGAGTATGCAGGTTTGCTTGTACAATTTTGTGCCCCCCAATTTTGTTAGTTTTTTGTTTTTTCCATGCTATGCTACTAATATTCTCTCATGGGCCTCGCTCAGAGGAGGGGAAGTTTTAGTGGTCTAAATTTCATTACTCTTGAGGCACTGATGTAAATACCTTGTCGATCTGAGTCTGCTTCCGCCGTTGGTTCCTCCGCCCTTAAGTGTTTAGTTGGCTTACAAGGATTACAAAGGGTTTACAAAGGGGGTGACCAACAGCCACACGTGTAATGCTGACAGGTGGCAAGGCTTACAACGTGTCCAAAAAAGCAGTCAAGAAGTGTGACTGCTAGCCTGCACTTTCGTGTTTAGTTAGCCAACAAAGGCATTCAGTCTGAGATGGCTATTTAAGAACGAGGTAAAACCTCAAAACAAGCCAAAGAATGAATACTATGGTTCCACCACTCATTCACTATCTGCTGGCGGATAATGTCATCTGCATCACCATCCTCTTGCAAAATGGTTACGATGGTTACAATGGGGGGTGACCTTCAGCCAGGTAGTTTGGCTGATCGGCTGCTGACTGGTCTCGGCCAGCCACAAATAAATCCATAAGCTCAGAA
>Ga0307963_1002277_pt1 | contig 15117 bp, 16 predicted proteins | sample OrgLakmetagen594_FD_201829 | JGI IMG/M metagenome (GOLD analysis project Ga0307963, IMG submission 201829) | Saline water microbial communities from Organic Lake, Antarctica - #594 | ecosystem: Environmental > Aquatic > Non-marine Saline and Alkaline > Saline | place: Antarctica: Organic Lake...
TAACATATAAGCATTTAACCGTCGTGCGCAGCACGATGGATACATGTCTGTTGGACGAAGCCGCCCACCCACTGGCACGCTTATTAAGGGTATTGTATGTTCAAGGCAGGGCATCGGGTGGCTACCAACCCTCTCAGAGGGCACCGCGCCAGGTCGTCATACACCACCGCGGGTCCTGATCGCTCAGTCACCCCCTCGGTCGATGCCACGGAGGTGGGCATGTCCAGTGCAGCCCGGATCTGGGCCAACTTAAGGCGACGATGGCGATTGCACAAGAAGCCAAAGTGGCGGATGCGTATCAACCCTTTCGGTAAGACGTGCAGCAGGTAACGGCGGACGAGTTCGGCTCCGGCCAGGGTCATGACTTTGGTGCCGTAGTCCCGGTAGTCTTTGTAACTCAGCCGAACCCGGTCCTGGTCCATGCTCAGCAAGCGACCGTTACTGACCGCGATGCGATGAGTGTAGCGAGCCAGGTAATCCACCACACGCTCGGTGTGGTTCAGACAATGCTTGGTATAGACAACCCAGTCCTGACGCATCTGATCTGGAGTCTGGTCATGGCAGTGTTTATTTACCGAATGCTTTAGCCAGGAAGTATCCAATTGCTCCGTATGCGCTGGGGTGGCAATACTTTTCCCTGCTGACAAGGGTTCTCACTAAGGGTCGCGGTAGTGCGCAAAACGCAAAATATGCCCCTGTTTGGGGGCCTTAAGGACAAACGAGATATCGAATGAATGACGAGATTGATAAGAGTTCCGAAAGCCAGATACTAAAAGAAAAGAGGGTGGCGAAATACTCTCCAGCAGCCTTGCAAGCTATTGGTGGAGCAGTACCATTTGCGGGGGGTGTATTTTCGACAATTGCTGGCGCGTGGCCAGAGGGCGAACAAGAAAATAGCGCAGTTTGACGCCCATCGTAATTACGAATTCTAACGATGGGTGTCTACCTAGTCCCTGCCGCGAGAATGGCGAAACGGTCGCACTGGTGGAGCCAGTTCAGGCCATCCTCGATGCTGTCGACAGTGATCACCGGGACACGCTCGACTACATGGCGCAGCGTGTCGGCGAAATCACGGCCAACATCAACAGCTACTTTGCGGTGGTTCAGGATGATCCTTCTGTTCAGGTGGTGAACAATGCACAGGCCTGGTACGTCGAAAACATCGTTCGCGGAACTGAACTTGAAGGGCTGCCTATCCTCTCTGCTGCAGCGCCGTTCAAAGCCGGTGGCCGGGGCGGTCCGGACTACTACACCGATGTGCCGGCTGGTGACATTGCGCTGAAGAACGTCGCCGACCTCTACATTTACCCCAATGACCTCAAAGTGGTGAAACTGACCGGTGAACAGGTCGTAGAGTGGCTGGAGCGGTCTGCGGGTCAGTTCAATACCATCGACCCGGCTGCCAGTGGTATGCAACCTCTGGTCGACGACAGCTTCCCGACTTACAACTTCGATGTTATTGACGGTATCAGCTACCTCATCGACGTCACCGTTCCGCCCCGCTACAACAGCGACGGCAGCGTGGTCAACGACCAGCACCGAGTCGTCGATGTACAGTTTCAGGGAGAGTCCATCGACCCCGACCAGGAATTCCTGATCGCCACCAACAACTACCGTGCCGGTGGTGGTGGCAGTTTCCCGGGTTTGGACGGCAGCACCGTGGTCATCGATGCGCCAGATAAAAACCGCGATGTGATCGCCAATTATCTGCTGTCGCAAGGCACCTTCAACCCGTCGGCTGATAACAACTGGCAGTTTACTGACTGGGGCAATGCCGACGTTATGTTCAAAACATCTCCCAAGGCTGAAGAATTGGTTACTGAAAACATGAAGCCAGGTGAACTGGACGAGGCAGGTTTCAGGGTATTTACCTTCAACTGATCGTTCACCTTATTGCAAGTCTTCGTTCCGGAGCTTGCAGATGGGGCATGGAAGCCCCTTTTAAAGCGGTCAATAACGGTTACCTTGATCCGGGGCTATCATCCAACTGCTTGATTGATACCAGAGCCTGTTTGGACAGGCACATTAGTCGGTAATTAGACCCAAGACTTTATCACTGAGTCTTAGCGGAGGTGTGTGGTAGGCCTTATGCATAGCCCGCCGGAACAAGAGGCGTAGCCGAAAATGAATACGCAGTTATGTTTCAAGGGGCTGAGGTCGCATGAAAAGAGTTGCATGGATCGTCGCAGTAGTCATCGTTGTCAGCTACTTCGTGAATTCCTATATGGATAACAAAGCCAGACTCGAGGTTGAGCGTGCTAAAGCAGAATAAAACCTATAACCACTATAGCTTCAACCCCTGAATGGAGCCTAAGCGGAGGGAGGCCTACCCGGGTACCCACCCTAGCCAACTATTAACGTAGTGTATTCAATAGTTAAAGTTAATGGTTGATAGGATGGGTGTCCCACGCTTTCAGAACGTCGGGGTCAGATCTATTTTTCAGCACCGATGACCTTCTTGATCGTCAGGCCTTGCACCAATATTGAAAACACCACGACGACGTAGGCCATTGGCAGTATCAGGTCACGCTCAGGGCTCATCGGTAAAGAGAGGGCCAGGGCCACCGATATGCCGCCTTTCAGCCCGCCCCAGGTCAGCGCTTTTATCGCGTTTGGCGTGAATTCCCTGAATGGTTTTAACGCCATAACCGGTATACCCACAGCGACGAACCTCGCCAGTAGTCCAAGCGGAATAGCCGCAAGGCCGGCCCAAAGCGCGGGGAGCTCAAACGTGATGATCAGCAGCTCAAGGCCAATCAACAGAAATAATATGCCGTTCAACACTTCGTCGACCATTTCCCAAAAAGTATCGAGCTGTTGCTCGGTCTTCTTCGACATGGCGAACTCACGTCCCTGGTTACCTATCATCAAGCCTGCGACCACCACCGCAAGCGGGCCGGACATGTGCAATCGACTCGCCAGCGCATAACCCCCGGCAACGAGGGCTACGGTGATGAGGACTTCAACCTGATAGTTATCCAGATTTTTGAGCAAGTGATAGCCCAGCAGTCCCAACAGGAACCCAAGCACCAGACCACCGACGACTTCTTGCAGGAATAAAATGCCAATACTTTCGAAAGAGGCCTCACGCTGGCCCGCGGCAATATCGAGAATCGCAATAAACATTACGACGGCAACGCCATCGTTAAACAGAGATTCGCCGGCAATCTTGGTAGTGAGGCTTGCAGGCACGTCCAGTGACTTCAGGATAGCCATCACCGCAACCGGATCGGTAGGCGCAATCACAGCGCCAAACAGGAGGCAGTAGATAAATGGTAATGGACTACCCAGCCATTCCAGCACGTACCACATCGCCCCGCCCACCAGGAAAGTCGTGAGTAAAACGCCCACTGTTGCCAGCAATGCGACCAGCCATTTCTGATCAGCCAGTTCGTCAAGATTCACATGCAGCGCACCGGCAAACAGCAGAAAGCTTAACAGACCATCCAGCAGTGTCGGGCCCAGGTCAGCGCTGCCAACCAATTGCTCGGCCCAGTCAGCCAAACCGGTCATTCCCAGCTGATTAAGCCCGATCAACACCAGAGAAAACACCAGAGAAAATGCCATGATGGCGATACTGGTGGGCAAACCAATAAAACAGGCGTTGATATAGCTGAAAAGTGCCGAGAGGCACAGCAGAATAGCGATAATTTCAAATAACGACATGTGTTCCCTTGTGTCCCTGTAGCAGTGAAAGTTGTAGATGAGCGTCGGGGGGCGGGTTTTTTGTATTCCCCCGGACGCCCTAAAGGTTGGAGCTTATATCCGGTCCCTTGAATTGTGCGCGCAGCGCACTCAGTATCAAAGGTCTTAAAGTCAAAAGCTAACAGGGAGATCCATCATGCATGTACTCATTGCAGGAGCCAACGGACAAATCGGGCAGCACCTATTGCGGGAAATGGCAGGCAGCGGTCATCAGGCACGGGCCATGATTCGTCACCCGGAACAGGGTCCGCAATTGCAGCAACTGGGTGCTACGGAAACCGTGCTGGGCGATCTTGAGCAAGAGTGTAGCGAAGCCATGAAAGGCTGCGATGCGGTCATTTTTGCCGCTGGCTCAGGCCCTGATACCGGGCCGGATAAAACCACCGATGTAGATCAGGACGGTGCTATCCGGCTGGTGGATACGGCCAGAGCCATGGGTATAAAGCGGTTTATCATAGTGAGCAGTATGGGTGCTGAGGAGCCGGAAATGGGGCCGGAAAAACTCCGTCATTACCTTCAAGCCAAGCACAACGCCGATGAGCACCTGAAGAACAGCGGCCTGAATTACACTATTGTTCGTCCGGGACAGCTGACCAATGATGACGGTACGGGCAAGGTTGCAGTGAGTGCGAGTCTGGAGGAATTCGGTAAGATTCCACGTGCGGACGTTGCCCGGGTCCTGCTGGCGGTGCTGGATACGGATACTACAAATAACCGTGCCTTTTATGTGGTATCAGGCGATACGCCGGCGTCTGAGGCACTGGCCCAACTGTAGCGGCTACGGGGTTCGTCAGCTAGCGAGGTAGCGTGGCGGACAGCGCCAAAGTCATTGATTAGATAGAGCGTGGTATTGGTTGCTGGGTTGCTGGGTCGAAGCGAGAAAACTAGGGAGATGGAACTCCCGAATGGCATCTGTCCCGGTTTTTCAAATGGACAAAAGAGCCGCCTCTATCCGAGACGTTAAAACCCCATTTGATGGGTGAAATCGATTGTCCGATGCACTCCCCCGGCGTCAGACCGGGCTTTCGAGACCTCCGGTGGGTTCCTCGCCGATTACCTCAGGATCAAACGGGCTGCGTGAAAATACCCGGTGCAGGGCGGGTTTGAAATGCACCAGTGGCGGCGTTGGATAGTCCGGGTCGAAAGACGCCTGATCGTAGCGCTCGCAGAGATCAATGCACTTCTGGTACCAGGGGTGATCACGGTAGCGTTCACGCTCATTCGGATCTTCGCCAAGGTAGTGGGCATAGTAGGCCTTCTGAAACAACTCATGATGGTGAACTATCCAGGTAACTTCGGCACTCAGGCCGTCCCGTGCTTCCTGCATCGTCTGATATTGCTTTAGATAAACCTCCTCGTATTTCACCGAGCGCCAGAGGCGCTCAACAAATATATTGTCCAACGCCCGACCTTTGCCATCCATGCTGATGCGAATCTCATGATTCTTGAGCACACCAGTAAATGTCTCGCTGGTGAACTGGCTGCCTTGATCTGTGTTGACTATTTCAGGGGCACCGTAGTTCTCCAGAGTCTCTTCAAGGGCTTCGACACAGAAAGCTGTGTCTATGGTATTCGACAACCGCCACGACAGCACCTGGCGGCTGTACCAGTCGATGACGGCTGTCAGGTAGGCAAAGCCTCGGCCTACCCTGATGTAGGTGATATCAGTTGAGTAGACCTGCCCGGGGCGCACCACCGGCATTCCACGCAGCAGGTAGGGATAGACCTTGTGCTGTGGATGCGGACGACTGGTATTCGGCTGAGGCGCCACCGACTGCAGACCCATGAGGCGCATCAACCTCTGAGCCCGCTTGCGATTCACCACATGTCCCCGGCGCCCCAACACTGCGACCATCTTGCGGCTGCCGTAGAACGGATGTGCGGTATACAACTCGTCAATGTGCTGTATCAATTCCAGGTTCTCCTCAGACTCGTCAACTGCGGCTCCCTGGGCATACCAACTGGAGCGGGCCAGTCCCAAGAGGTCGCATTGGCGTCGGATGCTCGGGGCATCGGCACTGGGCCCAATTAGTGTGTGTTTCTCGCTCACTCCAAGCCTAGCGCCTTTGATTTTTTTCTAAGCCACTCGACCTCGACTTGCAGCTTGCCGATCTGTTGATACAAGCGGTCCTCACGGGCCTCCAATTCCTTAGGATCGGGTTGGCCACCGCCGCGATCAAAGGCCTCCACCAGCCCCTCCTGGGCCGTTTTCTTCCAGGTATTGATCTGGGAGGCATGCACCCCGTACTGCGAAGACAGCTGGGCCACCGTCTTATCGCCCCGAATAGCATCCATCGCTACCTTGGCCTTGAACTCACCACTGAACCGCTTTCTCGCCACGCTATTTCTACTATTTCATACGTGACATTCTACCTATGCCCGTGGTCTAAATCATGGGATCCACTATAAGTCGACACCGCGCATGACTTGAGGGCTCCAGATGAGTTTGACTGCGGATATATGACCAAGCTCGGAGTTCATGCGGTATTACTTCAACAGCCTGCTAGAGACCCTTACACGCATATTTCAATCCCAGTTATACCATGAGTGGTGGGTTAAGTTTGCCAGAATTCGCTTTGAAACAAAATGTAGCCGAGAGTTAGTCCTGACAGCGTGTGTAGAAAAACGCGTCGTAATAAATATGTTGACTAATTAAATTAAGTACGTACATAATTAAAAATGATAAAAATTTCGATAGATATTGGTGGCACCTTTACCGACGTCGTAGCAGAGACAAAAGAGGGCTTGTCGTCAATAAAGGTTCTGACCACACCAGCGTCACCCGACCGCGGTGCACTTGATGGTGTGGATAGATTGTTGTCAGACTTGAATAAATCCCATGCAGACATTAGCTCTGTGACTCATGGCACCACCCTTGCGACAAACGCGTTGATTGAACGTCGGGGGGCGAAGACGGCCTTTGTCACTACAGCGGGACTTCGGGACGTGTTGGAGATGCGGTACGAAAAGCGGTTCGCACAATACGACCTGAACATCGAAATGCCAGCCCCGCTTGTTGACCGCCCCCTTCGCCTGGGCTTGAAAGAACGAATTCTGGCAGATGGTTCAGTACTGCACGCCCCGCAAGACGCTGAAATTGACGCTGTTGCTGAACAACTCAAACGGGAGGATGTAGAGGCAGTCGCCATCGGTTTTTTACATTCTTATCGCAATCCCAGCCATGAAAACTACGTGGCAGAGCGGCTCCGCCAGGTGTTAGACCCCGCAATATCGATCTGCCAAAGTGCTGAAGTCGCATGTGAAATTCGTGAGTATGAACGGTTCTCGACGGTCTGTGCTAATGCCTATGTTCGGCCACTGATGGCAAAATACCTTGGTGCGTTGAAGGCGGAATTAAACCGGCTTGGATTTGAGGGATCGTTCCTGATGATGCTCTCGGGTGGGGGGCTAACCACACTTGACCAGGCGACACGCTTTCCGATTAGGCTAGTCGAGAGCGGCCCCGCAGGCGGGGTTGCATTGGCAGCTCACGTCGCGCAGGAAGTTGGATCCAAAAAAACGCTTTCGCTAGATATCGGCGGCACTACCGCCAAAATTTGCTTTATCCAGAACGGTAATCCGCAAACCACACGCAAATTCGAGGTGGCCCGCGCGTGGCGCGATGTCAAAGGCAGCGGACTGCCTCTTCGCGTGCCCACAGTCGAACTTGTTGAAATCGGTGCAGGCGGTGGTTCCATCGCCAGCGTGGATACGCTTGGGCGGCTCAAGGTCGGTCCCAGAAGTGCCGGATCCGATCCCGGTCCCGCAGCCTATGGCCGTGGCGGCGAGGATGCGACAATCACGGATGCGCACATGATAGTCGGCAATATCGCAGCAGAAGGGTTCGCGGGCGGTATGATCTCATTGACTCCAGAAAACGCATCGCGCGTCATTTCGAAATATGTTCAGGACCCAATGGAGATTCCCGATGTAACGACCGCTGCCGCAGGAATTATCGAGCTGGCAGACGAAAATATGGCCAATGCTGCTCGCATTCACGGAATCGAGCTGGGACACGACATTGCAGCCTTTGATCTGCTGGTAACGGGCGGTGGTGGTGCTTTGCATGCAGCACGGATCGCTGAAAAGCTGGGCATCCGCCGGATCATTGTGCCTCAGAATGCGGGCGTTGGTTCAGCAGTAGGGTTTTTGCGTTCGCCAGTGGCTTTTGAAAATGCAATATCGGTCATGCTGAAGCTGGAGGATGTTGAGCCCGTAGAGCTTTCCCATCGCGTGGCTGAACAACTCAACTATGTTCGTGGCATTGTCGAAGAAGCGATACCTGCGGATCATGTAACCACAACAGTAAAAGTAGAGGTTCGATATCAAGGGCAAGGGCTTGAAGTAGTGCTGGAATATCCGGGAGAAGCGGGTTTTGTGCTGGATACCCTTGCCCTGGAAGCGCAATTCATAGAACGCTACAAGGCGCTCGTCGGTTTCACCCTCAGCAATATTCCAGTTGAGCTTGTTTCAATAAGCGTAACCGCGAGCGAAAAGCGGGCGCTGGATAAGCAAAACTTCACACTCCACAGGTCTAACGCAGAGGCATTGACCCGTGAGGTCTTTGATCTGCCCACTCAAAAAATGCTGACTTATAAAGTGCTGGACCGTGTGACACTCGGCGCTAATGCTACCTCTGGACCGGCTGTCGTCACTGAGGATCAGACGACAACCCTGGTGCGTCCAGGCTGGACCGCTAAATCTTCTGGCGAGGGCCACCTAATTCTGGACCGGAGCGATACATGAGCGAAAAGTTGGATATCGTGGCGCAAAATGTCCTGTGGAACCGGTTAGTATCGGTTTGCGAAGAACAGGCAAATGCCCTGATGCGTGCAGCCTTTGGTGCAATCGTGCGCGAGGCGGGGGACCTGTCTGCAGGCGTATTTGATGCCCAGGGAGACATGTTAGCGCAAGCAGTGACCGGAACACCGGGCCACGTTAACACCATGGCGGCATGTGTCCGCGCGATGTTGCTGGATGTACCAGCCGAAAGCCTGAAACCCGGTGACGTACTGGTCACAAATGACCCCTGGCTTGGTACCGGGCATGTATTTGACTTTGTTGTGGTAACACCTGCCTTTCTTAATGGGCGGATCGTGGGCTACCTCGCCTCAACCAGCCACATCGTTGATATCGGCGGGCGCGGCTGGTCGGCAGAATCGGCTTCAGTTTATGAAGAAGGTGTGACTTTTCCGGTGATGCACCTGCGACGTGGTCAGGCCCTGAACGAAGATATGCTGGGCATCGTTACTGCCAATTCACGAGTGCCCCATGAGGCCCGAGGCGATATCCTGTCCTTGCTGTCGTGCAATGATACCGGCGTTGCACGCTTGTTGAGCCTAATGCGCGAATACGCCTTGCATGATCTCATCGCAGTCGCCGATTTCATTTTTGAACGTTCGACTATGGGCACTAAGAAGGCACTGAGCCGCGCCCCAATGGGTGTTTATGAGAACACCATGTCGCTTGACGGCTATGATGCGCCGATCATACTTAAAGCGAGGATGACAATCTCAGAGGGACGCATTGATGTAGACCTCTCGGGTTCTTCGCCGGCAATCGCACGCGGGATCAACTGCCCGCTGAATTACAGCGCTGCATACGCTTCCTTTGGCATACGAGCCCTGCTTACCCCCGAAGTTCCAAACAACCAAGCATCTCTTGCTGCAATCAACATCACAGCCGATCTCGGTCTTGTAGTCAGCGCGGAACGTCCCAGCCCGGTCTCGGCGCGCCATGTGATTGGTCAAGCGCTACCAGACTTGATGCTGGGGTGCCTTGAACAGGCCTTGCCCGGCGAGGTTTTGGCGGAAAGCGCTGGTGCATTGTGGACATTGTCGCTGTCTGGCGCAGGAAAGACTAACTTCACTTCGCTGAATGTGGCGCTTGGCGGTATGGGTGCGCGTCCCAACACCGACGGGCTTTCGACTACGGCCTTTCCCTCAGGTGTGGGGTCAGTACCCGTCGAGTCAGCAGAGGTTGCTGCGCCGGTGATATATCACGTCAAGGAGTTCATCTGCGATAGTGGCGGGGCTGGTCGATATCGCGGGGGGCTTGGTCAACGCATCGAAATCGGCTCACGTATCAATGAAGATATGCACATGTCGGCCGCTGCGTTTGAACGATTGACGATCGGACCCGAGGGTCGGCAAGGAGGTAAGAGCGGTGCAAAAGGACAAGTAGAAATTAGCAACGGCATCCGCGTTACCGACAAGGGCATGTACACAATTCCAGCAGGTGAACGCGTGATCCTTCAAACGCCGGGAGGCGGGGGGTATGGCCTACCAACTGATAGAGATGGTGCAATCCTTGCACGGGACCTGTCTGATGAATTCGTGTCTGAAGATGCGGCTATAACGCAGTATCAACAATCCAAAGATAAGGTTTAACCGGAGGGTATCCAAATGACCTTGATGAAAAAATTACTGGTGGCATCAACTGCTTTGAGCCTTTGCGGGACCTCGGCTTTCGCAGAGACCAAATGGGATCTGTCAACGGCATGGGGTGACACTAACTTTCATGCAGAAAGTGCGATTGCTTTTGCCGATGCCGTACGCGAGGGGACCGATGGGTCTGTGGATATTACTGTTTATCCATCCGGTCAGACTGGCGTGAAGATCACCGAAAAGCTGGCTGCGGTTGAAAATAACATCGTACAGATGGCTGATATGCTGTTGTTCCTGCAGGCGGGCGAAGAGCCTTTTCTGGGCGTGGACACCCTGCCTTATTTGATTCAAGGCCAAGACGAGATGAACAAATGGCTGGAGGTAGCGGGCCCAACTTACGATGAGATTTTTGCTCGTCGCAATCAAAAGGTTCTCTACTATGTGCCTTGGCCATCACCAGGCGTATATACCAAGAACGCGATTGTTAGCGCCGACGACATGAACGGGCAACGCATTCGTGCATTTAACGCGACATCATTCACCTTCCTTGACAAAATGGGCGCCGCACCGGTTGAACTGCCGTTTGAAGAACTCGCGACTGCTGTTGCTGCGGGCACTGTCGACGGCGCTGCAACATCAACCTCTACGGGCGCAAATTCAAAGCTGTATCAGTTTACAGAGCATTTCAATCCGCTGAACTGGTCCATGTCGCCGGATGCGGTGACGGTGAACCTTGATGCCTGGAATGAACTCACAGATGAAGAGCGCGCTACCATTCAAGGTTTGGCCGATGAAATGGAAGCCGATTTCTGGGCGGCCTCAGCGGCAGAGGACGAAGCCAAGACCGCCATTCTGGTCGAAAACGGTATGACAATTTCTAAGGCGGATGAGAGCTTGAAGGCGAAAATGGCCGAGGCGGGTAAATCTATGTGGGCGGATTTCTTTATCAACGTTCCCGAGGCGCAAGCGGTCGTTGAAGCTTACGCAGCCGAGATGGATAAGTAAGCAGATGCATGAGGGCGGGCGCTCTCGCCCTCGCGTGTCTCAATTATTATGAACCGGTTCCTTACCCTCATCGACCGTTTGTCGCGTCTGGCTGAAGTTGTCGCAGTAGCGTTGATATTCGGTTATTGCGCACTCATGCTGGCCGAGGTAGTAGCGCGCGCGCAAGCCCGCAGTTTCTCCTTTACCTGGGAGTACAGCCAATATGCAATGGCTGCGGTTTTTGCCCTGGCTTCGGGACCCGCTATTCGGACGGCGGTGCACGTGCGCATCTCGCTGGTGTCTGAACGGCTTCCCTTAAGTGCCGCCAAGTGGATGGATGTGCTCGCCAACCTGGCCGCTCTTGTGATTGTTGCCGCAATCTTTGGTGCGATGTGGACAAAGGTGTTGGCGTCTTATGATCGCAACATTCTGGCGACCTCTGTTTCCAAGACGCCGCTTTGGATTCCGCAGGTGTTTGTGTTGTGGGGGTTCGGTCAGCTTTGGCTTGATCTGTTTGCCCGGTTTATACGGCGCTTGACCAACCAGCGCTGCGAATGGCGTGGTGCAGACAAGGACAAGGACAAGGACAAGGAACAAATCGATGTCTGAAATCGCAACCGTGGCCCTGTTAATTTTTGTGGCTCTTCTCGCGGGCTCCGTGTGGATCGGTTTGTCGCTATTTGCCACAGGCTATCTGTTGCTGGCAATTTTCAAACCGAATATCCCGATGGACATTTTTAGCAGCGGTGTGATTTGGGGTTCGCTGATCCCCTCACCCTTGTTGTCGCTGCCATTGTTCATCCTGATGAGCGAAGTATTAGTGAGTGCTGGCCTCGGTCGGTCGCTTTTTTCCGGTCTGGCTCCTTGGGTGGGCCGTTTGCCGGGGGGGCTGCTCCATGTCAATGTCGTCGGCTCTACGCTTTTTGCCGCTGTCTCGGGGTCATCCGCTGCGACGACCGCGATCGTGGGTAAGGTCAGCCTGCCGGAACTGGAAGCGCGCGGCTATGATCGTCAGCTGGCGATGGGTTCGCTTGCAGGGGCGGGCACGCTGGGGTTTTTAATCCCGCCCTCGATCATCATGATCATCTACGGGGTGGTGGCTGAGCAATCCATTCTTGAGTTGTTCATCGCCGGCGTGATTCCGGGGCTCACTTTAGCCGCGATTTATATGCTATACATTGCATTGCATCAAACCATCACGCGTTCGCAGCCGTACTCGGAACGGCCAACCGGCCGTAAATTACTGCAAGGGCTGCGCGATATTGGCCCGATTACAGCCCTGATCGGTTCAATCATGGCTGCACTTTATATGGGGTTTGCCAGCGTAAGCGAGCTTGCCGCGCTGGGCGTGTTAGGGGCCGTTCTCATCGCCATTGCCATGGGTCGTTTTACCTGGGCATCGATGATCGCCGCTGGTCGTCGTGCCGTGCGTACTTCAGCTATGATCGGACTAATAATTGTCGGTGCTGCCTTATTGAATTCAGCCTTGGGATTTTTGGGCATCCCCAAGGCCATCGCTGGGGAGATCGCAAGCTTTGGTCTGTCACCGATGGCACTCATTGTGGTTCTATTGGTTTTCTATGTAGTGCTGGGTATGTTCCTCGACGGTACGTCGATCATTGTTATGACACTCCCAATCACGCTCCCGCTGATCACTGCTGCGGGTTTTGACCCGATCTGGTTTGGCATCTTCGTCGTTGTTGCCGTCGAGATCAGCCAAATCACACCTCCTGTCGGGTTCAATCTGTTTGTGATCCAGTCCTTGACCGAGGAGAGCATGGGGACCATTGCTCGCGCGGCCCTGCCGTTCTTTGGCATTTTACTTGGCTTTGCGCTGCTACTGGCTCTATTTCCCGAACTTGCGCTTTGGCTGCCAAGGACGTTGCAATGACCGCACTCTATCAAAAGGTCTCGGAAACTATCCTCAGTCAGGTGCGAACTGGCATCCTCCGGGTAGGTGACAAATTCCCACCGGAAGCTGACTACGCTGAACAACTGGGCATAAGCCGGTCCACACTTCGGCTGGCCTTTGCGAAGCTTGAACGCCTCGGTGTTTTACAACGCAAAAAACGCGGGGGTACATCCATCATCGCTGACCGTCCGAAGCCGCAGTTTAATATGAGCACGACGGGCCTGCATGAGTTGCTCAGTTTGGGGAGAGATACGAAGCTGGTAGTCACTGGCACGAACAATGTGGGCACGGTGGAGATACCTCAACTAGAAGGTTACATCAGTGAAACAGACTACTGGCTCGAAATTAGTGGCACCCGTACTTTGCCGGGTGAAGCCGTGCCGTTCAACACCACGCGGGTCTACGTTCCTGCACGTTACGCCGGTATCGAGCATGTGTTAAAGGACAATGAATCCTCCGTGTTTCAGATCATTGAGGACCGTTTTGGTGTCACGGTCGGGCGGGTCAGCCAGGCGACTCAGGCAATCCGCTGCCCGCCCAAAGCCGCAGCGGTTCTTGGCCTTTCACCGGATGCGCCGGCCTTACGTATTGTCGCGCAACTCTACGACCAGGATGGCGTGCTGATGGAGATTTCAGTTGCCACGTTCGACCCGGAGCGGTTTCAGCTGCAAACGGATGTTGAAATTGACTAAACCTCGCTTACGCACAGTTGTTACAGGCGGTAGCGGAGCTTTGGGCTCGGCAATTGTGACTGCGCTACTAGCTCGCGGGGACCATGTTGTAAATCTAGACAGGCTCGCAAACGATCAGGCGTCTTGGGTCAACGTCGATTTGACAGACACTAAATCCGTGGTTCAGGCCGTCGATAAAGCCGAAGTGCTCCTTGGGGGCATAGACGTACTGATCCATTCTGCTGGTATTTTCCAAGCCAGTGAGTTTCTGTCGATGTCGGACACAGATTTCTCGGAAGTTCTAAACGTCAACTTGCTCGGCTGCTTCCGAGTTGCACAGCAGGTTGCTTCTAAAATGAAGGAGAGAGGCGGGCGGATGCTGTTCATCTCGTCGATCCATGCAAAATATGGCGTCAGGGGGCGTTTGGCCTATGGCGCATCGAAAGCCGGGGTTGAGGCAATGACCCGGGTTATGGCAACTGAGTTGTCTGAATACGCGATCCGTGTGAACGCTCTCGCTCCCGGTGCGGTGTCGGCGGGCATGGTTCCGAATGCCACGCTCGCCTCCGATTGGGCCCGTGTCACGCCTGCGAAACGCAAAGTTACACCTGAAGAAGTGGCAAGTATGGCCGTTCTGCTAACCTGTGATGAGGCCAGTTTCGTCTCTGGCCAGGTTATTTCCCAAGACGGTGGTGCCAGCATTTCACACGTCTTTTAAGGGCTCATACACGTAGATGGAGGTACCGTTCCATTGGATGCCTCCGTTCTAAGCGCAACGCATTACGGCAGCCACCACAAATGATTCTGTCAAAAGCCTCCCTAGTAAGCTTTGATGTTCACCGTTGAAGCGTAGTATGCCGGCAACCCCAACTTTCAGCGTAAGAGCCCCGTATAGGAAGGCTAAAATAGTCGCTCGTTCAGATGACAATTGGCAAAAATCAGGTGGGCTGGTGAGGTTGGCACTAAAAAGGTACCCTGATTTCAATGAACGGATACCCTATTGGTCACCTCAAGTGGATGCTGAATGGAAAACACCGACGAACTTATACAAGTAACCTTCACCAGCACTGGCATTGATTGTATCGCCATTATGGGAATGGGCTTGCGCTTAATCAATTTCAGAACATGTACCGCATACGTGAATGAGTCGGATGAGTTTACTTTCAACGTGCTCCCGGATGGTTCCGCCAAGTGTAGTGTTGGAACTGAAGAATTAACCCGATTCTGGTTTGATACCGATGAAGAATCCGCCAAGAAAATCAGTGACTTATTCATGAATAGCACCATCCAATAACCACGTCTTTAATCCTTCTTGGTGGTATCTGATTGACACGAGTCATGCGCGACTGTCCGCAAGGGCCGCCGTGAAGTGTTGACAGGGGTGTCTGCAGGCGAAGTATCGAGCTGCGAAATCATTAGTTGGAGAGGCAGATGCTGTTAAGCGAAGCAGAATGCAACA
>Ga0307963_1002280_pt1 | contig 15116 bp, 13 predicted proteins | sample OrgLakmetagen594_FD_201829 | JGI IMG/M metagenome (GOLD analysis project Ga0307963, IMG submission 201829) | Saline water microbial communities from Organic Lake, Antarctica - #594 | ecosystem: Environmental > Aquatic > Non-marine Saline and Alkaline > Saline | place: Antarctica: Organic Lake...
CCCCCTCAATTTCCGAGCCTCCCCAATTGACACCCACCAACCGACTTCTCATAATCGACTCGTTTATATACCAGGTGGCTCTCGGCTTCAGGATTTCGAATATGTAATTTACATTTCAATCAACACTTAATGCAGAAATTTTGTGATAACTACAGCCTCCTGCTTGCTCCATACAGTACCATCCATAAAGTACGTGCCTCTTGTACTTCAAACTTTTTGAAACACGACTTCTCAGTCTGTTACGCATACCCCAGTTCATAATGTATACCTGGAAAGGGCCAGTTCCAAAGCAGCCAAGGCAGATAGGGGAACCACATATATGGGAGGGGGGGAGGAAGAGGGGGGGGAAGGAGGCCACCACTTGCGTACGTACGCAGCCACAAATTGAGATACGCAAAGGATGCCCTTGAGTTGCGACCACGCCTGCCCTTGTGAGTAGGAATACATAATGAAATGTGTAGCAAATCTTCGGGCGACAGTGTGTCTTAGGCAATGCGTTTTGTCTGGGGAGTAAAGGGATTGGACTGCACAAAAAACAGATTAGGTACACTTTGTTGCCTATCTGTAAGCCTGATAGAGATAAGAGTGAATGGCATGTAATTTACAGATATTAGTTCTTCCCATCTAAGCAATGCTGAAAAGGTCTGATGCTTTTTTCCACAAGATTGGCAAAGCTTCACAGAAGCAAGCGTACAGCACAACATCAAGTAACACATCCGTGTAGAAGACAAGCTTCATACATACGTTTTACACGCTACTGGTAGCTGAGAAGTTTTTGCAGGGGCACTAAGCAAGCAATGTACATACCTGATGCAGAGATCTTTTGGCAGTGCCACTAGGTCCGAAGGGAAGGAAGTGCACATTCTGGGGGGCAAAAATGATAGTTGGTGTTTTGTGAAAGGTTCAGTCGATATTGCCATGGCAATGTCCGCAGTAACATCCACAACCCATCTCCTTTAGCATTTTTGGTAAGCTGCTATGATCTTGCAGAGGAGGAGGTATGCGGCACTGGATACTAAAGTGGCTCCTTTTGTATTATATATGTGGGGAGCGAAGCCATTATAGCTTGCGTAGCTTTTCTCCATTTTAATACTTTGTACGTCCTGCGTGCCACACTATCCACTCTCTAGTATGCAAAAAACAGGGAAAGCTTGCATGGAAGACAAATGTCAACTTTGTTCAGTCCCTATGCCCTGTCCCTGTTACAACACCCACCTGCACCAACAATGTGCATCAAAATTGCTATTTCCAACTACAGCTGATTTGAAAATGTGCCTGCACCAGTCCAACACAAGAAAGCCCACTGCGAAAGCTTGCAAAAGACTTTCAGTAATCTGTGCTAACTAGACGAGTTCCTACATTACACCTTACACTGAGCTATGTCTGATTTTCCGTTAATACACGACCTTGCTTCTTGTTAGCACTTGCCTGCACCAGAGCTACACGCTGAAACACACTGTGCCATGTGGGTTACTTTACACACTCTTTGCTTTGGTGCCTGTAAACAAACACCTGCACTTTTGGACCAGAGCTACACACTGAAACTCACTGTTCCACATGAGGGACCCTAAACACCCTGTGTCTTTGGTGCCTGTAAAGAAACACCTGCGTTATTGGACAAGAAGTACACACTTAAACTCACCGTCCCGCACGAGGGGACCCTTAGACATAATGTGTTTGATGGACTGGGAACTTATTCTTGCATTTCTTGCTGGCACTTGCCTGCACTAGTGCGACGCACGGTAGCCCACTGCCGCACACCAGGGACTCAAACAAGCTTTTGTTGCCTGCGTTTGAGTCCAGAGCAGAGCTAGTAACGTCTTGGGCAGGGCTCAGTTGACAGTCATCAGCGTCTATGAGCACCAAAGGTGAGGGCTGTGCGAGTGTTGTGGTAGGTGGTGGTGGTGTCAATGCTGCTGCTGCCGCCTGAGCTGAGGTGCTGCGTGCTGTCGCCTGAGCAGAAGTGCCTGGAATTCTGGAGCCGAGTTCTGCAGCGAGGACTGCCAGGGCTTGAGCAACGCCTGCCTGTGTGTGAAATGTGTGATGAGCAACTTTTCCTAAAGTGGACAAAAAAGGCTAGCAGCATGAATGCAGCATCGCACCAGCATAGTGCCAGGCCTAATAAGCATCTTGCTCAATGCTATGGCACCAAGTCAAGATCTTCTAGAACCATAATAGGCACCTTGCTCAGGCCGTCCTGTAATACAACGTTGTAAGTTATGTGACCATTTCGATGTGCTGCCACTTGATGCGCCCAACGTACGAAAACTGTGCTGCTGATGTTGATCGGGCTGAGGCTTGATAGTGAGCAGCCTGATGAACCTGACAGGGCGATGGCAAAGAGTTCGGCCTTTGAATTGGCACAAAGCACATGTACCTGCGTGGACGTGCAAGGTTGTGCAATGTCGCGTATGCAAAGGCATATGTGCGTGCGGGCGTGTATGTGTGTATGTGTGTGTATGTGTATGTGTGTGTCTGTGTGTGTGTGTGTCTGTGTGTGTGTGTGTGTGTTTGTGTGTGTGTGTGTGTGTGTGTGTGTGTGCGTGTGTGTGTGCGTGTGTGTGTGTGTGTGTGTGTGTATGTATGTACATGTGCGTGTGAGTATGTGTGTGCGCGCGTATAGCTTGTGCGTGTATTCATTTGCTGCCTGCCTCACACATTTACCTCGTTTCCAAGGCCCATCAGTGCTTTGGCAGCACAGCAAATGCAATGCTTTCCTCCAGCGAAATGAACCTCGTTTGCAGACAGCAAAGATGGTTTCAAGATTATCATGGCAAAAGCGATCGAATTGAACCTAGCTTAGGATTTAAACATCAATATAATAATATCATCGACAAAATGCCTCAAGGGATAATGTAAGTCCTGTGCTTCCCTGCCAGTCGTCCTTCATGCTAACTAACGTCGACCGCTTCATTTTATTTACGCTCACGCAGCTGGCATGCATTATCTGCCCGCCTCGGTGTAGGGAATGCCTCATCATCACATGCATCATCATCAGCATCAGTCGCACAGTACTTATCCTTCCCACCATATGTGGCTGGGATGCCAATTTGCTGCTGGATCCTCTGCTTTATGGTGGTCCTCGTCTCGTGTACGCCTTTTTTTGCTTCGTCGTCCAGCCGCCACCGCCGCCTGAACAGCCTGCTGCTACTCAAATCCCAGCTGCTACGGCAGCCAAGCCAGCAGGAAAAACATAAGCGAGAATCTGTCTTATATCAGTGCGCAACCAAAGCCTCTGTCGTCAACATAAAGGTGTGTATCCCCATGCGCGCTCAATAAACAGCCGCCGTGCACTTCTGCTTATCATTAAGCCAAGAGTGTAATAACATGGAGTACTGGAGTACCCTCAAGCCTTGTGGTAATTTATTGAGGCGATTTCAAGGAGGGTAAAATTGCCATCAGCCGCACCGGCAGCATGCTTGTTACCATGCATCCTTGCCTTCCTAAAAACGAAAGTGCACAATATTACGTGCATGCCCTCTAGATCAACATCGCAATCCTGTGTGACAGATTTATGCAGTTGCGAGGGAAACAATTATAGGAAGTGTATGATCAATGTATGTTGTATGTCGTGACGTGATGTTGGCGTACACGCAGATTGCAAACACCCGGTCAGTCGCAGAGGAGCACCTGATAAAGGAGAGCCTCCACAATCTTCACCTCAACGATATAGTACAGCAGACTCAGGGCAGGTTGCTATCTTGTCAGCTGGTGTGCATCAAGGGTTGCGTGCAGCTCGTGCTCTTTGTGACGAAATTCAGCAGCCGAGCACTAGCGTACTTCAACACCTGTGCTCCCTGGGTTCCGCAGCAGCAGCAGCAGCAGCAGCAGCAGCGGCAGCAAGAGCAGTCTTTACCGATGATCCCAGAGACCAAGGGATTAGAGCTTGACGCTGCCAAGCGTATTTGCTCTGATGACGAGTGCGGCGGGGTCAGGGAGAGCAGCCTTGATGAGCTGCCAGCGGCCCGTTTCAGCGAGGATTCTGCAATGCACGGCTTTCATTCCAGTGAAGAGGCAAGCAGCGTTGAGCAGAGCAGGTGAGGTCTGTGGAGTGTGAGCGTAGGTGTGCTTATTAATACGAGTGTTAGTGAGGGAAGAGGGTCCGTTAATGTTTTCTAATTAATACCTGATATTGGGTACCCCAGAAGACGTGTGTCTCATTTTGGAATCCCTTGTGATTGTAACTGTGTGTGCTTATATGTGGGATTTGAACAGGTACAAGTTGCTGGAGTGGAACGCATTAGGTCGTCAAAGATTTCAACGCTGATTAGTGTGCTCATGCCACTTATTTTAAATTGTGCAGATTATTGTATGCTTGAATTTCTTACATGGAACTGCAAGAATGGCTGTGCCTATCGCTTAAGCTAATTTCACGAACCTGCAGGTTGATGTGCACATTGATAATTGATGCTTAGCTTCTGTTTCTGCCAATCATTGTGGTCACGTGCCTATTCAATTATGATCTACGTAATTTCCTCACAAATATGCAAGTTTTGCACCTGCCGGAGAAAGCTTAAAAGAAACTGGAAATCAGCAAGGGTAGAGCAAAATATCGTGAAGTTGCATTGAGCAACAAGCTTTGTTCTTCCATCTCCTTGCAGATTCAGCGATGACAGTGCGGTAAGTAGTGGGCGACTCTTAAGATCAGGCAAAAAATCTGCAAACCCTCCATGTTCTTCCATCTCCTTGCAGGTTCAGCGAAGACAGTGCGGTGGGAAGTGGGGTCCTTTCAAGATCAATAATAAGAAAAAATACAAACCCTCCAGCCACTCCTGCCTCTCAACAGTGCAACACAGAAACAGTGGCTTCAGCATCCCAGCAAGCTGGCCCAGCAACAGCAGATGAACACCTCAGGAGCAGCAGCAGCAGCAGCAGCACACCAGATTTGGACCTCACCTCAAAGCTGAAGGCAGGACTCAGCACCTTGCTCCAGGCAGCTGGAGCTCCTCACCATTCTGTGTGCATGCAGATGCAGGATGGTGAAGTGGTGAGATTAGGGCATCCATATCCAGACAGCGAAAAGCCTCCCTCCCCTCCTACCCCGTTCCAAGCATCACATTCGTTCCAAGCTGCCTCTCAAGCTCTGCTGGAGAGGAGCAGCCCCGCACCAGCAGGTACTTAACAGTGCTTGCAGGATTGCTTTGATGTAAATACGGTTCATTTCTAAGCCTATGGCATGTCGTTCCCTGCTTGCGTGCTTGAAGAGTAGGCAAAGCCTGCCATTGAGGAGCAAGAAATGTGGCGTGCTTACAAGTTTCAGTTGCCATGTGCATGATAGATGTGTTATGGGCAAGCTTTTTGAATTTTAGTCCTGTCCAATCACTTTATCAAGGGGCGTGATTCACTCCCTTTTGTCTTTCTTCTGCCAGGCCCTTGTATTTACTGTGTGCTATCCATCAGACATGCAGACGTTGCCCCTCCTCGTTTTTATCCTTTTCTAATACTCTCAGCGCTTTTAGTCTATGCCTTCTTTTGCTGTCCATCAGTGTCCTGTACTCAGGCTATATCCATCCTTCAAGCTGCGCTTCATTTTCCTTTACCCTCAATTTCTGCCTCGCAATGCCTTGTCAATCCTTTCTGCTCTTGCCCTATGTCACCCTCATCGCTCCTTATTCCCATGAATCTGCCATGGGTTTTACCTGATCTAAAACCCCCCTCTGACAAGCTACCCAGTTTGAGTCATCAAGCCAATTTGTGCTAGATATGCACTCTCATAACCCATATGGTCATAAGTGGTTGTACTTTGCTATTATCAACATGCTTCTATTAAAAAAACGCAGATAGTGTAAACACTACCAGCGTAGATTAGGAAAGGATGTATTTTTTTGTTGTGCACTACCCAATGGAAGCAATGACACAACATCATATTTGGAGAATAAATTAAGAGAAGCTTTTCAGTGGGGATCAGGTGTTTGTGAGGCAGAAGCTTGCACACCACCAGGAGTATTGCTCAGATATTTGTGGGGGTTGTATTCAATGTCTCGTCTGATTTTTGTTGTGCTTCTATAAACTCTGCAGGTGCCATCAAAGAAGTGGCACACCACAGCACTCCTGCTTTTGCTGTCCAACTTCTCTATGTGTCGCCTATCTTCCTGGACAGTGACCAGGCACTGAGCTCTACACAGGTGGGCATTGGAGTCTCATTTTGTCTTCTCATCAGTCTCTCACTATTCTATATCCTGTTCTTTATAGTTCCTCGTTTTTTGGTTGGTTCCGTCTGCTGTGAATTAGAGAGCTTATAAATAACACCCCAATCCCATGGTTGATATACTTAAAAAAATTTGATCATCATTAGCACGAGTATTGAAAAGCTGCAAATCGTTTGGGTCGAGGTCTGATATGCGAATCTGTTTGCAACGCTGACTGGGTGATATTCTTTGTGCTTATTAGTCAGAAAGTAAAATCATGGGGGAAGGGGGAGAGAGAGCAGAGAAACAAAAGCACCGAGAGAGAAATTTGGGAAGCGCGTTGTTCAAAAGCCACCGTGTGTTTTTGGTAAAACAGATTTGGAATTTGTTGAATGATGTGTCACTATCCACACCGTCTTTTTGGGAGTGGGTGGCATCATCTACAACAATCACACACTGAAGCCTTTTAAGAAAAAACTTATCCATACCAGACGCGCCTTTCCAGTACCATTACCAACTCTCATCAAGAGTCGGTTTCAGGCCAAGTCTGCAACCCTCCTGATCCTCATTCATTTTCCTCTCTTTGGAGGAGGAGTTCTATAATACTGAAGTGTATCCTTTTCCTCAATCAATGTAGGGCGTAGTTTTCACTGCATGCGTAGTTTTTGCTCTCCCTTTTTGTTACGTTCTGTCTGCTGTACAAAACTCCATCCGAGCATACTTTCTGTTATTGTCTTATTGTGTTGCAGTAACAGTGCTTTGTGTCTGGTCAACACATCCACCATTTTCCGTGTTGCACAACACAGCATGGCAGTGCTTTGTGCCCTAAGATTGGAATAAATTGCAACACAATAGCATCTGTCAAATTTAACTCCAGCATCCCATTAATTACATATCCTGTAAACACTGGCAATCTATTTGCTACCAATTTTTTACATGTGTGCCTGCTTATTTGGTAATTTGGCGATGCCTGTACAGCAGGAGGTGGAGGTGGAGGTCAGCGTGCAGAGCCAGTTGTGCAGTGCCGTAATGAGAGCTGTGGTGGTCGTGTCGAGCACAGGAGAGGTCATAGTCGACAGGCCTGTGTGCATCGGCAGCAGCAGTAGAAGCAGCAGAGGGAGTAGGGGCAGGTGGAGTAGCGGAAGCAGAGGCAGTAGTAGATTTTGTAGGGGGAGCAGTGGGTCTGGGAGCAGCTCTGAAAGCAAGGGCGCCAGCAGTACCAGAACCAGCGCCAGCAGCATTAGTGGGGTGCATACCATCAGGTGCTGCCCGGGTGGTAATATATATAAATAATGTTTCATTTGGCAGTGAGATCGCACTTTCCAATTTAATTGAGGGGTAGAATGATAGGATGAAGGGGTTGCTCAGGTTTCTATATACAGTTCTTTCATCAGCTTTTGTTCTTAAAGTGTTTCTGTAGCTACACTGCCAACATTATTTTCACTTCTGCGTCCCTCTCCCCTGTTTATTACGAGAGCTTCAAACAGATATTATAATGTATCATTGGATCATTGGATCATTGATGCATTGGACATTGCATCAGTCTCAAACATACGGTAAGGCAACACTTATCAACACTTGATTTAAAAACATGTCTGTTGCTTTAGGCAAAGGATCATGCTTTGAACAATACTGTCTTGAGAGGGATCATGCTTTGAACAATTCCGTCTTGAGAGGGATCATTTTGAACAATACTGTCTTTATGGTGTTAGACTTAAGTAGAACATGTGCATGCATGGATGAGTGAGTGGACAAATTGCATCAATCAACTTTACGCAGCTTACACACTTATCAGTTTTGCTGTCTTAACTGCCCACCAACTGCCGCACCTATTTTTGCAGTAACTAACACTGACCATGCTTCAATATTTTGTGTTGCAGGCTTTGCCTAGGTATGCTCACTACGGATATGTTCAACAATGAGCTAGGAACCTGCTCCCTCAAGCTGCTGCTCCTACCAACTGATCCAGCAGCTAAGGTAATCTGGGATCTCCTTGCTGTAGCAAATGCACTCTTGGCTTTGTACTTCTGTCTTTTTGATTAGCGGAAGGAGATCTTCTCTGTAGTATGTCTGTGATGCGATTCTTCCCATTAATTACCCTCTACCCTGTTTTTGGCCAGGGCGCATTTTCTGCCGCGGTCCGAAGGCAGAGGGCAGGTGCAGATTCAGTGTACACAACTCCTCAATCCCTATTCTACGGAAGCTGCAGCCTGCTGGTGGTGGCTCCAGATATTGCTACGGAGCTGCAGCACGTCTTGATGGCCAAGATGTTGGAGGAGATTGGGGTAAGGAAGGCTGCAAGTAGTAGCGCAGGTGCTTTTGTACAGAATGGATAATGAGTGCAGATGGCAACAGAGGTAACGCTGTAGCAGTCTGGAAATTTTTTCTTTTGTGGTGCTACAGTACCCTTTACCAAAGTGGCTCGTTCTCCTTGATTAATGTGGGGAGCGAATTTCACTGTCTGCGCAATTGTCTAAACAGTTAAGGAAAGTGAAGGAGTGCAGATTTCATGAAAAGTAAGCACTGAAGCGCATTCGTATTGTGTCGGAGGAAAAGGGTAAGCTCTTTAGTGATATCCAGAATCTATTATCTGTATTAAGCAGCCTTGTTAAGCACATTTCAGTATACCAAAAGCACTGCAAGGTGTTTCTTTGCCTCTCCATTACAACTCAATCATGCATCACACGATTCTGTGTGGCACATGCATCATGCACCACTTACGCCTACTGCTTTCAGGAGCAGGGCCTGCAGCACTCTGAAAGGAATCATGTGTGGTTGGAGCACTTTCAGCCGTTCCTACAAGATCTGGAGCTGCTCCTCCAAGCGCACGCTGACTTCCGGCAGCAACAGCAGCAGAAACAGGGTCCCCGCTTTTTACACCAACCCACCGGTAGTACTAGCAGCAGCAGCAGCTCGCAGATAAGCAGCTTTGCCTCTCGTGCCGATCGTCATGGCGTGTCAGTGGGCACTTTTGAACAGGAAAGCCCTGCTCACATCATCCAGCCGCACATTGCGTGGGGTGATATTTCTCCTTACCTCCTCCATTTCGTTCGATCTGAGCTGCTGTCATGCTGCAAGGCAGCTGGGCTGCAGGCAATGCTGCTGTTGCTGCAGAGTTTGGTGCTGCCTGAGTGTAAGCATTGAGGGCCTAATCATCATTAAATATTATCAGTTTGTGTGTATTATTAATCGATCTACCCTGACCTAAGTTCCCGTCTTTGCAGTGTGCACCAGCAATCTTAAAACAGGCAAAATAAACCAAGTTTGTGTCTTCTTATCATCAAGAGTACTTAATGAAGTGCATCATGAAAAAAGCTTAGTAGGCAGTGACAAACCACTCCCCACATTAATCAAGGAAAGTGGTGGTACTGGATACTAAAAAATTCTTTACCCTTACCTATTCTTGACTCAGTGGGCACTCTGTCATTTGTATATTAGCAACATACAACAATGTTTGATTTGTTTGTTTTTAGGGCGCAGCACCTTCTTTTTTCATCACAATGTCCTGATTTGCCTTTTACGCTTATTCTCTTGCTCAGATTTATGCTCATTATCTTTTTTGCTTGCTCTAAACATGCCTCAATTACACAGTCCAATTAAGCACAACCTTACAGACAGGGGCTCTGTATGATTTAAATATTATCTCTCTGTGTTTGTCTGAACCATGCTGCCTTTTCATTTGCAAATGCTTTGCGTTCTTCTGTCATAATTGAGTGGTCACTGTGATGTAGTAGTAGCACGTGCTCTTTTGAGCTTTTTGTCACGCCTTTTATAAAAAAATAAGCTCTTGGCTCCCCCCTAATAACCTTCAATTCAATGAGCTCTGCTAAGCCAAAACAGGAATCAAGTCACACAGGCTCAGTGGAATACTGACATACTCCATGCAAAAGGTGTTGAACAATATCCAAGTACCTTTAGAGACATGGTGTGGGTTATGTATCGGACTTAAAAAAGAAGAGGGTCATACCAACGCCAGGGCTTAAATAGGCATGCAGGCTCACAAATGTGTTGTCTGCTGTAGGGTTTTAAATTAATGTTACTTGGTCTGCTAGACCTGATTGCTTGCTGGCATCCCAGGTCACTCTTTTGGTCACCACTGTTTCTTGCTGGTTACAAAGCAGTGTGCCATTGGTAAGCTGGCTAACATCTGTGCAGGTCAGTAGAAGGTGACTACGGTTGTGCCTACTACGTCAAAATCAATAACAGCATAGCCATTATGCCTTATATAATCCAATTAAGTAGGCAGCAAGGACAGGCAACACGAGCCTGCCAACTTAGAGATATTTTTGTTCTGAAGTGAAATTGTCTGCTCATTCATGGTGAAGGCATAATACTTCCACCCAAAAAAACATTTTCCAAGCTGGCTGATCCAAAGCACGGCGAGATTAATGACAGAAAACCAATGCAAAAAGGCATCTCAGCAGCTCTTTGCAGGTGTATGTCAACTTCAGGAAGAGCCACCAGAATTGCATCAAATTGTTTCAATCAACTTTAGCGTAGCGTTTACCTTATTGAGATCAAATACTTTATGAGGAAGATACCTTGTAAGTGACCGTTTTTAATAAAGTTTGGGGGATGCTGTGTCGTATCAATAAACCAGCCAGCACACAATATTGTAACAATATGTGGATTTTTTTGTGTGTGGAACTAAAAATTCGTGCCACTAAAACTTCAACGTTGTCTTTCTGAGGGTGCAAGGGGTGGCAGCGTTGTGGACCCGATGTTGGTTGGAGGGTGGTTATGGGTCATTTCAGGGTTGGTGGAGATCGAGAGGCATATTATCTGGTAAGAACTGAAGGAGAAGTGGCTCGTTGATATTTTTCCTCCTCACTTAATCTCCTGATCTCTTACACAGCCCACTATTGCTAATAAAAAAACAGCACAAAACTGGTTAAAAACCACCTTCCGTCAGACTTCCCACAACTATGATCCTTGCTTATAAATCTGACAACCAACAACCGAATTGAAGCTTGTTAATTGTTTACTAGCGCGCTGTTCAGGCTGCGCATGCTATTCCCATGCAAAAAATTGCTGCGGATTTGAAGCATTAGTAGGTGAGAGATGTTTGTGGAGACGCTCAGTTGGTGGACCCTAACGCGCATGCACAACAACAAACCGGCCATTTATCATTCTTGATTTGCCATCCCTTTTTCAAGTAATGAATGTTGCTTGGCCAAGGAATACTGTGCCGCGATCATGAGCATGGTATCTTCGTCATGTTCAAGCATGTTGTGTTCAATGTCAGTATGTTCCGCTTGCATGTACATACGTAGAAAGTGGAGGCAGCAGCGTGGCTTGAAGGCAGTTCTCGCATGTATGACCAGTGCCTTAGTGAAGACGAACATGTCCACAACGAAGTGCAAGCCCATTTCGCCAAGATTATCAGGTTTATGAGTTGAAAGAAAATACCCCCACTGAATTTCTTAGCTAGTTGAAGGACTTTGCGATCCGACCTTATTTGCTGCATCTAGTCAACAACCAACTTGTCTATGATTTAATTATTTCAGACTTTTCCTCTTAATATCTGAGCATATGGATTTATCTATGGTTGATCAAGACTAGCCAGCAGCCGACCAGCCAAACAACCTGGCTTAAGGTTACCACACATTGTAACCATTACTAATGGTCTAGCTAGAAAGAAAAGAAAGAAAAGAAAAACTACGCAGGCAGCAAAACACTCCCTGCATCAATTAAGGAAAAGGAGACACATTGCCCGAAATGCCGTGAGTCTCCCCCACCAATCTACTAGGATGGACTAGGTCTACTAGTCTTTATTTCTTTTTACAATGTGGAATTAGTCGCTTCAGAGCGCCCGTTCCAGGTTTCATTAAAGTGGTTCCAGTGTTCTAAGGTAATACAAGCAAGGAGGACGGGAAGCAAGAGACAAGTAAAAACATGCAGATGTTTATTTGATAAATGAAGCCAAGTCCTTATCCAATAACTTTGCAATAAATGTTGCCCATTACAGCACTGTAATGGGTAACTCCACTCTCTTCTTCTGTTCAGCTCCGCAAATGTCCATGGTCCAGCACTGGATGCCACCGCTTAAATGCAGCAACACGCATGCCATCTCGGGGGCATTCGTACCAACGATCAGCAGCACAGCTGGCAGACAAGCAGTAGTAGCAAAAGACGTGCCTGTGGTGTAAGAGGGGTAGCATGAGGGGCCACACGGGTTATTAGCTGTGTATATGCCAGTGGCGTGACGTTGCAATACAGAACTGTTCATTAGCAGTGCACAGGGGCTCTGTAATGTGCACGTACTCGTATTAGCAGAAAACTTCTGTACAAAGACACACAAATACGCTGCAAAACAGGAGGAGGGAAAGCAGAGAAATGCAAGTTGCACGGGGCCGGCAGCCAAATTGAAAGCTCTTCCAGTCATCCTGTCCAAGACAACACTCACATTCAAACACACAAACACACACACGCACCTGCATGGTAATGCCACGACAGGCTGCAAGGTCTCTGTGGTGCCGCACACAGGGCACGGGCTACGAGGCCTGTTACAGGCATCCTGTTCAAGGCAACACACACACACACACACGCACCTGCATGGTAATGCCACGACAGGCTGCAAAGTCTCTGTGGTGCCGCACACAGGGCAGGGGCCACGAGGCCTGTTAGCCACACACTGCCCCTTATTCGAGCCGTCAATTCGTTCCTGACCTTCTGCCCCCCCTCTGCTTCTTGCTGCTGCTGCTGCTGCTGCAGGTGATGCAGCAGAGCTAGTCGCAGTGTCTTGGCTCTGTGCAGCCCCTGCTGATGGCACGAGCTGCTGCATCATGGCAACGGGGCTGGGCAGGCTAGGCAGCAGCCTCCCTAGACCCCTCCTGCAAATGTCGTTGGGCATATTGTAGGCCTAGTTTTGAACGTATGGGCAGTCGTGAAGAAATTATGAAGGGTATTTGCGTAGAGTGCTCACTCCGTGGCAACCTACAAAGCCAATTCTTTGGGGTCCTTTGCTATGGTTGCTCAAGTGGATTTAGGATGTGCAGGGCCATGTGATGAGAAAATTTACTGTTGTAAATTACTTTAATTGATGTTTATTACGTTTGTTCATTGATTGGCATACGTGCAGACCCTAGCTTGTTTATCAGGTCATTGCGCCGTGGAATGGCAATGACAGGAGAAATGCAAGGCCATCATACAATGGAGAGGCATTGGTGCAGACCCTAACACGCACACCTGCTGGAATATCAAGCAGCAAATAAGTTTCCAGTTGCTTGCAGTTTGTTGCAGTCAGCTGGGTGCATGAATGCACAAGCACACACAGACACAGGCATAACCCATGTACGAAGATACAAGCAGTACCATAAGGCTGCGTTGGACTTGCGCAGCAAAGTCAGCAGACATGCAACTCAGGTACGTCACTTAGCGATTGGCATACCAGTGCGCGATTGACATACCAGTGAGCGATTGACATACCAGTGCGCGATTGGCATACCAGTGCGCGATTGACATACCAGTGTAGTGTAATTTCAAAAATGCCGATCCTCACCACAGGGCTGCGTCAGACTTGCAAAGTCAGCAGACACGCCATTCAAGTACGTCACAGCATTTGTGCACGCCAGTGTAGTGTATTTTCAAACAAGCTAATCCTCACCACAGGGCTGCGTCGGACTTGCACAGCAAAGTCAGCTGACAGGGCTGCGTCAGAGCCTTTTTGCATGGTCTTATAGCTTTGAGAAGGTGCAGCAGGAGTAGAAGTAGCTCTGAAGTTCTATGCCAAATTACAAAATAGTATTTTGTATGCACAAGGGTGCACGCAAAATGTGCTGGCGTACAAAATAAGGCACGCTTCCATATGATGACATCCACAAACCTCAGCTTTGCAGCGTCCAGCAGAGGCAGCAACAGCAGTAGCAGCTCAGAGATTTCGTGCCACACCAGCTGACGATTGAGGTACTCAAAGCTGATGATGCGTGTCATGGAGGGCTGGGTGTACACCAGGCGTGCACCGGCCATGCGCTCTAATAGAGACCTGCAGAAATGAACAAACAAGGAAACAAAGGACAGCTCAAAATGTATCCAAGAAGGGCTGGGGGTACACCAGGCGTGCACCAGCTACGCGCTTTAATAGAGGCCTGCAAAAACGAATAAACAAGGAAACAAAGGACTGCTCAATGCATGATACTATATTATCACACCATTACCATCAATACTTTCATTATAAAAATAGCTATTAGGTGGCCTCGTGCTTCCCCAGCAAGCCCAGCGCCTGCCGTAACTTTATGCTTTGTGGAGTTTTGCACATATAATTTGTGGAATTGTACGTATCATTTGTGGAATGTTGTACATATCATACAACTTTAACCCTGTGCAACGTCAGCCCTGTGCACTGAACGTCCGCCACACCGTCACCCGCCAGCACTCAGCATTCCATTCCTTTCTCCTCTCCCCGTAAGCTCACCCACGGTCACCAAAAAACGCAGGTTCTACAACACCTACAGCTTTCCTTTCTCCTCTACCTGTAAGCTCACCCACCCACTTAAATTAAAAACCCGCTCAGTTGGTGGAGCCCAATCACACCCCCAACCCACCAACGCAACCCAGACCCACTCACCTATACCGCCCGCCTGCCAAGAACACCAAGAAGTTGAGCAGAGAAGCAGCGCGGTACGCAGTTTCCACAGCATGCATGCCTCGCCAGCACACCTGGGTGCACCACACAAATTTTGAACCACATTAGCATGCATGCCTCGCCAGCACACATGGGTGTACCACACAGAACCTGAACCACATTAGCATGCATGCCTCGCCAGCACACATGGGTGCACCACACAGAACCTGAACCACATTACCATGCATGCCTTTCCAGCACACCTGGGTGCACCACACAGAATCTGAACCACATTAGCATGCATGCCTCGCCAGCACACCTGGGTGCACCACACAGAACCCGAACCGCCTTATTGACAGGTGTTTGAAACCCATGGACAACCTAGAGGCTGGGCACTGATCAGAGATACTATCGAGCTTTGTCAC
>Ga0307963_1002284_pt1 | contig 15103 bp, 16 predicted proteins | sample OrgLakmetagen594_FD_201829 | JGI IMG/M metagenome (GOLD analysis project Ga0307963, IMG submission 201829) | Saline water microbial communities from Organic Lake, Antarctica - #594 | ecosystem: Environmental > Aquatic > Non-marine Saline and Alkaline > Saline | place: Antarctica: Organic Lake...
AAGGACTGCGTGACACGTTGAAGGGGATGCCGCAGCCATAGAAAAGCATGCCGAGCTGCAAGTTTGCTTTATTGTGTCGTTCTGCAATGGCCATGCTAGGAAGGGTGAGCTGCCTTTGCGGAAGCACAGAGCCAGAAAGGGTGCCTTTGCGCAGGCAGAGAGGTGTGCGTGCGTGCAAGTGCGGAGGCAGGGGTGCGTGGCTGTTGTGAAGTGCCAGACCGCTGGGAGGCAGGTGCAGCCTGTATAGAGGTTCCAGGGTCAAGCGGAGGGTCACTCTGGTCCTCCACGCGCTGCTTCTTCTGTGCATTAGTGACCTCTGCAAGCTTGGTGTCCAGCAGCTGTTGGCCTCCACTTCTTGTGAGGAGTAAGACTGATATCTTTCCCTTGCCAGGCCCTATGCATTCAAAATATTTCATATACTTTTGTTGTTGTGTGATTTTTATCAAATTTTTTTCAAAAGACGGAGCCGAAGCAGGAGCGGAGCCGGCTCCGGCTCCGGCTCGGCTCCGAGCACCGGAGCGTGCAATCCTGCTAATTTTTATTTCAAACGCAACCGTATCGGGGGAGATATGACATTCAAATGCTTCTCTCTTTTTGGCTGAGAGGGGACTGTGATCCCTATTCGGAACGCATCGTAATTCTAAATGGCAGTATAAATATATAATATAAATGCAAGTATTTTCCAGTCCAGACCGTGAGCAGAGTCCGCGTGTGTCCAGCCCAGACCGTAGGCAGAGTCTGATGGATGCTGAACTCATTCTAGCAAGAGAGGAGCTTTATGGGTTCTTGGCTGCAAACGACGTTCCTGGCTTCCTCAAGCATGTTAACTCATTGCTCAGTCAGCGCAATGGCCGCAACTTTCAGGTTCTGCAGGGATGCGTCAATGATTGCGTGTTGCAGCTGGTGAGTATGAGTATGAGTTTTCACCATCCGTGTGCACGTGATAGGCACGTGCAAAGAATATGATAGGCAAGTGGACACAGGAGAGTGCAACCTTACACCACTGTGGTTAATTCAGCACGCTAGACATGCATCACACGCACACTCATGCACACGTGCCAACCCCAGGCACCTTCGGGATCAGGAGAGGTTTTCATCATCAAGGTACGCTGCAATATTGATGCTTGTGATCAATTTGAATCAGGCCTGTGCCAAGCACCCTGTGGATTCATGGTGTTATACACAACTTTCTTCCCTCCACCTATCTCATTTCCAGTGCTTGAACATGCTGCACGACCCCGGACAGCAGAAAGCCTGGCGAGGGCCTCCTCTTTCCTCTGGCCTTCCTTACTTGCTTCTTGAATCGGTGCCTGCCACTTCCATAGGAAGGTACGACGTGCATTTGCAACAACACACACAGCATGGAGCCCAATTTTCACTCAAAGCCCCGATGAATGTGTTGTGCACGTCCGATTCCGCGATTTTGACCCGTAGGACTATGTGCGTGTGTATGTGTGTACGTGCGTGTGCGTGTATGTGTGTTTGTGTGTGTGTCGTCGGTTGTGTCTGGTTCTGCACCTGTGCTCGCAAGAATCGCCCTCTTGCTCCTTGACGCGCTTGCATGCAACCCCTGAATGTCCACTCCAGCACCTCCCTCTCGTTTTAGGCTATGCTTTTGGCCGCCAGGAACACACACACACACACACACGCACACACATCGTCGGTGCTGCACCATTATGTGTTTGTGTATCGATGGCATCTTCAACTTACAGCACGCACAGCATGGTGTCCAGAGCGGCCTGCACAGGCGCAATGGACGTGTAGCACGCATGTAACCCCTTGTATTCAACTCCCAGGAATGTGTATGTGGGGTCTATACTGCCTGGTTTTGTCATCATTTTGCAAGTTCTCCACTCAGCTTGCATCCCAGGAGATCAGCTCCCCCTAGGTGCATCAGCACAAATTCAGGAGCAGCAGGGTGTCCTTGTTATAAGTTTATAAGCCCTGTACAGTGCGCATTCTAAAATGAAGCAGTGTTTTTTTGAAGGGCAACGCAGGAGGCGCCAGAATAAATTTTTTTGGATAGGCACGGGGCTGGACCCCCCTTCCCCCCCCCCCCCAACCCCCCCTTCCGGTGCTCCCACCAAGACAAAAAGGGTACCAATCTGCTCCTATTTCAAATGGGCATCCATCTGCATACTCATCAAGACCTGAAATAGAAGTGTTGCAGAGTTATGGGGCAAAAACTGAGATATGGATTCCTGTGCACACGTGACCTACCAGGCACCCATAACTGGCTTGCACAGTCCCACATTGCTTCCATTTCTTCATATTCCACTGACTATCTCATGCTGGCACAATCCTATAAGTTTGGGGTAAATTGCTGATTCATTGGCTTGACTCACCCCGCGGCCTGCACTCGAGCGCGTGCGCCTCTGACTTTTGGATATGTCCACAGACCCAGCCCTTAACCCAATTTGCTCAAAAAGTGTGCCAATCGACTGGGCTAGAGCTGAGGATTCCGCTAATTTATTTAAAATTTCGTAGAAGTGTCCCAGAAATTTTTTGGAGGGGGGGTCCGAAAAACTCGGACCCGTTTGAATTTGCTGCTCTGTTCCAGGACATGCCACTAACAACTTTTACAAGTTATAAATTATAAAACTAGTCGCAAAAGTCGGATCCCCAAACCATGCACCCTGTGCTCCTCGCATAGAATCGCACTTTTCCCTGCCAAAAGGGGGTCCAAAACCGGAACTTCACCCCAGACCCCCGGACCTTCACCAAAATGTCAGGAATATTATTTAGAGCGCCCCAGATTTTTCCTGGCACCGGGGAGGAGCTTTTGGAAATCCACATTTTGGCAGGGATTTCCACCCTGCCGACCTTGGCACCTCCCGCCAAAAACTGAGTGTGCAGGGGTGCTTAGATAAATGTAACTAAGCGTCCTGGCTACTTAAAAGTGGAAAAATGTGCAGGTTCGTTTTATCAAACAGGAATGGTGGGTCTGACTTTAAGTCAGTTTAAGTGCTGAAATATTTTTAGCAGCGGTCACACGGGGAATTTTTATTTTTTACTTATCTCAGGAATTGTGTTCGTAGTTTTTCTTCAGCTCACGCACCCTCTCCACGGCCCCTCTGATGACTGGGCTGTGATACTCGTTGCTTGGCTGTCCACGATGCCACAGCTGATGCCTCAGCAGCAATCAGAGTTCTTCAATTGGGCCATCTCGACCATCCTACCAGCTGTCATCTTGCTTCAAATTTGAAGGCAGCTTGGGGCTTGCCTTGCCCTGGTCCATGCTTGGCAGCAAGGCAAGGGGATTCTGGAGCATTCACTGGCTGAATGTTGGCTGAATGCTAACTGCATGTTGCTTGCAGCATGACATGTGACATGTGATTCCCTTTCCCTCCTCACACCCTCCTCAAAGGGGAGCCCTTCCTATGGGTTCTGGGAGAAGCGAGTGCTGGGGGACTGGGCGCGGCAGGGGCAGACACACCCTGAGTATGAGGCGGAACAATTCCGCAGAGCCTTCCGTTTGAGCAAATAAACCAGCCTTCAGTACCCTGTGGCATAGGTACTGTGCTGCGCTATCTAAGCAAAACACAATCATGCGCAGTGCCATTCCTGTTGCAAAGAGACTGGCTGTGTTTTTGGACTGTGCAGGCTCTGGCGGGTCCCCCCATCAGACCCTTGCACGCACATACGATGTTAGGCTGCAGTTTGCAATATAATTCATGAAGTTGTTCTAAGTTTGTGCAAAGAATTCGTGCCAATAATGTTTGCTTTTGAAAGGGAATGACCTCATGCGCGTGATGAACGAGTTTACAGGCCTGTGCCATTTGCCAGAGAGAGCGGCGATGAATGGGACTTTCATGAAAATACAATTACTATTGGGTTGATACTCATTACTGTTACAATTACTATTGGGGTGATACTCATTACTGTTACAAGAAGCAAATGGCAATTATCTTATTCGTAAAATTGATGCGTGTGGCAGATTCACGTATGTTAGTGCTGGCACGGCGGGTCGGTGATGCCCACGTTTGGAATCACAGTTCACTAAAGGCTCAAATTGAGAATGGTTCTTGGCTTGCTCTACCTCCACATATCCGCAATGTTGTGACGATTGAACTGTGATGAAGCCATACATCTGTGCAGATTCTGCTTTTGCCCTGTCCCCTTCTGTAATGAAGTGCTATGAAACTCTGAATCCAAACAGGACGCAATCCAAGTTTAACTATGCACTACTTCGTTAGCTGTGCCTCCCCTGCTGCGTGCGCAAGGGCTTGCAGAGGATTGCCAGCCTGGCTCCCCCCAGCCTGGCGGCTCACCACCACACTCTGACATATGCAGCCCTCTGCTGCTGGACACAGGAGCCTCTGTCTCTTGAGTATCATCGGCCAGTTCCTCTAGCCCTTCATCTCTGCCCCTTTTCTTTTAGGAGCCCCATGCCAAACTGCTGAAGTAGGCCTGCTGGCTATAATAGATATTTCTTGTTTATATCAAGTTTCTTTAAGTTTGCAAGTCAGGGGCACTTTCCTGGAACACTTCCCAACCATTTGAAATGTTGCCTCGACTTAAAATGGTAAATGGTAAAATCGCTCTCCCCTGGGTTCTTGGAGATGCTAAAAATAATTACTGAGTTAAGATTTTTTAACTTTTCCCGTGTTTCATCTTTTGCTAAAACTATTTTATCGAGATAAATAAAATAATGGTAAAATTTTTTCGTGTGACCGCCCCCTAACACTCCAGAACTTGCATTTTGGGTGTAAAAACCCAATTTCCTTTGTGCAAAGCCCTTTTCCATCTGTATGAGAACCACTTGTACAATAAATGCAAAATTTTTGGCAGTGTTTTTGGGGGGAAGGCTTGCACTACACACCATTTTGGTTTGAGCACTCTGCGTAGCAATTTAGACTTAAATGCTACACACCCCAAAACCTCCAAAAACACTGAAATGAAGGGTGCCCGCTCTTGTATGTACGCAGGAGTATGAATGCTGAACTCGCTCCCATGTTCTCAATTCTTCATACTGGTTCCCGCACTTAATTGCAAGCAGGAGTATGTATGCTGACCTCCCCCAAGTCACTGCAGCAGCTATGATATCTTTCCACCTGCACTGCCAACCAGAATCCGCAAAGGTAGACCATTGTTGTTCCTAAATCTGTTATGTATGACTTAATCTGGAGATTTCATTGCTGGACTCTACAGGCTTGTTCATAGCCAAGTGCATCGAACTTGGCTACAATTGACCCTGAATCTGTCAGAAAATAGCAAGAGCATGCGGAGAATTGAATCAGGAATGAGTTTTTGAAGTAAGACTTAAGTTACCGCAATGAGCTGCACAAACAAGCCCTGTCAGGCTCAGCTGCTCTGACTGCACCTACCAGCCAAACCTGCGCTCTGATGGGTCACCCTAACTATTATGTGTGCTTCCTGTGCACAGATTGCGCTCCGGCTTGCGCAGCTGTTTGGCTTGACGCTGTCTGGTTTGCAGCAGTGGTCCGTGCAGCAGCAGCACCAGCACCACCACCACACTTCACAGCCAGGCGATATCATTGACTGCATACAGAGTTGCAGGGAGCTGGGCAAACCAGGGCTGACTTCTGCAGTTGGCCTGCTCAGGCATTTTCAGGTGAGTATGGAAACAGGAAAATAATAAGGCCAAGCTGGCCAACAGATCCAGCATGATTTAGGGATGGAGCACTTTGGTGCAAGCACCTGGACGTCCCTTGAGATAAATGTAGCTGCATGGAGGACGGTCTGAAGTGTTAAGAAGAAGCTGCTGGTAAGGGCACGGCCAGCAAACATGCAGTAAGGGAGATTGGGGTTTGCGATTAAGCAGCTAGTCAAATTGTATGCCAACTCTGAATAAGCAGCTAAGGTAAGGTAAGGTTACATCACTATATATGCCTCAAAGGGCATCTCAGCGTAAGTTTGGAAAAAGCCTGAAACTACACCTGGCTTAACAAAAAAAACAGAAGCTAGAGGAAACATGAAACAGATGTAAGTAGAAAAGAAAGGTGATAAGCAGCTAACAAGTTGTATGCCAACTCTGAATAAGCAGCTAGACAAGTTATGCCAACTCTGCCTGCTGCTGTGGCGACAAAACTGCTTGCAATGGTACCTGCCTTGGCTGTCGAGCCGTATACCGGCGTAAGAGACAACAAGAGGCAAGAGCAGGCGGGTACTGACCCAAAAAACGACAAAAGGTGAAAGAGGACACCGTACCACTCCGTACTCATTCGCACCCCAATTTCCAGAGATATATTGTTATATCCCGCTCTTTCCCGCACCCTAGAAATATATTGGTTTTTGCCCTTGCCCCTGTCATCCCGCAGGTATTAAAGCCCTGTTCAGCATCAATAAGCTTTAACAAAAGAGAACACCACAAAAGGGAAAGTCATAGTGCTGTTGGCATGTGGTTAGCTTGACGCTCTTTGTTCTACTGGTTTACGCCTCTGCTGCCCTTCCCCCCCAAAAATCTTTGCTTCATCTAATCACTATCACTGCTGCTGGCGCTCTCCTCGCTCTCTTCACTGCTGCTGCTGCTGCTCCTGGGTGCCTTTATTGTGCTTGCGCGTGCTGATGGTGCGGCTTGGGTGCAGGCGGCCTTGGTGCGTGACCTAGTTAGCCACACCAGCTGCCCCACCTGATCATCTGTTAGCTGCTGGGCTGCTCTAATTTGCTCTGTGTGCGGAAGCATTGAAGCTTGGTCCTCCAAATCTTAGGTTTTTCTGTTGCTTGCAGCAGCTTGGCTCAGTCGGTTGCCAGCTGCTGCTCCTTTTGCTGCTGGGGCGGAGGAGGCCGGGGGGCCTTTCGTCGCTCATGCTTTGCAGCGACCCAAAAAACTGTATTTACGCCAATCCCGCACAACCCTGCAGGGTCAAAAACACACATGTATTAATGCTTACCGTAGACAGCCCGCATGGCAAAAAAAAATTATGCGGGGTGATTTTAAAAGTACGGTAAATTGCATTTTCACAGAGGCAACTTCAGGTGCATACGTGCACACACACACACACACACATACACACACACACACACGTTTCTTTACACCTGTGACATGCGCTGCGTCCATGTGTTTTGCCTTGCAGGGGCTCGAGGTGCACTTTGACTGTGTGTCTGTCCTGTCTCAATGTGTGGATGCCGGACACGAGGGCCTTGCACAGAGCTGGGCATCCATCCTGAGCAAAGATCTGCAGGTGGGCATAGTGGGTGGCAATGAGTGGTTGACAAAGATCTGCAGGTGTGCATGGTACAGTGACCATAAGTGATTGAGAAAGACCTCCTGATGTGCATGAATACATGACGATGAGTGATCCTTAGTGTGGACTTGTGCTGGCAGCACTTAAAACTTGAGTATTGCACACTTACTAGTACATAGAATGAGGTTTAACGCCAAGCCTGGTTTGTTGACTCGGTGTGAGGGCTGCAAGGTACACAGGACAGTCTGCCAGTCAAAGAAATCCAACAAATGTCGCCGTGGCATATGCTCATATGCTTAACATCCCCAAATTTCAAGTTATTTGCGAAGAGGAACTGCAATACAGGGCCATCGCCTTGTCACTTATTGACATCACTGAAATGTTTATTGCTCAGGTGCCATGTCGACTGTCGTCACACTGCCTGCACACTTTGTCGTCACACTACCTGTCGTCAGACTACCTGTCGTCAGACTACCTGTCGCCACACTACCTTTCGCCACACTACCTGTCGCCACACTACCTGTCGTCACTCTACCTGTCGCCACACTACCTGTCGCCACACTACCTGTCGTCACACTACCCGTCGCCACACTACCTGTCGTCACACTACCTGTCGTCACACTACCTGTCGTCACACTACCTGTCGTCAGATTACCTGTCGTCACACTACCTGTCGCCACACTACCTGTCGTCAGACTACCTGTCGCCACACTACCTGTCGCCACACTACCTTTCGCCACACTACCTGTCGCCACACTACCTTTCGCCACACTACCTGTCGTCCCAATACCTGTCGTCAGACTACCTTCACACTTTGTTTTTCTGTGCAGGCGGCTTTCATCCAGGCATGCATTGCTGCTGACAGGTACAAGTCTGCCAAGAACGCTGTGTACGCCCTGGGACTCCAGGACATGTTTCCCAACGTTGAAAAGGTGATGCTGGTACACCTACTTTAGGCGTTATGAAAGAGGAGGTGTAGCACTTCCTCAGTTTGTGTTTTTGCTGTTGCTTTTATCCAAATATGTGTACGCAAGTTACAAGAATGCGGATGTTTCACACCACAAAAGCAACGTAGAGACTGATCACATGCACGCACTCACATGAGCTCTCTCACACACACACACACACACACACACACACACACACACACACACACACACACACACAGACACACACACACACACACCGACACGCACACACACACACACACAGACACACACACAGACAGACAGACAAACAGACAGACAGAAAGACAGACAGACACATGCACACTCACGTGTAATCACAGGCACAGCTCCATGCAGTTATATAAAGAAACAGATATATAGGAACAGATATATAGTTAGTGCAGTTATATAAAGATAGTGCAGTTATGTAGCTATATAAAGATAGTGCAGTTATATAAAGAAACAGATATATAGTTATATAAAGAAACAGATATACAGGAGCCAGACATGCACCGCTGACTTTTTTGTTGCGATTGTTCAACTGCACAGGTTTACAAGCAGCGCACCTTTGCACGTCTCATGGACCGTGGCTTGTGGAGCGTGGCAGCCACGTTTGCAGGTGCCAAGTGTGCAAGGAGTGGTTGTTTGCAGGCAATGTTTCACAATCACGTGTCACTCATGCATTTCTTCGTGCTTAAACCATGCTACTGTCAGACATTAAATCCGGTAGAAACATGTTCCAAACTTGCCGCAGCAAATGGCGTTGTCCTTTGCCTTTGAGCGCACGTGCAGGAATTGACACTAGTATGCACAAGACTTTGGCGAGCATGGATCTCAAGGCATCAACGCCATCTGCCATGTATTCGCAACTACAATTGACATGCACGTGCAGGCAACGACACTGAAATGCAGGAGGCTTTAGTTCGCATGGCTGCCCTGCATGACCTGCAGCAGGCTGACATCTTAAGGGCACAGGTGAAGGCAGTGACATTTTTGGGGGTTCAGGTTGTGTAATAGGGTAATGAATTGAATTTGCTAGCTAATGTGCTATTCAAGAGTGCCAATGTCCTACGGCAAACTTTAGTTTGGGCACAAAAGATGTTCTGCAATGGATAGTTACAAAAGGGCTCCATGATGTTAGATAAGAAATCCAAGTGTGATGATTGTTGACAGCCAATACTAATCAGCTGTTTACTCGTTGGGAGTTCAATGTCGCAAAGGCATATCAATTAATTGTCATTCAGCCCCCTTGCCAGCTGAACGAGAGCATCTTGTTGCCACTGCTTTGCAGTTTGGCCTGCCTGAAGAGTTTTTGGATCCTGCAGAGGTCGCCCAAGCCCTGGCCGAAAATGAGGCAGTTAGGGCAGGCACGTATTTGGCACTGGGAATGCCTGTGTCAGAGGTCGTTATCGTGGACAGCAGGTAAGATTGGCCAATACGCTTGCATGGCGAAGCAAATAATTGCCATGCGAGCTGCTGGGATAAATGTTTCGTGGTATTAAAATTCAAAATGGAGGTCCTGGCTGTAGGCAGCAGGTAAGACTGGCCCGTACATTTGCGATGGCTAAACAGGTACTTGCCATGCTAGCTGCTGGGGTGGTGTCTGATTGGCATATAAAAATCAGAGATTCTGATCATGGACATCAGGTAGGCTTGGATTTGCGTATAGGATGGTACTTTTATGCTCAATTTTTGCTGTTGTGTGGCTGGCTGTTATATGTGGATGTCCAGGTGCAAGCCTCTAGCTGTGGACAGCAGGTAAGGCAAGAGAGCGCAGTAAGAGTGGCTAGAAAAGATGCATGCTTCTGGTATGAAGTAAAAGACTGGCATTTATTACTGGGCAGGTAATGGTAGGAAGTGAAGGACTGGTATTTATTATAGTGGTATGAAGTGAAGGACTGGTATTTAATATAGTGGTATGAAGTGAAGGACTGGTATTTATTATAGTGGTATGAAGTGAAGGACTGGTATTAATATAGTGGTATGAAGTGAAGGACTATTAATTATTATACTGGTATGAAGTGAAGGACTGGTATTTAATATAGTGGTATGAAGTGAAGGACTATTAATTATTATACTGGTATGAAGTGAAGGACTGGTATTTAATATAGTGATATGAAGTGAAGGACTAAAATTTATTATAGTGGTATGAAGTGAAGGACTGGCAATTATTACTGGGCAGATAATGACCGGAATGTTAGGTGGCAGCCAGGAGCAGCGGATGGGTACTGTTAGACTTACATCGTGTCATTTTTCACGTGCACTTGTGTGGACTAAGCGTTTGTACAAACCGGTAGAGCTGCAAACGCTACCTCAGAGTGGAGCTGCAACTGCAACCACAGCAATTGCTGCCCTGCCTACATTCTTTGACATTTGGATGAGTGCTGTTGCTTGTTCAGGAGCTCCAGGAAATGTCTTTGTCAAATAAGTACGTATGTTCTTGAGCATGTCAATGCTCCGGGAAGAGCTTTGCGGCTCAAACCCAGCTTTGTGGCTCAAACCCGGCTTTCTTTCGTAACTCAGGGCGTCCCCTCTTATTATACACTTGGCAAGCAACATGCATACTGCTCTGCAGGGAGGGGCTGCAGCTGGCCTCTGAAATCTTGTCCACTGCCACAGTGGTGGGCATTGATGTGGAGTGGCGGCCCACAGGAGGCTCTGGCAGAGCCAGCCTGATGCAGGTGTGGGGTGGGGTGTGTCTTCAGGTGTGGGATCAGGTGTGTGGGCTGCAGCCTGATGCTGGGATGGGGTGTGGCTGTCCCCATGAACGGCCCACCTCTTTGTAAGCCAAACAGTCCCAATTAACTTTGGGTCGCCATATCTCTGTAACCCTTGCACCGTTTTGCGACCTGAGACATGCGCTGGATAGCTAATTTTCTGCGCAACATGTCTACAGGGTTCAACCCCTAAACCCTAAACCCTAACTCTATACAAAAAGGCTCAGGTTTGTGGGCTGCAGCCTGATGCAGGTGTGGGATGGAGCGTGTCTTGAGGTGAAGGCTCAGTTATGTGGGCTTCTGCTGGGGTTGGGGTGAAGCCCCTTGGGGTAGATTCCCTAGAAGCATATATGTGTCTGTTTTGTAGAAGACAAAGTGGTTTCATGCAGCTCTTCTTTGGCTTGCTTTCGTTTCCATCAGTGGAATTAGGTGAGACTGTGTGAATTAGGTGAGACTGTGGAATTAGGCGAGACTGTTTTCCAACCCATGAATGGTGGAGCCAGTGGAATTGCCCCTATATATTGGTCTGATGGAGTAGGGTACAATAACTAGGCAGCTGATAGACATTTGCAAGATAATACACTCTGAAAGCTTGTATCTGCAGCTGGACCTTGCTATGCTCACGCAGTTCTAAGCGTTTAATCAGCAAAGGTGGTCACTTTTAACCTGAACAAGTAGCTGCGTGATGCACACAAGCATTAGTTAAACAAACCTGTTTGAGGCAGCGCCCGTGTTTAAGGCAGCGCCCGTGTTTGAGATAGCACCCGTATATTTTCCAGAGTTTAGTGGCATTTGCCTCTCAACAAGTTTTTCACACATGCAACACCTCTTTCTTGCAATAAGAGTGTATTCCATACGTACCGTTCCGAGGTGGCCTAATACATTTGTGCAACCTTGTTTTGGGGCCTTAATTTCCTATTACATGCATTTAAAAATTTATCACTCACTGCTACACTGTGATGTTTGACCTTCACCCTACGCATTATTTAGCGCGTGACGCAAATCTTTGCTCACTGCTACACTGTGTTACACTGTGGTGTTTGACCTTTACCCTACACATTATTTAGCGCGTGACGCAAATCTTTGCTCACTGCTACACCTTTTCGTTCGACCTGTGCTCCTGGGTTTTACTTACCTGCCAAAACATGCAACACATGGCGCATGACACAGGCAGTTTTTCACAACCAACTGCGTCGTGTATGTTTGACCTGCCTCTCTCTGGCCCTGCCTCCTTCTGGCCCTCATTGCATGTGTTCTTCTGGGCCTGCCTTCTTCTCTTCTGGACCTGCCTTCTCTCCTGGTCCTGCCTTCTCTTCTGGACCTGCCTTCTCTCTCTTTTGAACCTGCCTTCTTCCGGCCCTCATTGCATGTGTTTCTGCACTGTACTCCCATAGGCGGCCGCGCATGTTTGCGTTGTGTTGTTTGATCTCTTTTCTTTGAGCCTGATCTGAAATTAATGCGGATGGTGCACTCACAGGTCGCCACTCACGACCGCGTCTTGTTGTTTGACCTTTACTCCCTGGGCTTGGACAGCAGAAGCGGGGCGTTGATTACACACAATCTGGAGCTGCTAAACGATACATTGAGGCCTGTCCTGCTCAGCAGCAATTGCCTGAAGGTGGAAACATGGCGTTGGCGTAGGATGTATACTTGTGTCATCCATTCGAAGGATTGGTATGATTACAAAGGAACCAGTATTTTGCCTTCATGGTTCTGAAAGCTAAGTACTTGTCAACTTGTAATGGATCAAGCACCTTTTCTGATTGTGTGATTGACATGAAAAAGTCGTCAGACTTCCTTCAAAATTGTATGGCATCCATTTCCCAATCTGCAACCCCCTTGATTGCAGGTGGGATTTGAGCTCATGGGCGACCTGAAGAAGCTGGCCAGCAGTTGGCCCATGGTACCCGCATTCTTGAAAGTTTGCAGCGTGTTTGAGATGCGTGAGCTGTGGGGGGTGTATCTGAGGACTCGCTGCCGCCCTGGGGTAGGTTTAAAAAGCAAAACGTGCTGTGGTGGGCCAGATATACGATGTCCATGTGGATTTGAGACTTGGATCCGTGCACGTTTTTGCCTGGGTTAAGATAACAGTCAATCCTTATAAGCAAAAAAAATGTTCATGATGCCTTGCTCAAATTAAGAAGATGATATCAGCGCAGCTCAAAAGAGGACCTGACGTTATTGAAGAGTCCTCGTGCCATTTCTGCTTCCCTTCTTTCGATCATCTACTTTTGACTGGTTTCTGTTTGTGGATTGATAGTGATGCAATTTACTGCAGCTGCTTCTGGGCCTGTCTACCACGTGTTTGCCTGTCTTAGGCCACCAGGGACGAGATGGCAACCTACAAATTCTCCACCCATTTATTTCGGATTAGTTAAGCCCTGCCTCTGCCTCTAGCTTCCTTGCCTTCATTTCATTATGTTTTTGCGTAGTAGCTACCTGCATACAGACGGCAACTTCCGGCTGCGGTCCTCTGACTTGTCCTCCCTCACAGAACTCTTTCATTTGCCTTCAATCCATTGTTTCATTTGCTTTGTGGATACCTGCATGCAGACGGCAACTTCCGGCTGCGGTCCTCTGGCTTGTCCTCCCTCACAGAAACTCTTTCATTTGCCTTCAATCCATTGTTTCATTTGCTTTGTGGATACCTGCGGTCCTCCGGCAACTTCCGGCTGCGGTCCTCCGGCCTGTCCTCCCTCACAGAAACTCTTTCATTTGCCTTCAATCCGTTGATTTCATTTGCTTTGTGGATACCTGCATACAGACGGCAACTTCGCTGCGGTCTTCCGGCCTGTCCACCCTCTCACAGACACTCTTAGGAAGGCCTTTGGACAAAACAATGCAGGTGAGAGATGTTTGATGCAACCAAAACCAAGAGCCTTGTTCCGCGCTGTTGTATGTTTAACGCACGAGACTCTCTTACTATATCATAGTCTATTTGAATGTGTGAAGTGGATATATTTCTGCCTGCAAAGTTGTTTTATTTGCTTGGGTTGATGGCATGTCACCTCTCTGCCCCTATTTGCTGTGTATGTTGCTCCGTGCGTGGTAGATTATAGCACATTCGCTCAAATACTGTTTACCTGTAAACATCTGTCTGTGTTTTAATGTCTTGAATTGCATGTGACGTCCTACCACTTCATCTTGTTCATGCAAACTTGTCCTTCCTGCATTCAGATGCTGTCTGTGCTGCACTTATATGTTGTCGTTGCTGCATTCAGATCTCGGACTGGGAGCAGCGTCCCATGACCGCACGACAGATTGAATACGCTGCACAGGTGAGAATAATGAAGACAGAGGTGAAGTTACAAGCAATCAGAAGCTAAGCGCCTTAGTCCAGGCTTTTTGAGTCGAAAGAAGAAGCGTAGTGTTAATTTTTTTCTCTAGTTAAGCTCTGGCTGGTGTGAGCACTAGCTTGAAATATCTCCTTGTTGCACGCTCATTTGTCACCTTGTTTTGTGATAAGCTTGGTTTATTTGTAGCTTCCAAAGCCTGCTGTCGCACCATTTTGAAGAGGAAAATATTGCTCCTGGTCGTCCCCGCGGCTGGCCCACCCAGAACACGGGCAGTTCTGTGCCAAACACTTGGCACAACTGTACCCCTCCCATCCTGGCTAAATCTATGAAAAACAGTAGTGATAAAAACCTGTAATGATAATAAGGCCGTGACCACCAGAATAAGGCCGTGAATAATAGGGCCGTGAATAATAAGGCTGTGACCACCATAATAAGGCCGTGAATAATAGGGCCGTGAATAATAAGGCCGTGACCACCATAATAAGGCTGTGACCACCATAATAAGGCCGTGAATAATAGGGCCGTGAATAATAAGGCCGTGACCACCATAATAAGGCCGTGAATAATAAGGCCGTGACCACCATAATAAGGCCGTGACCACCATAATAAGGATGTGACCACCATAATAAGACCGTGAATAATAGGGCCGTGAATAATAAGGCCGTGACCACCAGAATAAGGCCGTGACCACCAGAATAAGGCCGTGAACAACAGGAAGCACAAGGAGCGACAGCCAACTCATACTTATTGATTTCCCCAAATCCTCAGGTTTGAAGGTCTTCCACGTATTACGTTCAAAAAATTGGAAGGAGCTGTCGTTGTGCTTCTGAAAAACAACCGTGTAAGGGTAAGGGTAAGGGTAAGGGTTAGGGTTACACAGCTATATCCGCCAGCGAGGGCAGTTGAGCTATAGCATAAAAAAGCCAGCTTCAAGAAGAGAAAGAGGCCAGACTGAACAAGACACCAGAAAAAGAAGCTAGAATAAAGTGAATAGA
>Ga0307963_1002286_pt1 | contig 15099 bp, 18 predicted proteins | sample OrgLakmetagen594_FD_201829 | JGI IMG/M metagenome (GOLD analysis project Ga0307963, IMG submission 201829) | Saline water microbial communities from Organic Lake, Antarctica - #594 | ecosystem: Environmental > Aquatic > Non-marine Saline and Alkaline > Saline | place: Antarctica: Organic Lake...
GGTCCCTCAGGGGTGTTCACCCCAAAAAGTACACGTGCCATAAAAAAAACAGCCTCCTGATCTGCGTCTTCTTTTTTTACTGCTAGAAGGCACCTCCCACCAGGAACTGGTTTCAGACAATGCCTGCGCTTCCTGATTGTAACATGCATAAGTAAAGTATGATTTACTTATCGCTCATTCATCCGGTTAACCATTTCGGGCCACTACGCTACATTTGGTATCGAAGCCGAGGTTCTCGGTTCGAGTCCTCAGGCTCGCAAAAACGTTGTTTTTGCGCACGCTTTACACTTCGCCGCATAACCTCCTAGTGGACTCCGTCTAAAATCAAAAGCTCTATCATGTAAAAACCGTACAGGTTTAGGCAGTTGTGATATGCTTACGAGGACGCAAGCACTTGAGGGTGGGGCGAATGTAACATGCATAAGTAAAGTATGATTTACTTATCGCTCATTCATTCGGTTAACCATTTTGGGCCACTACGCTACACTGATACCTAATATATGATTGGCATGTTTTCTTTGTTCAAATATGCCCTGCGAAGCCCTAGGAGGTAAAGTAAAACCTGTTTGCCATGGTGTAAACACTTCCAGCATGGATTAAAGAAAACTGTTATGGGTTAAGCCATACAGCATCCCACCGTGTCAGACAAAGGAGAGAAAAATCACAAAGAGTCTCAGGCACAAATTCTGCAAAGAGCAAAAATGTAGAGAGGCTGGTGCACACACTGCTGCTCACACTGCTCTGACAGTACAACAACAAAACATGGTCGATTGCAAGACAACTCTTGAAGAACCCAAGCACTCACACGTCATGACCACCATAAAAAGAGAGGCATTCGCTCAGTCCTGGGTTGGTTCTGCCTTGAAAGACGTGCATGAGCCTGGAGGCTGAAAGTCTCAGGCCCGTAAAACCACACTTTCAACACAGGCACATGGTGACATGCCATGCAGGATATGAACATAACAAGGACCCAACCACAGAACCAGCGCTTTACGTGCACTAACTGTTCTTGCCTGCCAGTTGCAGGCTCACTCGAAGCCTGCGAAGCCCTAGAGCACAAGCTAGATATTGGATCACAGCTGAAGTACACCAAGAATTTCCCACTTTACTTCAAATAAGCATGCCCGCCGACACATGCCATCCCTTATTGTGGAGTTGTGATAAAAATTACACTGAATGCAGCCCTCACTTCCTGTAATGCCAACTCTTTTGCACAGAGCTAGCTGCTCAAATCAATAGCCAACTCAAATGTTTATTTAATCTTGCTTTAAAACAGGCTCCTGTTTTCAACCAAATGTGAACAAGCGACAGACTCATTATAGTCGTATAAAATACTCCAACAAGACAAAAATTAAATACGCACAGTTTTGGAGCATTACACGCGGCCACTGAATGCTTGATACGTTTCCTTGTTCATTTGTTGCTACTGTTGGCCATAATACAGCCCCTCTGCTTCTTCTAAATCCTGTCTTTCCCTCTCATCAGACTGTAGAGGTGGAAGGCTCATAGCACACTGCCCCAGCTTGTACAAATAGCACACTACTCTGATTTGCAGAAGAGTGAGCTTGTCCCCGTAACGGGCCTCCTGTCTGATCATTTTATCTGCAAATACCATACAGTACACAAATAGGTTGGCCAAAGGGTCGTAAACAGGTTTACAGATCACCAGGCATGTAAGCAGAAACAATGCATAAGATCCATAGAGCACCTTCCATGTTCTTGCTTGAAGTATGATTTGTTTGAAAAAGTGGCGCCTCTGCGAGCCTGAATTACGGTGACACTTGTTCAAAGCTCGCTCAAGCTTTGTTTACCTTAACACTCCCTCCACCTGCCTAATAACTCTGTCAGCTGCGAGGCATCTCATTTGCACACACACCTTCCAGCTCTATCAAGAGGATGTCCCTCACCCCAAGCCAGCTCTGAAAGCCGAGGATGATCCCTGACTCATCCATATAGTGCTCAACTGCATTCCAGACCTCTGTAATTGACAGGCCGTGGGAACCTGCACGCGCAGTCACCGCAGGGGTTTCTGGACTACAAACACACAGTCATTTACGCGCAAATGAGGTTATGTGCCATGATACTTGACACATAGGCAAGATACAATGCTCATCATGGAACAGGTACATGCTTCACGCACAACCCCGTCCTGCAATCTTGTATGCAGGAGACACAAGAAGCATTAAAAAAGCGTCCTGGTCTTATGTGATCTGAGTCATAGGCAAGAGATTGAGTGACTCAGTGAATAGCTGAAGCAAAAAAGCAATCACAGGACCCCGGACGCTTGCCCACTATACGGTTCAATAAAGTGGAGACAGCATTTAACAGGCTGCAGGCTGTTTTGGGCGAGATCACCATCACATGGACCACTATAATCTAGAACTCTTCCTGCACAAAAGAGACAAAAGCAACAACGCAAATCTTTACAGAGAAGCACAATACAGGTAAAAAGCAAAAACAATTCAAGGCCAGTAACAAATATGCCAGAGGGGGGCTCTCTGAGGCCCAAAAGGAATACTTATTTTAATGTACTCTTTTGCTCATGATTGCAAATCTGATTTATAATTATGAGATCAGAGAGCTTATAGAAAACATAGATTTGGAGGCTGTATATGTTGGGGCAGACGCTCGGTCGACCGCTGTTGAGTGGAACCAATTTTTGCAGTCTGTAGGCTCTAAAAGACCCTCAACCCCCAACCCAATTCTTCAACTTATTCTGGACATGTACACACAAGCAGAATCATTGCAAACAAAATTGTGAAAAAGGACCCACCAGATAGCCAGGTATAAGACTTAGCCAAGAACACAGTCTTCGTGCAAAAAAAGAGCTCAGTCAGCCTACTCTGCAAAGTTGGGCGCGCACCTCCTTCAAACTTAAAATCCTGCTCAAGGCGATGTATGGGTAGCTCTATCCCAGACTTGAGGGCTAGCAACAAGGACTCTTGTATGGTACCCTCCTGCATCAAGGGTAGACGTGGTTGCAAAAAATGGTACAAATCAGAAGCACAGGGATATCCATGATATCACATTTCAGTTTGCAAAGTGAAGGAAGGCTTTGCGGCGCTATTTGTTAACAAAACCTCTCTGATGAATTAAAGAAGAAAACTAGGAAAGCACCTAGACTGCTTAAGAGGACTTGGTTGCATTTGATGCAGTTATATTGCATAATGCCGTAAAAACCCAAATTCAGCAGAAACAAGAGACATTTAAAGGCCAGTGCGCTGCAATCTAGGAGAGGAAGTAAAAAGGAGCATGAAGGGCACACAAACACAATCAATTAATTGACCACTTGCAGTCACTCAGGCTGCGTGATCCTTGCCTCAATTGCTTTCCCGCTTATCCTTGCCAAGCGGAAAGTTTTTCAGGTAGGGCCGCTTTTTTTGCAACCCCGCACACTGGTAAAGGACGCATGGACGTAAATTGCATGTCTACCGTGAGGGGCTTCTTTCTGCCGGGCGGGAAGTCCCTGAGTTGCGTCAGGCTGTAGCCCTCTAGGTATGCAGCTACACGGTGACCCATGGCAGGGGAGAGGGCCACCAAATAGGGAGCAGCTGTGGCACCTGTCAGGAACGAGGACGGGGGGGTGTAAGTTTGGTCGCTGCCGTTGCTGGGAGCATACCAAGGCAGTTGAGATTGGGAGTGAATCTAATGCCTGAGCACTTTTCTGTTTTCCTCTCAAGCGGCAGTAGCTTGCGGGATGTAAGAAGAGAGAAAACCTGCAGGCCTTTGTAAGGTCAATTGGGAAAGGGTGACATGTAATGGCAGTGTAAACCCGGAATGTAATAGGGACTGACAAAAAGGCGCGATCATGCGTTATGCTCCATTTCATAAGCAAACCACACCCTCCGTCACAAGTTGGGACAAACAAGTCCAGGACCAAAGCAAACTATGAAGGGCATGAAAGGAATAAATGTGTGCGTCGCCTTGAAATGATGATGTCAGGTTCAGCTTGCACGTCACAAAAGACCACGCTCTTGCCTTCCTTCACACTTGCCTGGTGTTTGTGTGCTTCTGGCAAAATGTTGCTGCTGTGCAAGACGCTGCTCCTCACGCTCCTCCAATAGCATCAGCGCATGAACAAAAACAATCTGCGCAAGACGAGTAGGAGAAGCGCCGGAGCATTTTTTTTATGATGAAGGCAGAGGGGCAGAGGCAGGTGCCCATGCCAGGAGAATATGCCATGCCACCTGACTACTTAGTACTAGTAACTCAGTCGGAGAGGCAACAACTTCCTTTCCTACCTGCTTACATGCTGTATGGTTCTTCTGACAAAAAAACCCTCTAAAAGCAAAAACACATTCACGCTGGACTCACGTGTGTGCAAGTCAGTACAACAAGATTCACCTTCACCTGTACCCCTTTCCATGGCCTCTACATCATCTATCTGCAGGCACACACACACAAACACATGCACACCTGTAACTTGACTTTGGTCTCTCCTAATGACTCCACTGCCTCCTCATGACGCGTGCTGAGAACCGACAGCGCACGCTCTTGACTATGGCCTGCAGTCAGGGTTGATACTTTCAATTTCAATCAACGGTGTTCAAACTTCATGTGTGCTGGACATCCAGATATAAGATACTTTTTACAGTGAGTTTTTGGAATACCCTCAAAAAACACACTGCAGCCTGTAATCAGTTGTAATCATCAAATAGAGGGGCTGTAATTATCAAGTAAAGGAACGTAATCATCAAATAGAAAGGCTATAACCATCAAATAGTGGGAGGGGCTCCGTGAAACCTCCTACCCAACGTGTGTAAGACCTGCATTCAGGGTTGATACTTTCATTCCAAGACCTCAACAGAGCTTCAAAATCTTGTAAGGAAAGGCACATCAGAACATTCACCTGCCATCTCCAGTGCTGTCCTTATGTCTGTCAAGCTCAAAGGAGTTTCCTGCTCATCTGCACAGGTGGGTAATCACTATTAGGTGATCGGGGAGCAGGTAATAACAGGTAGGGATTGAGGAAAGTGTCAGAGGTTGAGAGGGTGTAAAACCATATTCGGTTCGGCATGGGATGCAAGGTTGACAAAGGACTAAAGATTGAAATTGAATAGAGAATCATGCGCCGCGCATGAGTTTCATGTTGTGAAGCGCAAATTCAAATGGAAAGATAAGCATCACGTGATTTGGAAGTAACTTTACTTAAAGATCATATGACGAGTTTAGTCCTATTTGATTAAGTTGCCTCAAGCAAAGAGCAGAGCTCGGCTTCGCCATTCAAATGAGGCGACAAAGAAGGCCTGTTTCTACCAAGACTGTCAACAAAAAGGTGGCTCCAATTCCTCTTTATATTTGATCGTGATCTCAGTTCTTGTTATGAAGTACAGGATGGGTATTTCAACTAAAACGCGGATGCGTACTGTGACTTCCGACCAGTAGCAGAGAGGTTGTCAAGGGCACCCATCCACATCTTCCTTTATTACCCGAGAAGTTCTAAACTGGATACAAGCCAAAGATAAACGGCATTACCTGAGGTGGAGATGCCAAACAGGCCTATGACGTAGAGCATATCGAGAAGTCCATGCGAGCAGAGCTCCAGGAGGTGGCTGATGAGGGTGGTTTCCCGCAAGATATTGGAACCGTTCTCAGTACCCAGGAAATCCTGCGCAGGGTTTTCAAGATCATGCACACCATGTCTTAAACTTTGGTGATGACCTGCATGATCATGTAACTTGCTTGTTTTTTATTAGTACTCCGAGACATCATTGTTGTTTGTTTTTTATAACTGCACCATCTGGCTAATTTTAGTCCACCTAGACCTGGCAATTCTCACTAACAAATTCAAGGTAAAGGCACCTCCATTACTCTTTTCAGTGCTAGGATCTAGAGATCCCATACACATTGTAAGCAACACAAGTCCTCACCAGACCTAACGTGTTCCACGCACTCAGCACATTTTAAAAACCCTAATTGAAACAAAAACAGTTAAAAAACTGCAATTAGATACGCACGCACACAAATTAGCGCGCCAGCTGCTACAGGGGTTGTCTAGTTCACTCCTCCGACAGCTGCAACAACCCACACATGCAATTTCTCCCGCCGGTGGCGCCTCATTGTGTTGATAAAACCCCAAATTAAAGCACAGAAACTACACATATACAAATACACACACGCGCACACGCACACATGCACATGCATGCACTAGCACACACATACAAAAAAAAATCTACGGACACCCCCCCCTCCCCCCATTCACACCCTACCTGGAGCTCCTCAAAGCTCTGCCACGGGTCAGGCTCGCTCTCCTGCAGCAGCTCCAGCACTCCTTCTGCAGCATTGGACAGCACATGAGTGGCAGGGAACCACAGCATCCCCCTTTTTGACTTCTTTTTCACTCGCTTTGCTGGGCTGTTGCCAACTGTACTGCCGTCCCCTGCGGTCTGCCCTTTGACCTTCCTTGGCCGACCCCTATTGCCCTGTTTGGAACCGGCATTGCTGCCAGCGCTGCAGCCTGCCGACAGGGTAGAGCTGCCATCCTGAGGTGCGGCGATGTAAGAAGGCTCCTGCTTTACCTTCATCCTGTCCTGCTGCAAATGCGCTTGAAGTTGGAGCGGTTCCTGCTGCTGCTGAGGCTGCCAGTGCACTTGCTCTTCCTGCTGCCCCTCTCCGGCAGGCAGTCGTGCTAGGTGCGAGGGCTGATCCTGCTGAGGAAAGCTTAGCTCCTGTGGCTGGGATTGAAGCTGAAACACCTCTTCCTGTCGCTCTTCCTGCTGCTGTGCTCTTGCCGGTAATCCCCTACCCTCGCCCCCTCTCAAGCCCCTCTGCCTGCACAACACCACACCTGTTTGTACATATGTTGTTTGTTTGTTTGTTTGTGTGTGTATGTGTGTGTGTATGTGTGTGTGTGTGTGCTTGCTTGTGAGTACTTGAGCACGTGGTTGTTTGTGCGTGTGTATGTGTACGTATGTGTGCGCGCACGTGCTTGTTTGTGAGTGCCCGAGCGTGTTGTTGTTTGTGTGAACGTGAGTGTGTTCGTGTGTGTGTGTGTGCGTGTGTGTATGTGTGTGTGTGTGTGTGCGCGTGCGTGCGTGCGTGCGTGCGTGCGTATGTGTGTGTGTGTGTGTGTGTGTGTGTGTGTGTGTGTGTATGTGCGTGTGTGTGTATGTGCGCGTGTGCGTGTGTGTATGTGTATGTGTGTGTGCGTACGTGTGTGCATGCGTGCCTGTGTGTGAGCCTAGGCGTGCGCTTGCCTTGGGGTTGCTGAACTCTTCGGTGTGTCCTAGGACGCCGCAAAATGTTACCTACACAAGGCACCTGGGCTCCACAGAACAGAGCATAAGGTTTGGGTGTGAGGGAATTCATGGGAGGGAACGATCTGATCAAATGAAAAGGCGAGTTTATATTAAAATCGATAAAGATTAGTGTACATTTTTTGATCAAGTGAGTCCACCTGCTGACCAGCAAGCTCCCCCGTTCCTGTGAACTGCATCTGAGCTGCGTACCATGCCCGGAACAGTTCCAGACAGGTGACTTCGTGTGTTGAAGAGCATGCCTCCATGATGTTTTGGAATACAGGTGTTTCGCCCAGAGTACCCTTGCGAAACAACCAGACAACCTTCGCTTCATAAGTATGCCTTTTCCATACGTATGACCCGCGATGCACACGCATGCGTAGGCCATGCGTAGGCGCAGCGCACATGCACACACACACACACACACACACACACACACACACATACACACACACACACACACATACACACACGCATACATACACAAGCGTATGCACGCGCACAGGCACATACCTGCACGCGATACCACATCTTTAGATGCATCAATACTGGTGGTTACTAAACAACCTTCCTGTCTAACCGCTGCAAATCCAGGCCTGTCTACGTTGGCAACTTTGAGTATGAGGTAGGCTCACTTGTATTGATGTGTTATACAATGAAAGGGCAAATGCATTAGAGCTCAAGGGCAGCCGCTTTATACTCTATCCTGCCTATTTAAGTCTCAAAATTGTAGGCAGGCTGCGGGGAAATTCAAATAGGACTGTCCCTCCTACTCCTCCTCCTGTATCGGTTTGGCAGCGCACACTAGTGAACTGTATTTACACGTGTGGGCTGATTCAAACATGTGCTTGTCAGAAGCTTTGCCTCACAGCATGGTGCATCACACCGTCTGCAACACCACCCCTTGCTCTGGCTGTAGTTGTGTTGCCAGAAGAGAGTCATGGCATCTCAAAAATATGGCAATCCAGTTGCTCTGAGTAGTGAGATGCGGCGGAAGATGGATCTGGATACTGGGGTGCCTTATCGAAACCTTTGTGGCCAGGACTAAAATTAAGCGTAAAAAATGCTTGTATGTGCACGTAAGGCGAGCGTCTCAACAGCAGCTCACAAGTTTAAATCGCTTGTGTGTGTTGTAAGTGGCCACATCGCCACAGCTGCTGAGCATAGATGGGCTATCCACGAAGCACAACTGAAATCACCTTTGGAAAAGTGCATTACCTCACAGCAGCCTGTTAAAATGGGACCTCAAGTTTGCATGCTGTTCATGCGCAGGCTGAGGAGTGGGAGATTAAAAAGCTGCTTGAGAAATATGGGGATGTTGAGCGAATTGATATGAAGGTGGGCTTGTGTTTGTGCGTGTTAGTGAGATTACGTGTAGGCATGTGTATGTTGGTGGGTGTGGTCTGTGTGTGCCTATGTATACAAGTGTCCGAGTGTGTGTGTGTGCGTGCGTTTGTGCGTGCATGTGTGTGTTTTTTTTTTTTTTTTTTTGTGTATGAGAGTGAGAGTGAGTGTGTGCGCGTCTGTGTTTGCATGATCTAACGTGTTAGTGCATGCTTTTGCGAGTGCGTGTGTGTGTACTTGCATGCTTTTGCGAGTGCGAGTGTGTGTACGTGCATGCTTGTGCGAGTGTAACAGCACACTTACATCAGCAACAAAGTAAATGATCAACAGACCTGTGGACTGTGTCTGCAGCGCGCGCGTTTGCCTGCTGCCCGACCTCGAACATGCCTGTCATTCCACCCCTCCCTACATCCTGAACAACCCTTGTCCTACGTGCTGTCCCACGCTTATCCCTCTGCTGCGCTACGTACTTCGTGTGACTCAAGCGCACCCTGACGCCCATGGGCTACCTTTTAAGCTTGACCCCCGGGGCCAACTGTGTGTCATCCCATCCCTTCCTCCCTCCCTGCACCATGAGCAACCCATGTCCGACGTTTTTCCCATGCGTGTTGGGCTTTGCTCTCCCGGAAGACGGAGAGCTGACGCCCACAGGCTTGCCAGGCATTCTCCCCAGGCAACTAGTATCAGGCACTCTCACTAGCATTGCTAGAGATTTGACAGCATAACCAGCGTCTTGCCCTGTCTGCAACAGCAGAACCTCCGTTACACTATTTGACATTCTGCAACTATCTGTACCCTGTGTCTCTTGCCAGCCCATGCACATGAGCAAGACATTTGGCAGACACATGGCACGCACCCGCGCATCATGCCTGCTTGACTCGCAAAGTTACACGGTTGCCTGCGTAAATGGCGGCAACCTCTTGCCTGCTTGACGTGACTGCCTGTTTGGCAGTCTTTTATGCTATCAGGTGCCTGTTCCTCTAGTATTGTATTCTTCTGTCAACTGAAGCACTATGGACCAGCTTTCAGGCCTGCACCCTTCTTTGCTCTGTTCAACGTTGTGTGACTTTTCATCTGGCAGGCTCGCCTGCTCGCTGCCCACAGCACCACCGCACTTTCAAAGCCCCCACTGATCTAATGCTGCTTAAAAGTCCCCTAAACTTTGAACCTGCCCTCAACCTGAACTTTGTGTATCCCAGGCAACCTTTTGCCCTTCTTACAATCTGCGGCAAGGCATTCGTGTGCATCACCTGCCACCACCACCACATGCTCAACCTGCCTAGTTATGTGCTCACTCACCTGTGCGCTTCTGCTGTGCTTTCAACCTCTTGCAGCAAGGTTACGCGTTTGCCTATGTGCGCTATGAAGAAGACGGTGAGTCGCCAAACGACTGCATGTACTTTCTAGTTCTGGAAAGGGCGCGTGTGGTGAAATTGAAATTAAGCAGCATGATGACCAGGGTGCACTTTGAGCTCATTATTTCTTGGATTTGTTTGAATGACCCCTTTCTTAGAGGAGGTTAAGAGTGTAAGGGTAGCTGCAGGTGATGTCGCTTACACCATTAGGATGGTTTGGACGCTACTTCTGTGCTGTTAACCTGCGGCCTTTGGCTGCTCCTCCTTTTTGTAACCTCGAAATGCTTGCCATGCTGAGGATTGCTCGTTGCTCATTGTTGAGCTCTGTTATTCTTAAGTCATTGATCAAGACGCCAAGAAGCCTGACAAAGTATTGTCGTGCGGAATGCCTGCAATTTTTGTTTTGACAACTTTGGATTAATGCAGTATGGAGTATGGTCCTAAAGCTCACCTAACTTACACAAGTAGTCGCGATCATGTACAACGACTCTGATATTGTGAATAATAGGTTCTAGTTTTTCTGTCTAGAATACTGGGGCATGACTTTGTGAGAGAGCGTACGGATGCTCAGTTTAGAGCAGTCGATGAACAGGCTGGGTCTTCTGCTGGTCTATCTTAGTCCATTTCATGTTTCTTTGTGGTATCTAACAGGGGATTACATGATTAGGAAGCTTGATGGCATGGAGTGGGGCTACAAGAAGCGCCCCCTACGCCTGCAGTGGAGCAAGGTAAGTGCTCAAAAACACGACGCACATCTACGCACCATGATGCTGTGTTGTGCCCCCTTCGCCTGCAGCAAGGCAAGTAAAAAACACATGACACCCAGCTTTGGAATGATGGGGCCTGAAGGCATGTGTGGATAACACATGGAAGCCCCCGTGTCTTACCCCCCAGCTTGTTGTGTGATGCTATGTGTGCCACATGTAACATGTGCAGCAGGACTTTAAGCACAGTATTGCACTCAGCATATCTTTCAAGTTTCTAGCTTGTAGCTGAAAACAGCTCCCTTCCCCTCTCGGCACACACGTTTGCACACACTCACATAAACACACATACACGTACACATACAAGCACACAGATGCATATACACACATACAAACAAGCACAGCACCAAAATGCACAGATGAAGGAAGCTGACCGTCAGCGCCATGTGAGGCCGACCACAACACTTTTTGTCGTGAACTTTGATGCAAGCCGCACACGCACGAGAGACCTGGAGCGCATGTACGAGAAGTATGGTGACCTCACGCGAGTTGAGATCAAGAAAAACTACGCCTTTGTGCAGGTGCGCCTTCATACTGCTGTTTTCCTGAAATATAGCAGGCATCATTTTTATTGTGGTTTTAACAGTAACCGATCTAACAATCTTCGACTGTGATCCTGTTTGACAGCCAGTTCCGCAGTCATCATTACTTGTTTTCATTGCGCTTGCTCACTCCTAACCCAGATTTGCTTCATTGGTGTGCCCGAAAATGCTTGCAGCTGCACATGATTTGTGCTTTGACATGTGTCCAACAATTCGCAGTATGAAGCGCTGGAAGATGCTGAGTATGCGCTGAAAAAGACTAATGCTACAGTGCTCAATGGTCGGACCATTTCTGTCGAGTTCTGCCAGAATGAGGTGCGGCACGTGAGTGGTGTATATCTATGAGTGTTCCTGTGTGTGTTTGCATCCCTCGGCTTTTTGTAATCGCCGCTCAAGAATGCATATTCTTGCTTACCGTAGGGATACTGGTAGTTTTGCGAGTAAATACTTGTTTACGGTACAAAAAGTATATAACCCCCCTCTGATTATTGTTTTTTGGTGGGGGCGGTGACGGGGCGGTGGTTTAATACCTATTTATTTCTAAAGGGGGGTGTTTGTGGGGCGTTAGCGGAAATTCAAGTTTTTAGGCAGTGCAAGCGATGAGTGGTCAGGAAGTCTTCCGATGAGTGGTCAGGAATTCCTGCACTCATCTTCCCAGCAGTCCCTGATCCCCCAACCCCAGCTCCGCCTGCCCCTGCCCCTGCACCCCCAGCCCCAGCCCCAGTTCCGCCTGCACCCGTTGCACCTGTCGGGAAGTTCCAGCAAGGGGGGGGCGGTTGCAGTACAAAACTGTAAAAATGAATTCATTTTTAAGGGGGCCAGTTGCACATTTTGTCCATAAAATAGTAATTTTTCTAGGGGGCGGTGGATCCATGGACGTACGGTAGGTTACTTGCAATGTTCAATTCCCTGTCAATGAAAGGTACCCAAATAATCAAGAAACTATATTTTGGTGCAGGTCTTGGGTTCAAATCCCTGCCAAAATGCACTCTTTTCTGTAGTTTATAGCTTTTTGCCGTCACAAATGGGGCGACCCAAGAATATGCAAACCCTCTCAGGAAGGTTACAACAGTGAGGGGAACACACAGAACTGCCCCAAAACTTGCAAAAACCTATTATTATACGTTAATTTGGCGGACCTCGCAAGGCCCAAATATTTGCGAATAAGCTATCCTAATTATTTGGGCACTTTGCAACAAGTAAGAGTTGCAATACTTTAGTATCCCTACGGTAGCATTTGGGCCATCCATAAGTAAATATTGATGGCCTTGGAACCCCCCCCCTTAATTAGTAAACATTTCCTCAAACATATGCACACCACATGTATCCATGCACATACACACAGAAAACACACATGCCACATGCCCCTTCCCCATTTTCCCCCAAGAACAGCTACATGCCCATATACATGTGCACACACAGGCTCCAGGAGGCAGAAGTGCTGCACGCAGCCTCTCTCCAGTAAGAGGACGCCGTGGCAGGTTAGTCTAGCATATCGAGCACGACTGCACTGATTTACGCAGGCATTAGGAAAGTACTCCCCACATTACTTAAGGAAAAGGAGCCACTTTGGTATTGGGTACCGTAAAACTCCTTCACCACAGAGAACACGGAAAAGGATCAGTGAGGATCAGGAAAGTTGCAGGCTTGGCCTGAAACTGGCTCCTAAGAGTTGACCTCATCCGAAAGGTGGCTGATTAAGTGGTCAAAGGGGGGGAAATTAAAGACGTGGATTAAGTATTAAGTATCTTCATGTTTAATGAGGTGCTGCGATTGTTTGAAAGGTGGATGCTGCTATGCTGTTGTGGAGGGGACAATTATTGTCAGGGACCATACCCACCTGTCACATCCAGCACCTGCACTTCCAATTTATCGTAGGTCCATTAGCCGGTCGCGATCTCCCCCTCCCCGTCGAGCACGGTCCCCCACCCGATCACGCTCACCTGTGGGCCGTGATCGATCTATCAGCAAGTCTCCAGTCCCTCGACGAGCGTAAGTATGGGCTCCTTCATGGTTTAGCCAGAATGGACGCAGGCTCCTAATTCTTAATCCTGTGCTCACGCTCACGATACAGTGCGATGCCATCCAATTCACATCAACACATATCTTTCCCCTGATTCAACCTCACAGGCGCTCTATCTCCCCTTCACGATCTCCAGTTGCTAAGAGGCGCTCTGTCAGCCGCAGTGTTTCTCGCTCACCTCCCACAAAAGCTCGCAGCGTGAGCCCATAATACTTGTGCTTCTGCATGTATTAATGTGTTGCTTGTATTTCTGGAATTGGTGGGTCTGGGAGTTTGCATATAGGTAGTAAAGTAACATGCCATGGTCTAACAATTACAGCATAAAAAGGAAAGAATACTGTTACGGGTTGAGCTACATGACATTCCACCAGGTTAGACAAAGGAGAGAAGAAAGAAGATTCTCTCAGGCCCAACGTCATGAAAAAGCAAGAAGCGGTGAGAGACCGGTGTACACACTGCTGCCAGCAACACGGCTCGGCCGTGCAAGACATATCCTTAAGAATTCCAGCAAGGATTCAAGTTGCAGCACTTCTCTCGCCATGACCACCACGAAGAGAGGCAAAGTGTTGCTTTGTAAATTGAAAAGTGCACAGTGAAATCATATAAGACGAGGAAAAGGAAGGTAAGCGAATCAAAGTTCTCTGGTAGGTAAGGTTACATGGTAGGTAAGGTTACATCGCTATATATGCCTCAAAGGGCTTCTCAGCGGAAGCTTGGAAAAGGCCTAAAATCACGCCTGGCTAAACAAAAGAAACAGGAGCTAGAGGAAGCGTTTTTCAGGACGTGTGAATAAGAAGCCTCTTGAGTAGTCAGAAGCAGGAAACGAGAGGCTGCCTGAGAGAGCCTCACAAAACCAGGATTGCCAAGAGAACGAAGTGCAGCGGAGCAGAAGAGAGAACAAAGGACCCATGCAGCCAAAAAAAACAGCAGAAGAATCTCTCTCTCCTCAACTGCCCACCCCACCGTCTCACCCAGCTACAACAGACCAGTCCAATGCTGTCCTCAACAACTCACCAATTGAAACCGTGAGCCAGGGCATGCCTCCTGGCTGTGAAGGGAGCCGGTGCCTGACTCGCCAGGAGCAGGTAGCAAGCTACAGCCGGGCCCTGGTTGTGGCTGCTGCCACGGCTACCACGCTGAGGGCTCCCTTTTTTCTCACCGTACCGGATCATGGTAGGGGGGTCAATTGAGTTACTGAGGAGAAAGTGCCGGTGTACAATTTGCTCCTCCACCAAAGAAAAGGATAGAAGAGAGTTGCAAGGAGATTGCCTTGTAGAAAAGAAAAACTACGCAGGCAGCAAAACTGTATGCACATGTACGGTATCAGCAAAGAATGGTACAAGACTGTGGAAAGTGGTTTTCACCTCCTTCTTTGTTCCCACAATAATTATCAATTATCAGCTTGCAGAGTATGCAGGGCAGGCAACCTGCATACTCTGCTTAGAACAATTCTGTCAAAATATAATCTCTGAAGGAGTGGTCAGTGGGAGCACGAGGAATCAGGGTTTCACATGAGCAAGGTGTGAAAGATACCGATCAGTGTTGAATACATACACAGCACATGCAACTTGAGGCGTCCTATACAGTAGAGATTAGAGACCGTGTGAAACAGGAGCACTTCTGGTCAACAGGAGGGTGGTGTTGAAAAACACCGTTTGTTTTGCTGCTGGTGTGCTGGGCAAGAGGGGAGCACCCTGAAACTCAGGCACACAGAGGGAGGGAGTGCTTAGGCACGCTCTCCCCTGATGCGGCGGGCCAGCTGGATGTCCTTGGGCATGATGGTGACACGCTTGGCGTGGATGGCAGCCAGGTTGGTGTCCTCGAACAGGCCCA
>Ga0307963_1002287_pt1 | contig 15098 bp, 16 predicted proteins | sample OrgLakmetagen594_FD_201829 | JGI IMG/M metagenome (GOLD analysis project Ga0307963, IMG submission 201829) | Saline water microbial communities from Organic Lake, Antarctica - #594 | ecosystem: Environmental > Aquatic > Non-marine Saline and Alkaline > Saline | place: Antarctica: Organic Lake...
CCTGCGGGTCATCTTCTGCCTTTATTACTAGATAAGTATACGGAAAATTGGGGAGCACAACAGACAGGGTTTGGCTTAACAAAGTGTCGCCGCCGGCTAAAGATACCAGGCGTTTATCAGAACCAAACCGTTTTGAACGGCCCGCGGCCAGCACAATGGCGATTACGTCACCATTGGCTAACCCTGTAGGCCGTTCCATATTATTTATCTCGGCCATAATAAATTCGGACAATGTCGGCCATCACGGCCAGCGCGATCTCGGCGGGTGTTTTACTGCCAATATTCAGACCTATCGGCATATGAATGCGGGATACCTCCTGTTCGCTAAGCCCTCCCGAGCGGCGCAACCGCTCAGCCCGGGTTGCAGAAGTTTTCTCAGAGCCCATAGCCCCAATATAGAAAGCAGGCGTTTTTACCGCATCAATCATCGCTAAATCGTCAATCCGCGGATCATGGGATAGAGCCACGATCGCTGTTTCAGCATGACAGCCTTGCCGTGCAAGGTATAAGGACGCTAACACCGGCTGAACGTTCACGCCTGGAACATCAAAAGTGGACAACACGTCTTCCCTAGGGTCACAAACAACAACTTCAAAACCCAATGTCTTGGCAAAATCCGCACAAGCTACTGACACCGGCGAAATACCCGCAATCACCAGTCGGCGAACCGGGCCAATTCTAACTCGCACAATGGCCCCCGATCTCTCTACTCGGGGGCCTTCGCCCGTGTCCGGCAGAAGGCTGACTTCTGACGTGTCCAGGTTGACTATTCGTATACAACGCTGCTGCCCAAGCAACGATTGCTGCAATTGATACAACTGTTGCTGGTGTTCTTCGGAAGGCGGCAAGCGCTCAACCAGAACCTCAAGTACGCCACCGCAAGGAAGCTTTAAACGCTCTTTATCTGCGTCATTATCACCGTAACGAATGATCTCGTTGACTGAAGAAAATTTTCCATCCTGCAGCTGCCCTAAAAAGTCTTCTTCCACACAACCGCCAGAAAGCGACCCCACATGTCGGCCATCTTGACGGGCCACCAGCATGGCTCCTGGGGCACGAGGAGAGGAGCCATAGGTCGCCAGTACGGTGCACAGCCAAACAGTGCTACCGGATTTACTCCAGTTAAAAGCATGATCAATAACGTCAAGATCAAGATACTGCATGATTACCCTGTTTTCCCGGTTCAACTGTGCCGTTTCGGCTTTGCTGTGCAGGTGCTTTCGCACACGGATGCTAATCGTCCCGATTAAACATGCTCGGATTCCCTTTTACGAAATCCTGTATCCAGCGCTCAAGGAACGATTCGTTCTTGCCGGTTCTGACATACCGATAGCCCAAAATCGAGATAACCAGCGCACCCAGAGTATCTACGATCAGGTCCCACATGGTGTCGGTCAGCCCTGAGGGGTCGCCCAGCATCGGTTTTTGCATGTTCATACCAAATAAGGTGTCCATGGCAAATTCAAAGATTTCCCACAGAGCGCCGATAGCCACGGCGAACAGAAAAGCAAAAAAAGCGACAAAACCGGGGCGCATGTGCAGATTAATATCTTCGACTTCGTTCATTACGTGTACCAGCAAAAAGCCGACAATGCCCAGCAAGAAGCCGGAACAGGTATGCAAGGCAATATCCCACCACCAATAGCGGGTGTAGTAATCGCGCACTTCCCCTAAAAACAGCGACGCGAACACAAATATGATTGCGAGAAGCACAAATTCAGGCGGTATAAAAACGCGAAAAAAGCGACCGATAAGCAGTGGCGCAAGAGTAATAAGTAGAATGCCGATGGTAAGCACCATGGCCAGCCACTGCTGCTGCCAGATGGCGGCCACTATTTCGGCGACCAGAATAATCTGGAGAAAAAATGTCAGGCGTCGGTGAATCAGTCGCTTTTGCATTAAAAACCTTGAAAATTGTGATTTTTAACCGCGATGAGATCAATTCGCGGTCACTAATTGCAGAATTTCCTGATCAATGGCTTGTGCATCTACCAAGTGCGAAAACCACACGTGCTCGCTTTGGCCGTGCAACAAACCCAGAAGAACGCCCAGCACAGCCCCGCGGTGAACATTGTCGCCACCCACGTGAGTGTTGGCCAGCAATGCTTGTTGTGGTTGATCGCGGTAGCGGCATAAGAAGTACAACAACGCGGGCCAGGAATCGGAAATATAGCACGCGGGGGATAGCATGCGGCCCACCACGTCGGAATCTGGCGCCTGCTTTTCAATCGCGGCCAATAGTGCTTTGCGCGTGCGGGCCGGAACCGACTGCAGCAGTTGCTCATTGGTGGGCTGTTCACCGTCAGGCCCAAGCAACAGCTGCGCTATCAGGCCTACGTAAGCATCACAGACCAACGCCAACTCGGCGCTAGGGTGGGTTAGAGACAGGTGCTCTCGACACTGTGTTTGCACGTGTTCTAATGGCAAGCCGTTTAACAGGCTTTGCAGCGCCAGCGGCGCGATGGTGACCAAGCCGCCAACCGACGCGGTGTCGTGGGTTACTGCTCCGCATTTGCGCGGTGGCAATCCCTGAGCATAATTGTGAAAAAAGCCGCGATGGTAGGATTCAGCGTAAGTGTCCGGATGTTGTGGCACATCGGCTGTCATGAAGTCGATATAGCGAGCGGCAAAATCGTCCACGCTGTACGCACTGCCCTGCGTTTTACCGTCATTCTCTGAGCCACTTGCGACACCCTCTGCATGGCCACGGCTCTGTTCAGCCTCTGCCAAGGTGCGCATCAGCAGTCTGGCGCAGTGGGCGTTCAGGGTATTATCGCCCGCAGCCATGCCCACATGATAATGCACGTTCGCGCGATCCCAGTGTTGGCGACGGCCTTTCAGTATGACGTCGCCAACCACATCTGGCGCCGCCTTGGCCGAGGCTTTGCGGCCACCCTGAGCGGTAGAGTGCAGAGACATAATAGACGACGGATGCCATTCTGGCGGCGCATCAAAAGCGCTAACGCCGTTTGGGAACGCGGCGAAAATATCGCCCACCCGGTAATACCAGTGCACAGGCATAGCCAAGGAGTCAGCCACAAATAAATTCTGAAGTGCAGCGCGAGCGCGCTCTTGCATCAGCGAAAGCTTGGATGAGGTCATAAAATCGGGTTCCTTCAGTTAAGTGCCATTGCCGTGAAAAAGATAAGTGGCATTGTTGTAGAGTGCGCATAGTGCTTTTACGCCCTTCGCCCTGCGATGTATCTTTACACATTGGTCAGATCGCTTTATTCCCAACGCTCACAAGGACACGCCATGCATCCGGAGAAGCCATTTTCGCAAGCCTGCGAAAACAACAAAGGGCCAATACTCGACGTACTGCGACAGGTTTTCACAACGCCAACCACCGTCTTGGAAATTGGCTCTGGGACAGGGCAACACGCGGTGCACTTCGCCACTCACCTGCCCCACCTTTATTGGCAAACCAGTGACCACCCCAATCATTACCAACTGTGCCAGCCCTGGCTGAACGATGCCAGGCTGCCCAATATTGGAAACCCCATTGCTTTGAATGTGAGCCAGGAGTCTTGGCCAGTGAGGGAGTTTAGCGGTGTATTTTCAGCTAACACCGCCCACATCATGGCCTGGCACGAAGTCGAAGCGATGTTTGCGGGCGTGGGCAAAGGCCTGGCGGATTCAGCCTTATTGGGGAACGAAGAACGCGGGCAGTTCTGTCTTTACGGCCCGTTCAAATACAACGGCGACTTTACCAGCGCCAGCAATCAGAGTTTTGACCAGCACCTTCGAAGCCACGCGGCGCACATGGGCATTCGCAATATTGAGAACTTGATCGAACTGGCACAAAGCCACGGTATGGTTCTGGCGCAAGACCACACCATGCCCGCCAACAATCAGCTGCTGGTGTGGCACACAACCACTAAAACAGAAGCACTTTAAAGCCAATAAGAATGAGCACAACGCCCCCTAGGAACTCGGCTTTACTTTCCAGCCAGGTTCCACAGCGTGCCCCCACGAAGACACCTATTGCGCTGAATACGAACGTGGTTCCGCCAATCAGCAGCAACAATACAAACGCAAGCCAAGGCGCGTAGGCCTCTACCCAGCCAAACACACCCTTGCCGCCAAAATAACCCAGCAACGGCGACGGCGACGGCGCTCATGCTAAGCTTCAGCACTAGAATAATGAGTTCGATCACAATGTAGACACCTGGATTATTTCGCTGTGCTTTGGAGTCGAACGATAAACTACCGATTTTTCCCGCAAAAACCAGTCATAGATTCAACAATGCAAGGCTTGTGGAAGTTGGCAAAAGGTTATAGATTGATTGAAAGCTTTTACAGGCCAAAGTTTCACTGTATTCCCGCGTAAAAGGCCCTGTTGGGAGCAATTTCCTTCTAAAGTTGAACTATTTATACTTTCGTATCTTCCACCAGGCTGATGTGTAAAGTTACTTTTTCGCATTTCTTACTGTTCGCTGAACCCGCTTTTTTAACGCCTGGTTCGGCGTTTTATCTCTGCATTGCTTTATACTTTTTATTCTCTGGAGATTACGATGTCCGAATTGCCAGCGATTCTGGTTGCTGAAGAAGATTTTAACCGCCTGTCTAGCATGATTGAAAAACAGGGTGACTCAGAAACCGCTGCAGCGTTGGATGAAGAGCTCAGCCGTTCAACTCTAGTGCCGCTGGCAGATATGCCCGACACAGTGGTTACCATGAATACAGCTGTGCGTTTTCAAGACGAAGACAGCAAAAAAGAGCACCAGTTAACCCTAGTCTACCCCCACGAAATGGGCGACGGCGAAGGTAAAATATCCATTCTGGCCCCGGCTGGCTCGGCGCTGCTGGGTTTGAGCGTGGGCGAATCCATCAAATGGCCGGTACGCGGTCGCAAAAACCTGCACCTGAAGATCATTTCGGTCCAGCGCCAGAAATAAGCTTGCCCCGCGCCTTAGTAACCGGCGCCCCCGCTTATCGCCTAGGCTTTGTTGTGCAAGATGTCAGCAAACGCTTGGGCCGATGGCGACAAAGGACGGTCACGGAATCGTAATTCACACAGTGACCGGCTCAACTGTTCAGCGCCGGGTAGCGCCACTTCCTGTAACCGTTCTAACTCCATCAATTCGCTGATGACCACCCTGGGCAAAAGCGCAAAACCCATACCGTTGGTAACGCAGCGAGCAATACCCTCGTTTGACGCTATCTGCAAGGTGGTTTTCGGTACAACGCCCAAGCTGACAAGTAGGCGATCGCACACCGAGCGCGTTCCAGACCCCTCTTCCCGTTGAACCCAGCAGCCACTGTTCAGTCGCTCCAAGACGCCTTCGCCCTGCGTCCACTCCGTTCCTGCCACCAGCAATAAGCCTTCGTTACGCCAATGGCGGCTTTCAATCCGGGGGTCTTCCACATCGCCTTCAACGATCGCCAGATCCAACTGGCAATCCAATAGCCATTCACTGATTACCCGGGTGTTTGCTACGCGCACGTTCACTTTAATGCCCGGATATCGGCACGCAAATCCGGCAATCGCCGCCGGCAGCCAATAACCGGCCACGGTGGTACTAGCGCCCAACGTCAGGTTGCCAATGTGTGCGCCTACCCGGGCTTCTATGTCATCCACGGCGGCTTTTTCCAACGCAAAAATACCGCGAGCGTGATCAAATACCGCGCCACCACCGGCGGTCAGCTGAAGTTTTTGACCATGCTGGCTTTTGCGCGACTGAACACGATCGATCAGCGTCAGCCCCAGCTGACTTTCCAGCTCACGCACGCCCTGAGATACCGCAGGCTGGCTGATGTGCAAAACAGTCGCCGCGCCGGAAAAACTGCCTTCCTGCACCACTGTATAAAAAATCCTCATCAGATGCAGATTCAACACTATAACCTCAGCTTATAAGCGTTTAATAAAAGCATATTCGATCACGTCATAACGTGGGCGTAAAGTAGCGCCATCTCAGCGCTATTCGGAGAACGCAGGTGAATACTGCAGAGCAACACGCAGCAATGACAGACACCACAGATATAACAACAGAAACCCTCAAAAGGCAGATTGTGCCGGGCCTTGCGCTAGTGGCCGCAATGGCTGGTGCCGCCTTTGTTCTAGCCCAACAATCCTGGTTTCAGAGTATGAGCATGGGCCCGCTTACGCTGGCGATTGTTCTTGGCATTGTGGCGGGCAATACGGTTCTGCGCAATCAACCCGCTATTCTGGCCGATGGCATATTCTTGGCAAAAGGCTCGTTGCTAAAGCTGGGCATTATTCTTTACGGCTTTGGCATCACCTTTCAGCAGATCAGCGCGGTTGGCGCTAACGGTGTGCTATTAGATGCCATCATGATTGCCTCTACCTTTGCGCTGGCGCAGCTCATTGGCCGGCGCTGGATGAAGATGGAGAAAGAAACGGCCATTTTAATCGGCGCAGGCGCTTCTATTTGTGGTGCGGCTGCGGTTTTGGCGACCGAGCCCGTGGTAAAAGGCAGAAGCGATCAGGTATCCGTCGCCGTCGCAACGGTGGTGATTTTTGGCACCATCAGCATGTTTCTTTACCCATTGATGTATCCGCTACTGGGCATGACAGAGCACCAGTTTGGCATTTACGTGGGCTCTACCATTCATGAGGTTGCGCAGGTCGTTGCTGCGGGCCAGGCAATCAGCACTGAAGCGGCTAACAGCGCCATCATTGAAAAAATGGTGCGGGTAATGATGCTAGCGCCGTTCCTGCTTATTCTGGCCAACGTACGCCTGCCAAATCACAAAACAAACGCCGGCGGTGGCAAAAAAGAACGGCAGAAGCTGGTCATTCCCTGGTTTGCGGTTCTGTTCCTGGTAGCAGCTGCGGTTAACTCTGTGATTGCCATGCCCACCATGGCCACCACTGCTATTCGCCATGTTGACCTGTTCCTGCTGTCCATGGCGATGACTGCACTGGGTTTGAGCACACAGGTGTCTGCGATACGCCGTGCCGGGCTGCGCCCTCTGATATTGGCCGGTTGTCTGTTTGCATTTCTAACCGTTGGCGGCTATATCCTTAACCGCTTGTTGATCGGTTAAGGCATCTCTAACCGGGGCTGCCCTACCCCGGTGCCAGTTTGAACTGACCCATTGTCTGACGCAGGTTTTCGGCCATTACCAGTAATTCAGTCGCTATCTGCGCAGTTTGCTGGGCCTCTAATGTGGTTTGCTCGGCAGATCGGCTAATTTCAATCACGTTCTGATTAATGGCATCAGACACGTTGCTTTGTTCGTTAGCTGCGCTTTCCATTTCTTGATTCAGGCTGGTAATTTCACGGGTGGCCTGAGCGATAATTTTCAGCTCGGCCTGTACCTTCAAAATGGCATCTACCTGCTGGTTGGCCCGGTCTGAAGCGCCGCGCATAGTCGACAAACAACCCGCAACTTCTTCTTTCAGGCCGTTTATCGTGTCGCGAATGTCAGCCGTAGACACTTGAGTACGCGACGCCAGAGCCCGCACTTCATCGGCAACCACGGAAAATCCGCGGCCGGCGTCTCCAGCTCGAGCCGCCTCAATGGCCGCGTTTAGCGCCAATAGATTCGTTTGATCGGCAATATTCGAAATGGTCTCCAGCATCGTTGTCATTTTCGCAGTGTGCTGATTCAGAGCTTCGATGCGCTGGGCACCGTTTTGAACCTCGGCGTTTAACGCCTCAATGCCGCCGACCGCACTTTGCGCCAGCTCCTCGCCCAGCCCGGCCGCTTCGGCCGTAGCCGCCGATTTTCGCGTGGTGGTGATGGCATTTTCCCGCACCTGCAGCGCAGACGCCGCCATCTCCGTGGTCGCACTGGCAACCTGATCGGTGTTGTCGCGCTGGATCACCACCTCCCGTTCGCTGGCGCCGGCCTTGCTGGCAATATCACGCGCAGCTTGCTCGACACTCACCAAAACCTGGTTCATGCTATCTCGCATTTTACTGATCATGCGGTTGAACGCGTGGGACACCAAGCCAATTTTATCGTTGCGCACCGCATCCAGCTCAAGGGTCAGATCCGAGTTGCGGGATATTTCATCCATACGGTCGCGCAAACGGCGCAAGCGTGAAAACACCAAGTGCCCCAACACCCATGCAGTAATCGCAAATACCCCCAATAAGAGAATCGCCTGGATGCCCGCGCTGGTCAGCAACTGCGTCTGCAACCGTGCATCGGTTTCAGCCAGGGAATATTCGATACGGATGGCACCCAGCACATCCCCTTCCTGAGCCTGGTGGCACCCCAGGCAATTCACACCCTGATAATTCGCCATCGCAATCACCGGTTCGATCAAGGTATAAACCCGGCCGTTTTCATTGCTTGAATAATGTTCCATGCGCTCACCCGCCAGCGCTTTCTCGTCAAGCGGGTCGCCAGCGCTAAAAGAAGCATAAAGCGAATGGAATAGTGTTTTTTCATAATTAACCTGGCTTGTAGATGGCTTTGACGACAACGGGAATCCAAGCCGCAAAGACGGCGAACTTTACCGCAAAACCCGCAGGTGCCCATTGGATCCAAGTCAATTTGACGCGCAATCACGTCAAACGCGAGCTGGCCCGCTAATTGCTGTCTACCCTGCTTCGTGCCGGCAGCGAATTACACACGGCGCTGGAAAAACGCCCGTCTATTGCGCCTGTCGGCACTGGCAGCCGTGCTCAGGGCAAAGCGGAACTGCCTGCGCAGCCCGGGACAGACCGGTCCACCCCTTCCGGAAGCAAAGAGGACGACTCGACACGCAAGGTAAGCAAGCTCGCGATTACCGATTACAAAAAAAGCGTCGGGCAGGATCTTGCCTTTATCAGAGAAACACTGCGGCACAAACTTGCCGAGTACAACGTGCCCCCGGCAACGGCGATTAACATCAAAAATGACGGGCAGGGAAACATCGCGGTAGAAGGCAAAGGCCAGAACCCGGCCTTTGCACGCATTGCCGGGGACTTGAACGTAAACACCGCGTTTCAGGATGCGTTCCGGCGCATGAGTATGAACGAACCGACGCTGCATTTTATGGACAACGCGCTGAAGTTAGGAAAGGCCTACGGCGTGAACAACTCACTACTGAACACAATGGTCAGCGAGAACCAGCAGTTCAACGGCCTGCAAGACCTGGTGCACCGCTACGACTCACTGCGCCGCAACGCCGGAGCCGTGTCAGCGGCCCCGGCCAACACGGCCCGGGATTACGCGTTGAACTTTAACGCTCGGGCCCGATGTGGAATAGACTTATTCAAACGGCGACGGGTCACCCTTGCCTACCCGTGTTACTTCCGGGCTGCCGCTGGTGAAGTTAACCACCGTGGTAGCTTCCATGCCGCAAAAACCACCGTCAATAATCAAGTCCAGCTCGTGCTCGAGCGCATCGCGAATGTCTTCCGGATCGGTCATTGGCTCGGTTTCGCCGGGCAATATCAACGTGCTGCTCATGATGGGTTCGCCCAACTCTCCCAAAAGTGCATGCACAACCGCGTTGTCAGGAACACGTACGCCAATGGTGCGGCGCTTGGGGTGCAACAAACGCCGTGGCACCTCGCTAGTGGCGTCCAGAATGAAGGTGTAAGCACCGGGCGTGTAGGTTTTTAGAAGGCGGTAGGTGGTGTTGTCGACCTTGGCGTAAGTGCCAATGTCTGACAAATCCCTGCAGACCAAGGTGAAGTTGTGTTTGTCGTCCAACTTGCGAATGCGTTTTATGCGATCACAAGCAGATTTGTCACCCAAATGGCAACCTAACGCATAGCCCGAGTCGGTTGGGTACGCAATAACGCCGCCTTTGCGAAGAATATCCACCGCCTGATTAATAAGGCGCTTTTGCGGATTATCCGGATGAACCTGAAAAAACTGACTCATGAATCAGCCCTCTTGTTGAAGCTTGCCCCGGGGTCGTTTTTTGAGCCGCCCAGGCAGTTTGGGGAATCGGGTGTGGATTGATTTTGCACCGTCCATTCCTCAGGCGTGAAAGGGTGCATAGCCAGCGCATGCACACCAGCGGCCAGCTCTGCAGCCAGCACTTGATAGATCGCCTGGTGGCGCTTCACCTTTGATTGCCCCACAAATGCCGGTGATACCAGGGTCACCTTGAAATGGGTTTCCGAATTGGGCGGCACGTTGTGCTTGTGGCTTTCGTTCTCGATCATCATCACCTGGGCATCAAAAGCCTGGCGCAACTTGGCCTCGATTGTTTTCTGCACGTCCATCACTCACTCACTCTTCGTTGCTTGTATATCAACAGTCTACTATATATCAATCGCTAAACCCGACAACCTTGACAGCGTTGCGGCGAACCGCCACATTCGCAGCGAACACGGGTAGCGGGCCACTCTTAAATTCAATCTTAAATTCGCACTCCACGTCAGTTTTAAGCCAAACGGGAACACCATGCACCTTTATATCGCCGAAAAACCCAGCCTTGGCCGCGCCATCGCCGCTGCCCTGCCCCAGCCCCAACAAAAAGGCCAGGGCTGGATTCGCTGCGGCAGTGGCAGCAGTGCGGTTACGGTCAGCTGGTGTATCGGCCATTTGCTGGAGCCCGCCGAACCCGCCAGCTATAACCCGGCCTGGAAAAACTGGCGCGCCGACCAGCTGCCGATGTTCCCGGAAAAGTGGCAGCTCACTCCAAAAACCGGCGTTGCCGCCCAGCTTAAAGTACTGCAATCGCTGATTCGCAAAGCCAGCGAAATCACCCACGCCGGCGACCCGGACCGGGAAGGCCAGCTGCTGGTAGACGAGGTGATTCACTATGTGGGCACGGATGCGCCCGTAAGGCGCCTGCTGATTAACGATTTAACCCCGGCTGCGGTAGTAAAAGCACTCAAACAGACCCGCGATAACCGTGACTTCCTTCGGCTGTCGGCTTCGGCCCTGGCACGCCAGCGCGCAGACTGGCTCTACGGCTTGAACCTGACCCGCTTTTACACTCTGCGCTATCAGCAACAAGGTGAGCAGGGCGTTTACTCCGTTGGCCGGGTGCAAACCCCGGTACTGGGCCTGGTGGTTAAGCGCGACCAGCACATTGAACAGTTTCAGCCCCAGGACTTTTTCCCGCTAGAAGCTCGTTTTCACGGCATGGAAGAAGACTCTGACACCCGCACTTTTAGCGCGCGCTGGGTGCCAGGTGAAGATTACCAGCACCTGCTGGACAGCGAAAACCGCTTGCTGGACCGCAGCGCGGCAGAACAGGTCGCCGCCGCGGTTGAAGGGAGGCCAGGCAAAATCTGCGAATCCCGCTTTCGCGACCGCTCAGAGCCGCCACCACTGCCCCTGTCGCTTTCGGCGCTGCAAATCGAAGCCGGCCGATTGTTCCGCATGGCCGCCAAAGAAGTGCTGGATACCGCGCAGAGCCTGTACGAACGCCACCAACTCATTACCTACCCACGGTCTGACAGCCGTTACCTACCGCTGGAACATTACAACCAACGCCAGCAGGTTATAGGCGCTATCGGCAAGGTCGATACCAACCTTGCCGATGCCTGCAACACAGCCGATTTGCAACGAAAAACCGCAGCCTGGAATGACAAAAAAGTGGACGCCCACCACGCCATTATTCCCACTAGCCGGAGTAGCGCCGGTGGTGCGCTATCTGGAAAAGAAACCCAGATTTACAATTTGATCAGCCGCTACTACTTGATGCAATTTGCAGCAGATGCCATCCATCGCGAGGGCAAATTGGGAGTAAAGGTAGGCGACCACCTGTTCCGCACATCAGAAACCGCTGTTTTACAGCCCGGCTGGAAAACGCTTGAACTGAAATTGCGCGACGCCAAAGCCAAACCCGAAAAACCCGCACTGCCTCGGCTGGGCACCGGCGATCCGGTGCTGTGCGACGGCACCCAGGTGTTGCAGCAACAAACCCAACCCCCCAAACACTTTACTGACGCGACGCTGCTGGCAGCAATGACCAACATCGCGCGCTTTGTTGACGACCCGGAACTGCGAAAAACGCTGCGCGAGACGGATGGACTGGGCACCGAAGCTACCCGCGCCGCTATTCTGGAAACCCTGTTCAAACGCGACTACCTGTTTCGCGATGGCCGCCACATCCGCGCCAGCGATAAGGGTAAAACCTTGATAAACGCGCTGCCAGATTCTGTCAGCAAACCCGACCGCACCGCCGTTTGGGAAGCCACATTGGAAGCTATTCAGCGCGGCGAAGCGCAGCCGCGACAGTTTTTGGATTCCCTGAAACAAGAAATTCAGGGATTTATCGGTCGCCCGGCACCGCTAGCTCCTGACGCGGCCGAGGTAGCAACCAACCCGGATGCCCCGCATTGCCCCAAGTGCCGCGCCGGCATGGTTGAGCGCAAGGGCAAATTCGGTGCCTTTTACGCCTGCAGCCGCTACCCGGGTTGCAAAGGCACCCGCCCGTTGGAAGACCACAGTCCGGAAGATGGTAGCAGCCAAAAACCGGTTCCCTGCCCATTCTGTTTTTCGCCCCTGGTCAGGCGTAAAAGTAAAAAAGGTTGGTTCTGGGGCTGCAGTTCTTTCCCCGCCTGCCGTCAAACAGTGAACGATGTAAACGGAAAACCCGACCTGCCGGTAAAAACGGCTACAAAATGAAACGGAATCCGATGCCGGATTTTGCGACACTGATTTAGAGTTCACGAGCATTAGAACGAACAAAGCCGGACGACCGCACGCTGAACAGCCACTTACTTGTTGCAGGAGAGCCAGATGCGCATTGCGCTGCTTGAGGATGAGCCTGGGCAATCTCAACACGTACAGGGCATTATTTGCGGACGCGGTCAGAGTTGCGTCAACAGGTGCGAATATTCTGGGAATCGGTGGAAACAGCCAGCAAGTATCGTATGCAGCTGTCTGCAGACCCTGATTTTTATCCGATCATCAAGGAAGTAGATATACCGGGAACTACGGCAGGCTTGCGCCTGATTCCCGAAAAGCGGTATTTTGTGCGCTTAAAGGCACTCTCTGACGGGCCACTGGCCAGCCGCTGGGGTCCGGCAAGGGAGATATATATCGATTAACTGTTGAATGGGCATTAGTGCACGAAGCGTGGCCCAGGACTGGCTCAGAATCACAACAATGATCTACCTATGCTCCGTGAATGGAGCAGCAACTTTCTATTCCCTTGAACATAAGGCCGTGACCTGTTAGCCGGGGATATTCTTGCTAACAACGGCTGAAGGTGAACTTAGCAGCCCATTGTTATCTCTCGCTTGAATGGTAAAGTACCAAGTACCAGCAGACAAATTTTCAATGGTGTAAGACATGTCGATTAGATCGGCAGCGCCGTCAAAAACTGCTGAGCGATTGAGGTTTTCGGCCCTGGTGCCGTAACGAATTTCGTAGCTGGCCAAGTCTTGACCGCTTAAAGTATCGCCGTTTACTCGTGTTACAGGTGCCCTCCAACTCAAAGTCGCCTGATTGTCGGTCGAATTTACTACGCTACGCGCCGCACTACTTGCTGTAGTACTTGCCGTGGCCACTACCGCACTCGGCTTGGCCACATCAGCAGCACCCGACTCATCTCCACCACCGCCACAGCCCGTCAATAAAATCATCATTCCACCAACCACCAGGCCCCGGTAAAATACACTGCTGATCCGCTTTTTCACTTTATGCACCACTTTGACGTCATTTGGTTACAGTATAAAAAAAGTGGTGAGCAAATGATATTAGACAGTCCTCAAAAAATACTGCCAAATCGTCATGTTGGTTGGCTGTCGCCAAATTGAGCCAGAGAAGTGCCGAAGACAATTTGGCAATTCGCTAAAACTGAACCCGCATAGGCTCGGAGCTGGAGTCCGGCATACCGATCATTTCGTCAGTTCCGGTTGGCGGAATCAAGTCAAAATCCGCCACAATAAAATCACGCAGTGCTTCACGTGCTGCACAGGCACCCGAAAACAACATCACTTTATCCTGATCATTCACCAGAACATAGCCTGAGCCCCCAATATAAAAGCGGACCATGTAATACCGACCCTCCATGGACACAATCTCAGCCAGGCTGATGGGTTCGTGCTTGCGGGATTTCAGTTCGCCAAGTGTCATGTGCATGGTCGTTGTTCTCGCATTGGATGAGTTAAAATTTACGCCAGCTTGTGAATTGCAGATCATTCGGCAGGTTGATAATGGTGTTACAATGGCGATCTAGACAATCGGCTACGCATCCGTTGTCGTAGGCATTTCGATGAACGGGTGTGAGCTATCGTAAGTTGCATTCTCAAAAATCCACTCCTGGAATGCAAAATGTCCGAGATTAATCGCCTATCCGCAATAATTCCGATGACACCCGACGCTAGATCCGATGTTCGGAAATTGGGCTGCATGCTCCTGAATGCTGGGCCTGTCGCACTATCAACCATAAATTTGCGTGTTGGCATGCTGGCGACGCACGCTCCCTTAAATCCAAAAATGATTTTGGAAAACCGCCGCATGGTCACTGAAAAACTCGCTGCGCTCTGGGACACAGGGCTAGAGGTGCAAATGGCGTGGTTAGATATGTTATCCGGCGGCCACACGCCTTGGTGGACAACCAGCTTGCGCATCCTTGAACCCCTTCATAAACGTGCTATCGATAACTCAAAACGCCTTTCTTAAGAGAGCTGATACAGGCTCAACTAGAGCGATTACCGCTCTCATTCAGCTTGGGCCTGCTCCCGATATAACGCTCTACCCAAGGCCTGGAAGTAGTTTTCAAACGCTTCGTTGATCGCCTCTCTGTGCTGCAATGTCAACTTAAGACATTTCCCCAAAAATATCATATAATTAGACCTCACCCATCAACAAGGAAATGCCCTATGGAGCGCAATAAAAAACCAACGGTTGACAACCCAACCGAGGTCCTGGCTGAAAATTGTACATAAATTAACCAACCTACTAAGCTGCCCCGATTTTATTGCCCAGCATCGCACCCATCCGAAGCACTTTACCCGCAAACGCCATCTGACCTTCCCCAATCTGGTCCTGTTTCTGCTCAATCAACCCAACAGCGCCCTGCATGCCCAGATGGATGAGCTGGGGCTGCACAAGACCTGGCAGGGCCTGCGCCTGCTGGCCGTGGACGGCTCCAGCATGCACCTGAAGCATGCTCCTGACCACAGCCTGATTCTGTTTGACCGGGGCTACCCCGCCCACTGGCTCTTTGTTGAGCTACAGCGCTGTGAACAGCAATTCCTGATGCGCCTGACACTGAC
>Ga0307963_1002288_pt1 | contig 15098 bp, 17 predicted proteins | sample OrgLakmetagen594_FD_201829 | JGI IMG/M metagenome (GOLD analysis project Ga0307963, IMG submission 201829) | Saline water microbial communities from Organic Lake, Antarctica - #594 | ecosystem: Environmental > Aquatic > Non-marine Saline and Alkaline > Saline | place: Antarctica: Organic Lake...
ACAACATCTATATCTTCAGCTTTGCCTCTTTTTAAAAAGAAGTCTCTCACAAAGCCACCTATCACATAGGCTTCGACATTGATGTCGTCTGCCGCTTCTGAAAGAACATTAAATATTTTATGTTTTAAGGCTTCTTGGTAATAAGAATCGGGCATATTATTTACGAATCACTTCCACTTTACCATCAAGGTCTAATTTGATGATGGTTGAAGGTTTTTTATTTTTAGTTGACTGGTACAAATTTACGACATAGTCCACGCCTTTTAAAATTTCTGGTGAAATTTCAAAAAAGTTCTCAGGAGTCGGTTGCCCGCTGATATTGGCTGATGTTGAGACAATGGGTCGTTTGTATTTGCGAATCAATTCTTTAGCAAAAATATCGTCTACCACTCTAATGGCTAAGGTATCGTCGTCTGCAATAAGATTTGTGGCTATACGTATAGGGTTTTGATAAATAATAGTTGTGGGCTTATCTGCATATTTTAAGATGTCGTAAGCGACTTCTGGAATATCCTCAACGTATTGGTTTAGCATTTTAAAGTCTGAGACTAAACAAATTAAGGATTTATTGTTCGGTCTATTTTTTAGAGCATAAATTTTATCGATGGCCTCTGCATTTGAAGCGTCACAGCCTATTCCCCAAACGGTATCTGTAGGATAGAGGATAAGTCCTCCGCGTTTTAGGACTTGTATAGTCTCTTGTATTTCTTCTTTCATTTCAGTTTTTAAATAAATACAAATTTAGCTTTTAATTCATGTTTAATGAAAATGTAAATGAATTTATACCATCTAATTTTCTTTTGTTGAAGTCCAATGTGCTGGTCGATTAACGGATTTTATGTAGTATGTTTCCTCTTAGAAAGTTTTTTAGAATTTACATACTAAGGTAAACGTCCTATTTGATAGGGATGTCCTTGTAGGCTTGCCCTTTTTAGGACACCTCTAAATTTGATAAATAATATTTATGTCTTTAGTTTATTTTAGAAAAATGTAGTTAAGTTCTACCTGCTAAAATAAATTGCTTTATAAATCTGCATAAGACCCTCTATAGTTTTAAATTTGGAAATTAAATAGTATTCATGAATTCAGATTTTAACTTTAATTATAACCAACACAAAACAGCCTTAACTGCTTTGGTTACTTCTTTCGAAAGTATAGGTTCTGTTTTTGGTGACGGAGATAGAAATATTATTAAAACAGTAAATTTTGAGGGTGAAACATTGAATATTAAATCTTTTAAAGAGCCCAATTTTATCAATCAGATTGCATACCAATACTTTAGAAAATCTAAAGCAAGACGTTCTTTTGAGTATGCAACGATTTTGAAAGAAAAAGGAGTTGGTACTCCAGAGTCTATCGCTTTTTTTGAATTTAAAAAGGGCTTTGGTTTTGGAAAGTCCTATTACATCAGTTTGCATCAATCTCCAGAACTTACTTATCGGGAACTTATTCATGAACCTGATTTTCCTAATCACGAAGAAATTCTTAGAGCATTTATAAGGTTTTCTTTTGATTTACACGAAAAAGGAATTCAATTTCAGGACCATTCACCAGGGAATACGCTGATTTTTATCACTAATTCTGGATATGACTTTTCTTTGGTAGATCTTAACAGAATGCAGTTTAAAACTTTAAGTTTTAAGGAGCGCATGTATAACTTAAGGCGATTGACTCCCAAAAGAGAAATGGTTGAAATAATGAGCGATGAATATGCAAAGCTCATTAAGAAACCTAAGACCGAAGTATTTGAAATGATGTGGAATTTCACAATAGAGTTTCAAAAAAAATTCCGATTAAAACAAAAATTAAAGAAAAAAATTAAATCCTTATTCTGAAGATTTTATAAGTTCTCTTAAGTAAGGATAACGTTTGTAAACACTCAGGGCATTCAAGTAACAGATAATCATACCTTTTCTTCCATCCAAAACACCAAGGCGAATAATATAGCTATATAAAAATTTGTAAACTGGTTTAATAATAAAATGATAGGGGTTTGGTTCAACTCCCTTAAGAAAAAGTTCTTTAGCTTTTAAACTTGCATAGCTTAGCATTTTTTTCTTGTAAGAAGCGTAGTTTTCATATGAATAATGAATAAGATAATGTTTCAGATCATCCACTTTACCATCGACTTCTAGAACTTCATGCACCAAGCGTTCCTCAGTATATATAGATTTACTTTTTTTAAATAACCTTATATTTTTGTCAGTTTGCCAACCACTGAAATGTAAGGGTCGACTTTTGAACATGAATTTTCTATAAAAATAATAGGCATCTGCAGTTTCATCAGATTGGATAGTCTCCAAGATTTCGTGTTTCAAAACTTCTGGAATTCTTTCGTCGGCGTCCAAAAATAATATCCATTCATGATTTGCTTTACTAAGTGCGAAATTTCTTTGTTTAGTAAAATTTTCAAACTTATGTTTGTGTACAATAACATTTTGATAAGCTTCTGCAATTGCTACAGTAGAGTCCTGAGAATAGGAGTCTACAACTATAATTTCACCTGCAAAATCTAGATTATCTATAACGTCAGCAATATTTTTTGCTTCATTTAGAGTAATGATAAGTGCCGAAATCTTGGGCATAGATAAAAAATAGGTTAGATTGGTGTTAAATTGCAAATGTAAAATATTGTAAGTGTTCTTTCATAATAAACAGGCAATTGATTTAATAAACTATAAAAAATTTATTTTTGTTTTATAACTTTTTCAAATGCAGGCATCTGTTATTATAAGTACTTATAATTCTCCTTTATGGCTAGAAAAGGTGCTTTGGGGCTATAGCATACAAACCATAAATGATTTTGAAATTATTATTGCAGACGATGGTTCTACTGAAGAGACAAAATTGATGCTAAAAAAAATCAATAGTGAAACTAGCCTTTTAATAACTCATGTTTGGCATAAAGACGATGGTTTCCAAAAAACTAAAATTTTAAACAAAGCTGTTTTAGCTTCAAAATCTGACTATTGTATTTTTACAGATGGCGATTGTATCCCAAGGAATGATTTTGTGGAGACTCATCTTAAATTTAGGAGGGAAAATAGTTTTTTATCTGGAGGTCATTTTCCATTATCTAATATGTTATCTAATATTATTTTAAAAAAAAATATTTTAAACCAGAGCTGTTTTGACTTGAAATGGCTAAAGAGTCATGGTTTAGAAACTAAATTTAAAAATATAAAACTAACAAAAAATAAATCCGTAGCAGAGTTGATGAATCTGGTGACGACTACAAAACCAACTTGGAATGGAGGAAATTCTTCGGCCTTGAAAAGTGATATACTTGCAGTTAATGGATTTGACGAGCGTATGAAGTATGGGGGGGAAGATCGTGAATTTGGAGAACGCCTACTCAATCTTGGATTAAAACCTATAAGAGTCCGCTATATTGCCATATGTATTCACCTAGAACATGATAGAGGTTACGTGAATAATGAGGATTGGGAAAGAAATGATAAGATAAGAAAATCTACTTTTAACGAAAAAAAAATAAAAACGTTATATGGGATTAATCTTCATGAAGATTAACGATTGAAGATAAAAAAAACAGTGAAGTTACAGATTGTGACTTTAGCTTTTTTCATTTTGTAAATCTCGATTGAAAGTTAACGAGACCTTAAGCAGAGTTTCAAATCCATATTTAAAGCCTGCTTTACTCCTCCATAATTGGATTTATAGATTAGTAAATATCTTTGTTATGTAGATTATTTTATCCAACAAATATATTTGGCTATCCTTTTGAAAATAAGCATATCGCTTACTAATTTACTAAACTTTAAAATTCAGTCTTTTATCTATCCAAGTAAAGATATAAGAAATGGTTTTAGGGTCTGCGAGTTCTAAACATTGAAATGTCATAAAAAGTTTTTTTGTGTTTTTGGAAAACCAGTTGAGTTTCAGCTTAACCATAAAATGGCTCTTATATGACCTGAAGTAGGTTAACTGAGTATTTTCTCTAAAATGATAACTCTTATTTTTTATTTCAAGATGTTCAGATAATGATGAAACGATAAATTGATTTTCGTTTCTAAACCTATGTTTTATATTTTCCTCTAATAAATTATTACCTTGGAAGAATTCTTCCAAGGTAGATTTACGCACACAAACTGGCGTATGAAATCTTCTTACATAAGTTTTTGTGAGAGCTAATTTGGCGCTTGTTTGCTGAAATTTTTTGAAACTAATTGCATTATTTTTTTTGGGTATACCCAAGAGAGACCTAAAATCTAGATAAAAATTTCTCAAAGTTCTATTCTCGTTAAACACTTGCCATTTCCCTCTAACTATAGGTTTCCCTTCTATGAAAAAATCAGATACTTTTGTTTTACGCATTAAAAAGGTATCATCATTAAAAATTATGAAATGCTCTGATAAATCCGGAATTCTAAATAACATACTACCAATAGAACATGAATTAAAACAAGGTAAATAATCTAAATAGTCCCTAAAAATAATCTCATGGTCTATGAGGGCTAGATTTATATTATTGGCTTTCGCCAGAATTTTTAAATTATCAAAAGAGTCAGGCTTTTGATGATCTGTAACCAGAAAAATAGTTCTAATAAAAGGGGCGAATTTTATAATGGATTTGATGGCAATATCTATTTCACCAATAGAATTAAAACGAACACTATTTCTCTTATCGTCAAAGTCAATCTTAACATCTTTGTATTTGTTAATTTTTTCCTGCCATTTTTTGTCATTACTATTTACCCAGGTAATTACAGCATCTACTTTCATTTGAGAATTGACATCTTCCATTGGTAATTAATTTAATAGAATTTAAATATTATGTTTTAAAGTTAAACCGCTACATTATAAGTTATCAACCTATCTTCTATAGCAATTCCAGCATTTGTTATAGGTTTTGTAGAGTTTTTAAAAAGGTGAGTATATATAAACTTAGTATGGCTTTTTTTCCAACTTATTTTCGTTTTAGCGCCGGAACTTAAGGTGGTGAGATTACTTTCTAGTTTACCGTACGCATCAATTACAACATCATAATTGCTCTTTTTTATGTCTTTCAAAAACTTAAAAAACTCTATTTTGTTGCTTCTATAAAGATCTTCAAAGACTATGATTTCATCTATATAAGGATTGTTTTCAATAACTGGTATTGTAAATCGATTGATAAGATAATGAATTTCCGAATTCGGATAGTTCCTTTTTAGATTCTCACAAATAAGACTGGAGACGAGAACGTCCCCAATCATTTTTTGTTGAATTACCAATATTTTCGGAGTATTCCCAACCCATCCCAATGGGGGACTTTTGCTTTCTGAATCTAATCTTGTTCTTTTCATACTATTTATAAATTCCTCCCCTTTGGGGAGGCTAGGAGGGGATCTACACCGCTACATCATACGTTCTCAAAGCATCGTTAAGGGAAGTCTTTTTGTTTGTACTTTCTTTCCTTTTACCGATGATTAACGCACAGGGCACATTAAATTCCCCTGCAGGAAACTTTTTGGTATAACTGCCAGGAATCACAACAGAGCGTGCTGGTATAACTCCCTTCGTTTCAAAAGGTTCGTCTCCAGTTACATCTATAATTTTTGTACTCATGGTTAATACCACATTGGCTCCTAAAACTGCTTCTTTTTCTACCCTTACGCCTTCAACAACAATACAGCGGCTCCCTATAAAAGCACCGTCTTCTATAATTACCGGTGAGGCTTGAAGTGGTTCCAAAACTCCTCCAATTCCAACACCGCCAGATAAATGCACATTTTTACCTATTTGAGCACAGCTTCCTACAGTTGCCCACGTATCTACCATAGTCCCCTCATCTACATAAGCGCCTATATTTACATAACTTGGCATCATAATTACACCTTTAGAAATATAAGCCCCATGCCTTGCAACGGCATTAGGCACTACGCGTATTCCTCGTTCTTTATACCTGGTCTTTAGTGGTATCTTATCATGATATTCAAAAATCCCGGCCTCCATGGTTTCCATTTTTTGAATTGGAAAATACAAGACCACTCCTTTTTTTACCCATTCGTTGACTTGCCAGCCTTCCGCAGTAGGTTCGGCACAACGCAACTCGCCACTATCCAGTTTAGAAATAACAGTACGAATGGCCTCAATAGTTTCCTTTTCTTGAAGTAAGTCTCGATTGTCCCAAGCTTCTAGTATCTTCTGTTTTAAGTCTTCCATTATCGATTTTTTTTGCGAAGATAAGGTTTATGATTAAATCCGGATTCTTAGTGGATGCCTTATCTTTGTTGTATAATAGAGAATATGAAAACTAAAGTTATTGCCTTAGATTTTGGTATAAAAAGAACAGGAATTGCCATTTCTGATGAAATGAAGATAATAGCCTCTGGTCTAAGAACCGTAGAGACTAGGAAATTAATGCAAGAGTTGAAAAAAATAATCGAAGAAGAGTCTGTAGACACTCTAGTTGTAGGTCAACCTAAACACGTTGACGGCAAGCCCATGCAGTTGGAAAAAAATATTCTCTATTTTATAGAAGATGTTCAGGCATTATTCCCAACTCTTATTATTAAAAGAATAGACGAACGGTTTACTTCAAAAATGGCTTTCCAAACTATGATTGATTCTGGTTTAAAGAAGAAACAACGCCAAAATAAGGGCTTGGTCGACGAGATAAGCGCTACGATTATACTTCAAAATTATCTTCAATACATCTAATTTGCCGAAAATAAAAGATTATCCAAATCAAAAGAAATAAAACCTGTATTTTTGCAATTCTAAAACTAAAGGGTCGATACGCTCTCACGTAAAATTGAGATTATGATATTACCGATTGTAGCTTACGGATCTCCTATGCTGAAGAAAAAAGCAGAAGACATTTCGAAGGATTATCCAAAATTCGATGAGCTCTTAGAAAATATGTTTGAAACTATGTATAAAGCAAGTGGAGTAGGACTAGCAGCCCCACAAATAGGTCTGTCTATTCGTTTGTTTATTGTAGATGCTAAGCCTTTTTCTGAGGAGGAGTCTCTTACTGATCTTGAAAAAAATGAGTTAGAGTCCTTTAAGCGCGTGTTTATCAATCCACAAATTATCGAAGAAAACGGTATTGAATGGGATTTTAACGAAGGCTGTTTAAGTATTCCAGATGTACATGAAGATATATTTAGGAAGCCTGAAATTACCGTCGAGTATCTGGATGAAAATTTCACTCCTCAAAAGGAAAAGCTGTCGGGCTTAGCTGCTCGTGTGGTTCAACATGAATACGATCACATTGAAGGAATTTTATTTACAGATAGGATTTCTAACCTGAAGAAAAGACTTATAAAAAGTAAATTGATCAATATCTCCAAGGGTAAAATAGAGGTTGGGTATAAGATGAAATATCCTCTAGCTAAAAAAATTAGATAGACCGGCTTATAAAGCCAAACAATTCGCATATTTACCAGCCAAAAATATAACGTATGAAATTAGACAAAGTATTATCTATATCCGGTAAACCTGGACTTTTTGAATTAAAAGCTCAAACCAGAGGTGGTTTTTTAGCAGAATCATTTATCGATGGAAAAAAAATTCCTGTGAGCATGAAAAATAATGTCAGTATCTTAAGTGAAATTGCCATTTACACTTACACAGAAGAAATCCCCTTAAGGGTCGTTTTTCAAAAGATTTTTGATAAGGAAGAAGGGAAACAATCTATAGATCATAAATCTTCTAAAAAGGAATTGACTGATTATTTTAGTGAAATTCTTCCAGAATACGATGAAGAACGTGTTTATCCTTCAGACATTAAGAAAGTTTTGCAATGGTATAATCTTTTGATATCTAAAGAAATCACAGATTTTTCAGATCCAAAAGATGAAGAGCAAACAATCGAAGAACAAGAGGTTGAAGACGCAAAAGAAAATTAATTTCTACACTTATACCATTCAAACCCTCTAAATTTTTCATATTTAGAGGGTTTTTTGTTTAGAATATTTACTTTTAAAATAAAAACAATGTACACAAGACAAAAGCAATTAAAAGCGTTTGAGAATTTGCTTGACATCATGGACGAACTCAGAGAAAAGTGTCCGTGGGATAGAAAGCAAACGATGGAATCTCTTCGGAATTTGACAGTAGAAGAGGTTTATGAACTTGGAGATGCTATTTTGGAGAATGATAAGGTGGAGATTAAAAAAGAGCTAGGAGATGTCTTGCTTCATATTGTATTTTATTCAAAAATAGCAAGTGAAACTAGAGATTTCGATATTGCTGATGTGATAGATAGCCTTTGTAAAAAGCTGGTTGACAGGCATCCCCATATCTATGGAGATACAAAAGTTGAAAACGAAAAACAGGTCAAAGAAAATTGGGAAAAACTAAAGCTAAAAGAGGGGAATACGAGTGTTTTACAAGGGGTCCCCAAATCCTTGCCAGCCTTAATAAAAGCTAGTAGGATTCAAGATAAAGTCGCTGGTGTTGGCTTCGATTGGGAAGAATCCTCGCAAGTCTTTGAAAAAGTCCAGGAAGAATTAAGAGAGCTACAAGAAGAGGTGAAAGCAAATGATTTGAATAAAATAGAAGATGAATTTGGAGATGTTTTGTTTTCGATGATCAATTACGCGAGATTCTTAAAAATCGATCCTGAAACAGCTTTAGAGCGAACTAATAAAAAGTTTATTTTTAGATTTCAACATTTAGAGAAAAGAGCTAAAGAGCATAATTTAGATTTATCAACTATGTCATTAGAGGAGATGGATAAGTTTTGGGTGGAAGCAAAACATCTAAAACTTTGATAAAATTTGACTTCTAAAAGTTAAAGATATACATATTAGGTAACTATCTTTTTTTGGCTAAACCTTAATTCATAATATTGTTATTATAATTATAAAAATAAGAAACTCATGAAAAAAGTAATTTTTACTATCGGTATGTTCATGTTCGGGTTACTATCAACATTTGCTCAAACTGAAGAAAAAGTAAGCGACGCTCAACTTCAAAAATTTGCAGAGGCTTACCAGACTGTTCAACAGGTAAATCAACAAATTCAGCAGGAAATGGTTACGGCTATTGAAGCTGAGGGAATAACAGCACAGCGTTTCAATGAAATTTATCAAGCACAAATGGATCCTGAGGCTGAAGTAGATGCTACGGAAGATGAAATGACTAAGCAAGAATCAGCTCTTAAAAAGATTGAGGGTATGCAGGCCGGAGTTCAAGAAGATATGCAAAATAAGATTAAGGAGAAAGGTTTAACCTTAGAGCAGTATGAGAAAATAGGAGCTCAACTACAGAATAGCCCAGAATTACAAAAGAAATTGCAAGGCATACTAATGAAAAACCAGACCGGTAAAAATCCGATGAAAAAAAAAAACTAAACTTAGTTTATGTCAATTCATAAAAAAAGGTCAGGAAGTTCTCCTAGCCTTTTTTATTTTTTAACTAGCTTCTTAATCACTGAATTACCATGTTGATAAATTTTAAAAAAATAAATTCCTGGTGTTAGCCAACTCAAATCTTCCTTAAAATAATTTTGCTGACTACGCTTGGTTAATAATATCTTACCAGATAGATCATAAAGCTCTATCCTTTTTCGATCGCTAGAATTAAAATGGAGATGAATATGCGAATTTTTTAGCGGATTTGGATATAGCTTAACCTCCAATGTATTGGAGAAACTGGAAGAGGATAAGACTTGTTCTCCCGTAATCCTAAAATTATCAACAGTCCAACGTGTTGCCATTTGACCATTAGTTGTATTATATCGAAAAGCGATGTAAACATTCTCAGGTAATTCAGAAATATCAATAGATTCAGCTATATACGTAAACAAAGAACCGCTTCCATTTGGATGAAGTGGAACCTCTACATTAGGCACTTCTTGCCAGTCAAAACCAGAGGGATTTCCATTTCCAGTGTAGGAAGATGAAAACAAAAGCTCAAGCTTGGTGTTTCCGAAATTTGCAGAAGCGAAAAAGCTTATTTTTTCAGACTCAAAGTCATCAAAATTAATTTTTTTACTTGTAATTAACCAGTCCAAACTAGGGACTTGTCCATTTTGAAAAGCGTTCATTTGGTATCCCTGTGAATTATTTTCACCATCATCAGAAACACATTTCCAATCCAACGAGCTTATTTCACTTACGGCCGTAAAGTTATCTAAAGCAGCAGTGCAGTTCTCAAAATCTTCAAAAATGAGATAGTTAGGGTCAGACAGAGTTAAAACATCAAGATTTTCACTTGGTTCAGAAATATTTCCGCCTTGATCCACTGCATAGACCCTGAAATTGTAAAGGGTCTCAGCGTTTAAACCTGTAACTAGGTAGGTTGATTTGTTGGACCCTACACTACCGATATCGACATTATCTTGTTCAATAATATATTGGGCAACAGCAACATTATCTTCAGATGAAGTCCAACTTAATTGTAGACTAAAATTAGTGATAGTGGTGGCTAGTAAATCTGACGGAGCAGAAGGTGGCTCATTGTCCGTGAAATCTCCCCAGATCATCACTGCAAATTCAGGACGATCTATTAACGGATTTCGGTTGCTTTGAAATTGATATCCATTGTTATTCCTATCTATTTCTCTTTCGCTAACAGGATCATTGAGGTGCCATGACAGTAAAAGTTCTAGGTACCAATTCACAAAAAACTCTTGTGGATTATCTGCTAAGACTTCGTTTGTTCTCCAATTAGAATTGAATTCATCTTCGTATCGAATAGCAAAGTAAAGGACAGCCCTAGCAATATCTCCCTTGAATTCGTCAATAGGTTCAAATACTGTTCCTGTGTAACCAGGGAAAGTATTTGGACCTCGTTTAGACCCATTTGTAGAGGTGTAATTTGGATATGTGACTTCTCCAAAAGGAAAACTTCCTTGTGCTCCGTTAACAGCTCCATCGGAAGGGACCACGTGGAAATAGTCATTCTTCATGGGGGATGCACTATTAAAAGTAGATTGTGGTACTAAATGTTCCCTGTTATAACAATCTCCTTCATTAGAATAGTTACCACAGTTATTTTCAAAATGCTCATAGTTATAGTTATCAATTCCAAGAATGCGTTCAGAATACATATCCAACACAGTCCCATCATTTTCAAAATAATCGTCACTATCTCCGCTATTTTCAGCGGCATAGGCACCGTATAAAGCACCATAGCCTTGGTCCTGGTGAGAAGGGAAACCATTTTCATCACCAACATCGTCTATAATAATTTTAAGGGTAGTTTTAAGTTCATAACTCACTAAGCCCTCGGTACTTTCATAATAACCAGAAGGTGCTTGTGCAAAGGTTAATGTTGTTAGCACCCAAAATAAGGAGGATATAAAAAGTTTCACTTTATGATTTATTATTCTTGAGGACAGCATAATAAAACCCATCGTATCCTGATTTATGAGCTAGGATTTTTTCATCTGTATCAAGTTGAAAGAATTCACCTTCAGGTGAGTTTAAGAAATCCTGTACTTGAACTTGATTCTCTGTAGGTAAAATAGAACATGTGGCGTATACCAATAGACCCCCTGGCTTTACCATTTTACTATAGTCTAAGAGCAGGTTTTGTTGTTTTTCTCTAATTTCCTTTAGAAATTCTGGCGTTAATTTCCACTTAGCATCAGGATTTCGTCGGAGAACACCTAAGCCTGTACAGGGAGCGTCAATCAGTACACGGTCTGCGGAGTCAAATAGTTTCTTGATGACCTTTGTGGAGTCTATTTCTCTAGTTTCCAAGTTATGAGCTCCGGCACGTTTAGCCCTGCGTTTTAGCTCTTTAAGTTTATTGCCATAGATATCCATAGCGATAACTTGTCCTTTGTTTTCCATTAAAGCAGCGATGTGTAAAGTTTTACCTCCAGCACCTGCGCAAGCATCAATAACTCTTAAGCCGGGCTCAAGTTTTAAGGCATGTGCTACTTTCTGTGACGAAGCATCTTGCACTTCAAAGAATCCTTTTTTAAAAGCTTCAGTTTTAAAAACATCAGCTCTTTCATAAAGTTCTAAGGCCTCAGGATATCCTTTTATTAATTTAGTAGGTATAAATTCCTCATCTAGTACCAGTTGAAGTTTTTTGGGAGTGATTTTAAGTGTATTGGTTCTTAAAATTACTTTCGCCTGTTCGTTTAAGGCATGGATTTCACTTTCCCACAGTTTTCCTAATTCTTTCCTGCCGAGTTCATCTAACCAATCTGGAATGGATTCAGCATATTTTGTGATTTTTGAAAGTTCGTCAAATCGGCCTTTTATTCTTCGTGTAGGAGTATCTTCAAACTGTTTCCAATCTGGAATTTCTATACCTTTTAAGGTAGCCCAGACGGTAAAGAGTCTAAATAGGTTAGGTCTAGAATAGGGAGGATTTACATCTGCTATTTCAGAATATAGTCTTTTCCACCTTACGACATCATAAGTGGTTTCTGCTATAAACCCTCGATCTCTTGCTCCCCAGCGTTTATCTCGCTTTAAAGTATTTGAGATTTCCTTATCTGCATATTTATCTTCATTGAAGATAAGGTGAAGTGTATCTATAACGGCAAAGACTAAATTTCTATGTAAGCGCATGATTATGGTTTAATCTGCAAAAATAGATATTTACTCGTTAGATGACTTATCGGATTGGTATTGTTTCAAAAGTTTTTTATTAAAATCATATTCAGCTTTTTTAAGCATCATGATTTGCTTTGAAGTAATGACTTCTTTGAGGTCTTTTACAAAATCTTCTCTGTAATCTACACCAGATTGCTTATATGACATATAGTTGTCTAGCAAAACTTCAGCCTCTTTCTGGCTTAAGCTTTCAATTTTTTCTAATTTAGATTTAATATCTGACCACTCTTTATCCCTTAATTCTTCAAAACGTTTGCTATGAAGATTATAGACGGGCCAAAACCTCACAGCTTCTTTGGCAGACAAGTTTAATTTTTCAGTAAAAAATGCAATTTTCAACTGTTCTATTTGCTCAGTGTCTTTGTCCTGGGCTTTAAGACAAAAGCTTAAGATCAATAGACATAATGTAATAATTATTTTTTTTCTATTCATTTTCAAAATCTTGATCTTCGATTTCATCATTTAGATACTCTAAGATATCATTATTTTTTAGGTTAACGATATTATCATTTATGATTGTATTAATCGAGGATGTATTTTCATATTCAATAAATTCTTCAGGATTCTCCATAGTATAGTCTAGGTAATCTTCAATCATATCTCTATCTAAATCAGAAAATTGAAGATTTTCATCTGGACTTATATCATCTATATGTAGAGCGCTAAGTACTGCAAATGCTAGTATAGACGCAGCTGCTACCCACCTGCTTAACTCCTTAAGTTTTATAACTTTACTAGTGCTTTCCTTTGGAGGTGCTGAGAGGCTAAAATCATTGAAGTAACTCTCAGGTACTCTATACCCAAAGTCGCTATTTTCTGATTTCGATTTCACTTTACAAGCCATAGTTTGATCAATGGAATCGAAGTATCCTTCCGGAACTTTAAACCCTAATTTGCTTGTGTTTATATGTGATTTATGTTTCATCTATATTTTAGACTATAATTTGATTTAAAGGTTTAATCTTGTTTCAAAAATTTTTCTACTTTCTTTCTGGCATGGTGATAGTTAGACTTTAACGCTCCAACACTTGACCCTAGGATTTCTGACATTTCCTCATAAGGGATATCTTCAAAATAACGCATATTAAAAACAGTTTTTTGCTGTTGGGGTAACCTATCAATCGCTTTTTGAAGTTGAAGTTGTATCTCACTTCCTTCAAAATAAACATCACTTTCTAAAGAATCAATTAAAAAATCATTAAGTTCTTGGTCTGAAAGTTTCATCTTTTTTGCTTTCTTGTTTAGAAACGTAATGGACTCGTTGGTAGCGATTCTATACATCCAGCTAAAGAGCTTGCTGTCACCCTTAAACGTTTTTATATTTTTAAAAACTTTTATAAATGTATTTTGTAATACGTCATCGGTATCTTCATGTAACTTTACAATAGTCCTTATGTGCCAATACAACCTTACCTTGTGCTCAGAGATAAGGGCTTGAAAGGCTTCATCAGTCTTGGTGCCTTTTTGTAAATGCTCTATGATTTCGTTCTCTTTCAATAGTATTACTTATTCAAAAGACTGCATATTAACCAACTTTTCATAGACTCCTTTAATAGCAATCAATTCATCATGTCTTCCTTGTTCCACAATTTCACCTTGATGCATGACAATAATAGTGTCAGCATTTTTTATTGTAGACAGGCGATGAGCTATCACTATAGAAGTTCTGTTTTTCATCATATTTTCTAAAGCATTTTGAACAAGCTGCTCACTTTCGGTATCTAAAGCGGAAGTCGCTTCATCCAAAATCATGATAGGTGGGTTTTTGAGAACCGCTCGAGCGATGGATATACGTTGCTTCTGACCACCGCTCAATTTCCCTCCACTGTCTCCAATGTTGGTATCCATACCCTTAGGAAGTTCTTTTACAAACTCATAAGCATTTGCGATTTTTAGAGAGTCTATCAATTCTTCATCGGTAGCATTGGGTTTTCCGATTTTCAAATTTTCTTTGATGGTATCGTTAAACAAAATTGAATCTTGCGTGACTAAGCCCATAAGTCCTCTCAAAGAATTTTGCGACATGTCTTTAATATTGATACCGTCAATTTTTATTTCACCTTCGGCGATGTCATAAAACCGGGTAACCAAATTGGCAATTGTAGATTTCCCACTTCCAGATTGTCCAACCAGAGCTACTGTTTTTCCTTTTTTGACCGTGGCTTGAAAATTCTTCAGTACGTATTCATTTTCATATTTGAATGAAATATTTTCTAAAGTCAATTCAGAGTTAAATTCAGTTTTATCAATAGCCTTATCAGCATCTGTAATACTGTTTTCGGTTTCTAAAATTTCTAAAACACGCTCTGCAGCTGCGTTTCCTTTCTTTATATTATACCAGGCTTTTGAAATGCCCTTAGCTGGTGTTAAAACATTATAGGCAAGGCCCATATAAACTATGAACGTACTTCCGTCTAGAGTCCCATCGATTTTAACCATTCTACCTCCATACCATAATAAAACAGCAATAACGCTTATTCCTAAAAATTCGCTAGCAGGCGAAGCTAGATTTTGTCGGTTAAGTAATTTATTGGAGAAATCGTAAAAATTTTGAGTGGAGGACTTAAA
>Ga0307963_1002297_pt1 | contig 15062 bp, 17 predicted proteins | sample OrgLakmetagen594_FD_201829 | JGI IMG/M metagenome (GOLD analysis project Ga0307963, IMG submission 201829) | Saline water microbial communities from Organic Lake, Antarctica - #594 | ecosystem: Environmental > Aquatic > Non-marine Saline and Alkaline > Saline | place: Antarctica: Organic Lake...
GGATTAGGAGGTGGGAGGTGTATGCAGGGGTGGTGTGAGCAGGGGTGGGTGGTGTGAGAAGGGGTGGGAGTGAAAGCAGGGGAGGTTTGAGCAGGGGTGGGAGGTGTAAGCAGACTTAAAGGAGGGGTGGGACATGTACAGACTGGTTCTGCAAGGACTGCTGAATGAAAGAATAAAGTCATGGTGTGGTCAAGCAGAGAATGAGCGAGTAGGCTTGGAGCAAACATAGGCTTCTGAGCGCGTTCGTCCTTTTGCACTGGCTTTGCCAGCAGGGAGTGCAGAGGAAAGGGTGTGTTTACCGTTGGGTGTGTATGTGTGTATATGTTTGTGCGAACAGAGACAAAAGGAGGGGACAGAGAAGCAGGGTCAATTTAAATGCAAGTACACCGCACGTGCAAAACAACGAGTCACTTTCCTTGTCGGTGCACCGGAAATCTCCACACACTCGTGTTGCGCTGAAACACAGAGGCTACAGCTGAAGAAGGGGTAGGCGAGAGTTGTGTTGTGACCCAGAATATATACACTTACACACGCATAAGCACAACACAGATGCCTACAAAACATGCATAACCACAGACACTCAAAAGCATACCCCCCCCCACCTTCCCCCTTCCCAGCCTACAAACACACTTACACACACACACACACACACAACACACACACAAACACGTACTTTCATACACGCGCACACACACACTATGCAATCGTACTCACCATCCACTTTTGTTCAAAGGGCCCTGTCTCAGCTTTGCTGGAGGATGGACCGTAGGCAGCCAGCAAGGCCATGTTGGTGCCTGCAATTGCAATCCAACGGAAAAAAGAACAAGTAATAACAGGGATGAACAAGATTGTTTATTACTATCTGGTGGTCAGCTAGTGGGCAGCCGCGTTGGCCTAGTTTCTGCCTGCGTTTGCAGCATAGTGCGGGGAGCATCATGGATATTGCAGTAACTAAAAGTCACAGTTCCACGTAAGTATGCTAGAGATTGACTTTTTGAAATGATAGGACGGGTGGTTGCACTTCACTGCTGTGGACGAGTCACTTAAAAAGTAGACCACAAGTCAATGCACAAATTAGCCAGAGAGAGCCCTGTCAATAGCAAGGTGTGCATCTCCTCGCCCGGTGTTTATTACAGTCTGAAACGGAAACATGTGTGTTTGATCCTTTTTTGTTTTGTCTATTTGAACGACGCGGTGAACACGTGTACCGTGGTCAACAAGTTATGTGGTCAACATGGAACAAATCCCAAAAGCACACGGTTCCCATGCGTGCTTTGGAACCACAACTGTGAATGCCTTGCATCAACCCCAGAACCGTGCCCTGGCTCTCGCTGAAACCAGCGTTACTGCCACCCAGTTTAAATGCAAAGTGAGAAGCCGTGTGTTACCTCGCATCAGCACCACCACTTCATCCTCGTTGTCGCTGAAGCCAGCTCCAACAGGGAGTTTGGCAGCCTTGATGGTCTTGAATTTGGGGTTGCGTGAAGTGACATCGGTGACGTCAAACACGCGCACAATCATGTCCTGCAGGTTGACGATGCTTTTGTATTTTGCAACGTGCTGCTGTTCAGGGTGAGGGTGATCGTCCAAGCTTATAGAATCAGTGTACCATGAGAAGAGATTTTTTGTTTAGTTAAGAAGGCGTGGTGGACGGAATGGTCGACAATTTGGCGGAAGGTTTAGTTCTATTTAAGTGCCAGACTTCCATTCAAAGACCAAATAGAAGCCAATTGGAAATAAGGACATTTACCCATGCACTATGCACAAAGCAGAGAATTTGTGCATGATTTAAAGCAGGGTTACGGAAAGGGTAAGATGAACACAAGTTTCAATCACACACGTGTGCATGAAGCATGATGCTCACAAATTATTGGTGTGCACTTCTCATCCGTGTTTAGTACGAGCACAGCAGTAACTTGAAAATGCTCTGAAAGTGCTTTCCTTCTTACTCATCTCTCATCTGTGCTTTTATAAATGCACAGCCCTGCGTGCATTCCTCCATCCTCATTTGTTTTATTATACGAGCATAGCTCTACGTGCATCCCTTCCTCCTTACTGCTTAATCTACACTGCATAGTCCACACTGCATAGTCCACACTGCATGGTCCACACTGCATGGTCTACACTGCTTAGTCCACACTGCATAGCCTACACTGCATGGTCTACACTGCATAGTTTATGAGCATAGCTCCATGTTCATCCCTTCCTCATTACCTACCTCATTATGTCTTGAGTGAGCCATGAATGTAATGTAAATGTAAATGTAATGCAATGTAATGTAATGTAAATGTGATGTAAATGTGATGTAAATGTAATGTAATGTAAATGTAATGAAAATGTAATGTAAAGTTCACCAGGAACAGAAATTCATATTTGGCACGAGCATGTGTCAGATATAATGCTTTAGAAATCAGAGGCATAGCACAATTTGCATCGTGTTACATGAATGCTTGTGCTATGAGCACAAACAGGAATGCAGTGCTGCATGTTGGGAGTGAAAACCCGGGAACCCAAGTACTGGCACGAACGTGGGCGTTTCGGAATCACAGCCCCCACCTCGCAATCAAAATAAAGGGAAGTGTGCTAAGCAAAAAGAAGCACATACACACATAGAGGTAAGAAACACTGTGTCACACCTTGTTAACCGTAGCAAACATTGTGTCGCACCTCACAAGCAAACACTGTGTTGCACCTCACAAGTCGTAGCAAACACTGTGTTGCACCTCACAAGCAGGAGCAAACACTGTGTCGCACCTCACAAGCCGTGGCAAGCTGCGTGCCCTCAGGATTCCAAGCCACCGAGTGTACGCTATCGCCATGGCCCTGTTCAGGATGATTTTGGAAGGGGGTGCTACCCAGGTTACGTGTGTTCAGTACGTTGCGTGCACTTTGTAACTGTATCATTTGCTTGCACTTTGTATACGTAGCAGCTTTTGAGTGCACTTTGTATACATAGCATAAAAATGGGACCAAGATCCTACTACTTCGCACAACACATGACAGGAGGGGTGAGAGGGGGTGACTTGTAGGGCACACTTTGTGATACGAGCAGAGCTATTTCCGGATGTAATGGTTCTAGCCAAGTGCAAACACTCACGGACACACACACACACAGATACACACAATCTCAAACAAACCTTGAGCGTGTTCAGAAAGAGGGCATGCCCAGCTGCGTGGTCGTCCTTGCTGGCGGCCTTCCTGCTCTTTTCTGCATCCTTGTTGGCCTGTGCTGAGTCACACGTCAAAGCCAGAATGTGTGTTTTCCCTATTTCCCTCCTCACTCAGTAGAAGAAAGGAAATGCTTGGAACTTAGAAAACAAACCAGCAGGTCCTTGGTCAAGCGGCAAGCAGGAAGCCTACCTTGATCAGCTCTTTCAAATTTTTGCCTCGTTCCAATGGCTCAGCATGTGCAGCTTGGACCTGCTGCTGCTGGGTCTGTTGCTTGCCGTTCCTGCAAGTATCAATCAAAAAGGGTTAATACTTGGAATGGCAAGGATGTTCAATGAACAGGCACGCAGGCTTTGCTTGGTTTTGGATGTGGAGCTATGAAGACACACGCACGCATACAAACACTCACTATAGTTGTCGGCACGTACACACATCATCATGCATAACAGTTTCAGAGGTTACGTGCACGCCCGTGAATAAGGAAGGTCAAAGGCGACTTATAAAAGGAAACGCATCAAGAATGGTTGCTTGCTCCAGACGCCACTCACTGCTGTTTCACGCTGGCCTTCTTGCCCACTTTCACGGACCTGCAATGGCAAGGTACACATGTGTTCTTGTCTGTTTGTGTGTATGTCTGCGGCCTCTGCACCCGTGAAACAGCAGGGAAGGGGTGCTGTCTGCAACATAGTCCCTCCTTTTCCTCGGATCACCATATCACCTGACAGACTACAACAGACTCACCAGACTATGTCAGGCTTTTGAGGTCGTCCTGGGCTGTAAATAAATAATAGCTGTAGGCACGGCTAAGGACCGGCTACCTCATTAAACACCTGTCTCCTTGCATATTTGCATATTTGGTATTGAAGGGTACCGACCCTTCCTCTTGCTAGGCCATGCCTCCAGACGGGGGTTCTGCCCCGAGATACAACCCGCCCAGCTACTCAGGCGCGGCAGCACAGAACCCCACAGACCACAGCAGACTTCACAACAGACCAGCCAGAACCAGAACCAGACTCTCCACCCTACTCCCTCCCGGCAGCAGCGCCTGACAGGCCATCCATTTCCATGGGGGTCAACAGCCCACCCAGGCCATAGCAATAGGGCAAGCTGAACAAGTCACGAGCAAAGGAAGCAGCACTCGTGCCAGGAAAAATCCTTCTGCCCTTTAAGTCTGAGAGTCCGGTGTTGACCGAAGGTCTGCCTGAGATGTCGTGCCTGGGTTACAGGATGCTCAAAGAAACTAGCCTCCGAACCAAGGCACGACATCTCAGGCAGACCTTTGGGGCCGACATCGTTAGACTGTTCGCCACGATGTGCACATGACAGATCAGACAGCATTTCCACCTCCAGCTCCCGACCCTGTACAGATGCAGATTCTTCAGACGCTGCAGGAACAGTTGACCAGTTCACGCCAGACACACACGCTGCTAGATTTGCACTTGCACCTGCTCCAGCAATCAGACAGGCTACGTTTGCTGAGCTAGCTCACACTCACTTGCCTCTGCCTTCATGAGACCTCACAGACGATTCCTCACACCAAGACTCAGAGCAATGTGCAGTGCAACCAGACAATTCCCCTTTAAAATCAAATTTAGATTCGTGGAGATACACACAGGGTGGTGAGACAAGACTAAACTCCAGACGCAGTGCACGAAATAAAAGACCACACAAGACAGACACACATTCCTTCCTCGTTCTCTTCTGGCTCTCTGCCTAAGCAAGGGGGAATGTAATAGAACCTCTCCTTTTCCTCGGATCACCAATCACCCAACAGACTTTAACACAGACCCTCCAGACCATATCAGAACCTCGAGGTAGTCCTGGGTCAGTTTTATACAATAGTTTCAGGCATGGGCTCAGGACCCGGCTACCTCATTAAACACTGTTTTCTACTGTCTGCTCCTTCGCATGGAAACATGGAAATGCACTTTCTAAAGAAGACTCACGGTTTCACCAAGTTGCCCGCCCTCCTTAAACATCTGAAGAGCAGCAGGCCCACAAATCCAACTATGATGCTGAGGCTAATTCCTGTGATTGGAAAAAATGCAACTGAGACTTGTGAATTCGAGGTGGCGCGTGTGCATGCGCGCTTGTGCGCATCGTGACTCGGCGTGCATGTACGTATTTGTGTGTGTGTGTGTGTGTGTGTGTGTGTATGTGTGTGTGTGTGTGCGTAATTGTGTGTGCATGATCATGTGTACATGCGCATTGTGCATGCCTGTGTGTGTGTGTGTGCATGCACATTCTAAATACCAGAGAGGGGAGTTATACTTTTACCTGCCAATCCAAGCACCACAGCTGCAGCAGGGGAAAGTCGCTCAGTCCCTCCCTCGTTCATCCTGACTGATTAAATTCAATAAAATGTCAATAAAAATCCACAGTTAAAATCGATACATGACTTGAACACTAAAGATCCATGCAACATGGGTGCCAAATGGTGTGTATGGACATCACACAAATGCTAGTAACACACACACACACACACACACACACACACACACACACACACACACACACACACACACACATGCATGTACACGCACGCGGGAGCGTATACGCGCACTCTTTAACACGCACACACACACACACACACACACACACACACACACACACACAAACACACACACAAATACATACACACGCTGGACAGGATCTTTCGTTGGAGGCCGCAGCACGGTAGCCCAGGCCATCCTACGCACGAAAAGCTCCTGTTAGCTGCCTTGAACCGCTTGAACTGCAAGCCTAGTGCTGATAGGGTCAGATTTGATGTCAGGTGCCAGCTGCTCAAGCAGCAGAGCAAGCCTTCTATGGGCAGCAGCCAGCACCAGGTGAGCAACCGCTCACGCTGGCTGGTACCTGCTACCCAACACCCTCTATGTTATTTTTCTTATCCTCTGACGTTCTTTTCCCTGGTGAACTTCTGTCCATTATCTTCCTGATTTGAATGCTACCTGCAGGTCGTCACTCTGAAGGATCTGTGGATGATCTCCATGGCGAACGTGGCCGGCACTACCTACATCATCAACAGGTGTGCAGGCTGAAGAAAAGAGCTGAGCAAGCATGAAAGCAAAATTTGATCAGCGTGCATTGGCTTATGGAGAATTTGATCAGCGTGCATTGGCTCATGGAGAAATTGATCAGCATGCATTGGCTTATAGACAATTTGAGCAGCATTGGCTTGTGCAAGTGTTACATCCACAGTTTTGCTCACCCTCGTACTAAGGCTGGCATGATGCAGCTTTTCTTGCAGGATAATCTATCTTTTACGAAATCACTAATTTCTAAATTACATTTGTGAGACAGGCATTCATCATGTGGCCGTCATGAGACATGCATTAAGTATGTGGCCGTAATGAATAGGAGGAATGCGCACAAGACCAGGGGTAGTCAAAGGCACTGAAACAAATGAACCTGCAATGAGCATGAAGGCAAGGGAGATTTGCATTGTACAGCTTACACCTTCCACTATCCATCCAAGTCACGTTGGCTGCTATCTTACTTAGCCTCCACACCTCAAGTTCCTGAAGTAGCTCTGCATACGTACTGAGTCATGACCTAAAGGAAAACTGCCACTGATCGCATCGTGAAGCTTTCCACAAAAGCAACTTGCAGAGGATTCTTTTTGGTCTGCTGTATCGCCCATCAGAAACAGACGTGTGTAAGGCATGAGTGGTCTCACCGAACACTGTTTCTTCTGCTTGGAACCTCAGCCTCTGAAATCTGATGAAAGAGTTTTGCAGTTGAGAGTGTTTACGATTATGTCAAGCTTTGGATGCCTAATGCCCTCCTTTGGCCTACGTTATGTGTGAATTGCATGAGAAAAGGTTGGGTGACCCCTGTTGACGCGATCGTCGCTTGCAGGTCCGACAACATGGTCCTCGAGGCCGATGTGGGCATGGTGGATGTGTTGGAAAAACGGATTGCCTACAAAGCCAAATCTGCAGTCCAGTTTTTGGTACGTGTAAAGCCTTGGTTTCTCTTATGATTACGGCATCTCTTTCTTGCCGTACCACTGCCATAAACGTGGACTTGTGAATCAAATGATGATACTGTAGCTATGAACCTGTCTTGCTTTCATGATCCTTGTGCTTTGCTTTCCTCTATATTTGACATACCAAAACTAGCATGAATAGACATCACATGCTGAAAGCCTCAATCCATTTCATTTTAAGGTGGCATAGTAAACTGTCATGTTTATATTCTTAATGACCAACAGAGAACATTATTGGAGAAAAATGATCATTGGAGAAAGATGATTATTGGAGAAGGAGCTGCCTTTCTTGTTCTTATTGTTCAAAGCACGTTTATCTCTTGTCAGTTTTTGTTTCTCAACTCATTCTTGCTGCCTGTCTACCCAAAGGCTCATAAGCTAAAAGAAACTTGTAACTGGATAATTGTCACTTGCAAAAGTAGGCACACAAAGACACAGACGCATACACGCACACACAAACATGCGCACACACACATACATGCAAATACTTGTATACACACAGGGGCAACGGTTTGTAAAGGGTGACTTCCTGCTAAACGCAGGTAGTGCCACCCATCAGATCAGCGGGGCACACGGGAACTTTCAACCTCTTGGCAATTTCCTCGAGGTGTGTGTGCGTGCGTGCGTGCGTGCGTGCGTGCGTGCGTGTCTACTTTATTTACAGACCTGGTTATCTTTGCAGCATGGCTCATAATGGGTGTTGCCGATAACATGACTTAGTGGGGCTGCAATCATATTCCCATGCTTTTCATACATTCTGCACACTATTGCATGCAATGTTGTATGAATTCATGTGATTTGGCACACACACACACAATTACACACACACGAACATACGAACATACACATCACACATACAAACATGCACGCACTTGTCTGCACAAACATACACGTGTGTCCAACCAAACTAATCTTGCACACAAACATGCATTATACTCTATGACTGCAGATTGAGTATGCTCCCCTAGCAGATGCCAGGATGGCACAGCCCCTGGTCTCTGACTTTGTAGACCTCGTGCGTGCTTACATCCCTCGTTCTGAAGATGGTATCCCTCTAGGAGTGTGAGTTCCTCTGTGTGTGTATGTGTGTACGTGTTTGTGCTTGTGTGTATTGTACGGGGCTCTCCGTAATGTATAAAGTCACTGGACTTGCTTGTAATGTTCTGCTGTTCTTTCAGCATGGCAACTGATACACAGCACACAGGCAGCCCAAGCAAGGCACATTTTTGGGCTGCCCTAGTCACTAGCTTCTCTGAACATTTCACTTATCATACGATACTCACACCCGCCTGCAAACTTCAAAAGCTCTTGTGCCGCTGTGCAGGTTGGAAGCTGTGACACCTTCCTTTGACAAGTTTGCCAAGCTACCTGACACGTTTAGCAATTCCCACAGTGCGGTTCAGTTCATGGATATGTGTGTGTCCCTGCTTTCACAAAAGCAGCAAATCATTCACGAGCAGGCCCAGCAGCAGCAGCAGCAGCAGCATATCCAGCAGCAGCAGAAGCTTCAGGTGCAGCAGCAACATCAGCAGCAGTTCCAGCAGCAACAAGCACTGCAGCATCAGTTACCCAACCAATTGGGTGTGGGTACGCCTCAAATGTAAGCGCCAAAATATATTGCTATATTGAGCAAGATGCTATTGTGGTAGCTGCTGTTGACTTCTGGGTAAAAGACTCGATGACCATCCTTAATGTTTATAGCCTTGTCACGTATTAGTTGTCGTGCTTAAAACCTTAAGCCTTAGATTTTTGTATGCCGGTAGTTTTGCTTTTGACGGCCTCTTTCGTTGCTTGATGCATTTGCTTCTACTCCTGACAACATGAGCTGTTGGCGACCTCTGTGGTTGCAACATACACTAGCTTCAACTTACCTGCAAATTGCAGGTAATCAGGTGCTTTGTTCCATACTTGCTGCAATCTTACTGTTTTCTGCTTTCATATTCCAGGCAGATTCGTTGTACTTTGTATCGGCTTATTCCATTCAGGCAAACATCATCTCACTTTGGACGCTTTCAATTGGCTTTCTGCAGTATTGTTGATGCTTGTGTGGATTAATGGTTGTCATGTATTTGTGGCTGTTCAAGACCAGGCAGCAGTTAATCAGCCACGTAACCTAGCTGAACATTCTCCCCCGTTGTATTTCCCATTGTCCACTAGTGTTCGCTCATGGCTACAATAAAGGTGACGATGACTACCTAAAACTTTCTGCCTGTCGCCGGCGGCAACTGTGACGCGTTATTTTCTTGCCAAGTTCACTGGACCTCGCCAAGACAAAGGGCGAATATCAACCCTCCAGCTTATCTTTTGAAAGCACTGTACACAGCTTACGTGAGGAGCAGGACGGGGGCAAACGTACACGTGATTGAGTTGTGTTCTCCATTGCAATTTTTGCTCGTGTGCGTCCCCTTTCCTTACCCCTGCTTTAGAATCCCTTTGTGGTGGAAGAGTTGGAGCGGCACACATGACATTCGTGATGTTATAAAGGATCTAATAACCTCAGTATGTAAATGCAATTAATCAACCTGTTGCTTTTTATGCTTGGTAAAAGCGGGACCATTCTTCTCACGTGGTCAGTTTGAAGCCTGGACTGCCTGCCGAGCCTGATGTTGTTATGGCGGTTCGCATTTATGATTGCCAAAAATTTTCAGTGACCGATTGCGCAACATAATCATGTAGCCAAGCGGCGACAGATTTAATTCAATGTGACGAGGATAACGAGCTAGAAGCAATTGTACAATTGCACAAAGGGTTTCTGAGGCAGACCTGACAAATTATAACTTGGAGGTTTGTCACCGAATGAAACAAAAGAACCTGGAAACAGCAAATGAATCGACCTTTGTCGAGAACAGTATGCACTGAAGATACAAATTCTCTAAAGTCGTGCTGCTCCCACACCAAAGGAGGAGAACCCAACCAAACCTCAATAAAGAAAAACTACGAAGGCAGTGAAAAGCCACTCCCCACATTGATTGAGGAAAAGGAGCCGCTTTAGTATCGGGGACCGTTTAACTCCTCCACCAATAGGAAGGAGAAAAGAAATAAAAAAAGGAAAAACTACGCAGGCAGTGAAAACCACTCCCCACATTAATTAAGGAAAAGGAGCCACTTTGGTACCGAGTACCGTAAAGCTCCTTGTTACGTGTGTACACGTCCCTTGAGAAAAGGTGTATAACTAACCGGAGGTTAGTCCAACGGTGACCGGTGAAGCTGGTTCGACTTCAGAAGGCAGTTCTTAATATAAGTAGTAATATACACCCACCCTACTGCCTTAGCCGTTGGTTAACTATAGTACGCTACGCACTTCGTAACACTCCTCCACCGCGAAAAGGAAAGGAAAAATCAATGGGAATCAGGAGGGTTGCAGGCTTGGCCTGAAACCGGCTCCTGATGAGAGTTGGTAACAGTACTGGAAAGGGCACGTCTGGTATGGACAAGTTTAGCAGCAAAGTTCACAGAGTGCACATGGAGCTTGGAGGCAAGCTTCTTAGCTCTTTGGGAATCGAGACCCAGTTTCTTGAAAGGCTTCAGAGTGTGAGTGTTGTAGATGGTGCCGCCCACTAAACCCCAAAGGATGACATGAAGAGTAACAGAGGCTCCTTGGAGAATGTTGCAAAGGTCTTTGTGCTGTTCCTTTGCGGTGTTCAAGTGGTTCTGAAATCTGGTGTCCAGACAGTACTTGAATTGATAAGGTGGATGTCACGCCGAGGTTTGCTGAGGTCTTTAGGTCGGTGCTGTCTGGGGTTGGTGGCTCTACTGGTGGCTGGCGGTGCTGCTGAAATGCTCCCAGTGCCCCTCAATTGCCCCTGCCACTTCGAAGAACCCACCCCCCTACATTAGTTACTTGTTTTTGTGTTTTTGCAGCGCTGGGAGTAACCAGTACAGCATCCGGACGGCGGAGGTAAACCTATTTTTGTCTGAGAAGCGGGGTGTAAAGAGCCACTTTCAACTTGGTATAATCCTGGTTTAAGCTGTATTGTGAATTCGAGGATTTTGCATACAAGCCAGCCGTTCGCTGCTACCTATATCCATGCAAACAAAGCAGGATCCTAGGGAGCATGTCTTGCTGAGGGCTTTGGAGATCATGCTGCATGCTCAGTTGTGTCTCTCAGTGATCAAATTTTTTATTTGCGTGTGTTGGCATCCAGAAAGGATATGCAAGGAACTTTCTAGTTGAGGGCAGAGGGGGCAAGTTAGACTTATCGAGTGCTTAAATCACACCGCATGCTTTTGGTTTTACAGGGTTCCTGTTCTGTACTTCATAATGATGCACTTGGTTTTAACAGGGACATAGGATGTTGTTAGGTAAGTGTTGCTAGCGCCTCAAGCTATATACACTCCTCGCCCAGCGTCGTATTATAGCTATACCTCAAGCTATATACACTCCTCGCCTAACTTCGTATCATATCATATCCCTCCGCAAGTATGCTTCGAGCTCCGCCTCCTCATCTGCCTTGTCGTCCTTCTTCACCTCCACCTTCTTCTTTATGGGCTGGCTGCGCTGCATCACAGGCTTGCCCTGCTTCTTAAAAACTGGTGCACTGGCACGATCCAGGGCTCTTGCCATGCGAGCCTCGTGCTCTCGTTGCTGTGCTGACAGCTTCTCATCTCGCGCGACCTGTGGGCCCAAGAATGATCAGGAAAAAGAGCCAATTTATTGTAAAGCAAGTTTCGGCAAACAAAAAGGAGTGTAAACTTATATTTCAAGCTTTCTACCTGATTGCCTTTGAACGCACATTGCAAGGAAAACCATTAATTTCCCAAAGTCTTGCCAACATCTTAAGCTCAACTTAAGCCCAAAGCTATGAAGAACAAGCTAATATTTCATAGCTTGAGCTGGTGAATAACCTGCGGTTGTTCACCTGAGTGGCTGACCTAAATACCTGAGTGGCTGACATATAATGAAATAAGTAAAATACTAAGGAAAAGAGTAATTCACAAAGGTCAGCCTGGGATGACTGCTTTGACAAACACATCAGATCAAAGTTCGCAACTTTAGTCAGCGATGGTGTGTGAGCCGCTTGCTGCAGCTTGGAGCGGTGAAGATTTACAAGTAACAACAAGGAGTGATGCTCGGTTGAGAGAAGGGCACTTACAGAGTACTTGCATAATCTTCTTCTTCCAGAACCATGTCATCTACCCTGCCCAGCTGCAGCATTACAGCGCACCTTTCTTCGCTCCTTTTCTCTTGACTTCTCCATCCCTTCAGCATACTCAGTGGGCATGGAGTCCACGGTCACTAAGTACTCCTCCAGCTTGCTCTCTAAGTTAGTCAGCATCTGCACGTGCATCCAAAAGAGGACCAACCTTATGTGCTTAAGACACATGTTCAAGGTGACAACAAAAGCCTGACATTAATACCCAATCTGGCAGCAGTGCTTGTGGAAGTACACCTTCCCTTTTGCTTTTAGCCATTGAAACCGCGCCCAATATGATACTTCCGTTTGAGGGTCGGGTCATACACGGCTTCTAAGTTGACCTGTTTGCAGGAGGCAGCAGTATCCACTGTCTGTGCCTCGTTTTACCACTCTTTTTCCCCTTTGACAGACCTGCTGCAAGCGGGCCATAGCCACTGAGGCCTCCTCAGCCATCAAAACCAATCAGGAAGCAAGGGAAAACACACAGAGAGAAAAGAGGCGCACACGTACACACACGAATAACGTGCCAGCAGACATACCTGTAGAGTGCCAATTGACTTGTCCGCATCAAAACCGCAGCGCACGTACACCTCCGCCACTTTTGCTGTCAACTGATCCAAGCTGATGGCAGCGGAGCCTACCGTGCTGCTGCCCATAGAGAGTGTTAGCGCACCCACATTCTCAATGGTGCGATCCTTGAGGCGTTTACTTTTGCCCTGCATACACACACGCACACACACACAGAAAGGAAGGGTCAACGATGTAGAGATATGGATGTGACGGGCAAACCCATATTGTAAGCAGTGAAGGAGTGTAGGCTGAATGTAAGAAGGTACAAAAGAAGGGGAATTATTTGCCCTTACAATTTTACAGGAGATAGGGCTAAGGTGGTGTGCCGGTCTTGATCAAAGCAGCCTGCCACTCCAGGCATTTCTAGTTCTGGCCTTAAAAGCAGGCTTCCTCAGTTCTGCACCCTAAGCTCTACGTATGCTTCAATGATGGGTAGCATCACCACTCCGGAAAGGTTAACAGATAACAATCTGTGACAATTTTGCAATGAACCACCTAACACTATATCAGGAGATTGACAAGAGACAAGGGTCTTTACAGGGACCAGGTGGCGGAAAAACAAAACCATCCACAATTACCTCTTTGGCTCTGCATCAATGTCTGGCATCCAAGCTCACACCTAGCACTTACTAGCCGTCTGAGCTCCCATCAGAGAAGATTGACTGACCATACTTGCTCTCAACCTTTAAATTGCACACAAGGAATACAAGCCTTGTCCTTATGCACAGGCAGTGCCTTAAACCGCAGTGCTACACACCACCTGCACGGCCTCCCTTGTCCTCACACCCAAGCAATGCCTTTTATCTTTTCCCGCACTGCTACACACCTGCACGGCCTCTATCGTGGCATTCAGGGCATTAACTTGGCTGACCAAGCTCTCCACCTCAGCGTCCATTCGCCCACGTGTGTCTCTGTACTTACTCCTCAGCTCCTCCAGAGCTTCCTCTGTCTCCTGCAAAGACGCACAAAGGGAGGTGCAGGGATTAGGCAAGGCTGGGCTGTGGAGCATCATACAGATGCCTCTCTCTTTTGTGTGCAGAAGCACACAAGGAAACACACACAGGAGAGGGAAGGCACACACACACAATTAGGCACAGGCCGTGCTGCTGTTAAAAGCTTTGCATACGTACTCTGAAAAGATATGTAAGGATTAAAAGCTCAGCTCACCTGAAGATGCTAGTGTTCAAACACACTGCAGCCTCCTTATTAGGAGTCGTGTGAGGATCGCGTCGATGCCCAGTTCACTTGAACGAGCTTCATTGGCTACCGTATGTGCACTCTTTTAAATAAATCAGTGCACGCACCTGGGCGTTTTGGATGTAAAAGAGGTTGGACTCTTCCAAAGCCTGGTAAGCAGACAGGAGCTGTGCTGGGTCATGGAAGAAGATCTCCTCCTCATCAGGTGATATCTGCAGGGGGACACCGGGAGCAGAAAAAGGGCGTGCTATTCTATGTAACGTGGATGGAGGTAGACGGGGGCTGTGCTAGGCCATCAAGAAAAAGGCCTCTTCCCTACCTGGCGCTACCTGCAGGGCATGACTGACCACAGATAGGCAGAGACAGGCACATACAGAAACCAAACAACAGTTCCATCCATTCTCACGTCCTTAGCATGAAGTGCAAAATCCACTCGCTAGTGCAAAGCTACCTCAAGCATGTTTTCTGTCAACTTTCTGCGTACTTCTTTTAACATTTCAAACACTACAAAATCCTGATAAATTCCAGGCTTGCGAAATGATAACAGTCATTCAGATGCTTTACATATATATTGCAGGCCAGCATCGGGAAGCTCACCTGGAAGTCCAGATTGGGAGGGGGAGGCTCCTTTGATTTTACTACTTCTTTTAAATGCGCAATTGCTTCCTTGATGGCCTTTTCTGCTCGCTCAGCTTCCTGCAATTAATACATGTGTGTGTGTATGCAAGTTGTTTGCATGTGCTTGTGTGTGTTGGGGAGTTGGTCACAGTTTTACCTAGGCAATGAATTAAGGCTAGTTAACTGTACAATTATTGGAGCAAGGTGCTACACGCATAAGCACCTGTTATTGCACACAAGTAAGATAAGTCTTATCTTTAACGCATTTTAAAATAACAGAGAGAGAGAGAGAGAGAGAGAGGAGAGAGAGAGAGTGAGAGAGAGAGAGAGGGAGAGATAGAGAGAGAGAGAGAGAGAGAGAGAGAGAGAGAAACATAGACATT